>Ga0157378_10002416_pt1 | contig 16603 bp, 8 predicted proteins | sample M65metaG_FD_115309 | JGI IMG/M metagenome (GOLD analysis project Ga0157378, IMG submission 115309) | Miscanthus rhizosphere microbial communities from Kellogg Biological Station, Michigan, USA - M6-5 metaG | ecosystem: Host-associated > Plants > Roots > Rhizosphere > Soil | place: USA: Michigan...
GTTCCCTTGCTCCCAAAAAAAACAGAAATTCGCGGCCTGCATCTGGTCGAGAAAAGCGTCATCATCAGGCAGCAGCGTGGTCTTGGGCGGGAACGGCGCTGGCGAGTGTGGAACGTCAGGCGCCATGGCCAGGGCGTTGCCCACGAAAGGCAGACTGGCGCCGGCAGCCAATAGGGTGCGAAGGGCTGCCCGCCGGGACAGTTTTAGGGGAATGAAGTTCGACTGGTTCACTATCCTGAATTTTAGATGATAAGGGCGAAGAGCGAGGCTCTTGAGGCGAGCAGGGGGTAATCAACGGTAATCCCATGAACTTCGTAGGCGGGCCTGAAAAAACTGTTGCCCGTCGTAGAATGCTGAATTGAATCAGTGATGAGCCGCGGAAAGAAAATCGCCGTCTGGGTGGGCCTGGGTTGCGCGCTAGTGGTGGCTGGAATTCTTGTGGCGCGTTACCTCAAGGGGCGACGCATCTCGGTGACCGGAGCGGTGGTGCGAAAGGACACCGACTCCAATAAAGAGTTGCCGATCGCGGACGTGGAAGTTACCGCGAGCAACGGCGAGACCATGGCAACGACTAAATCGGACGCCACGGGGTATTTCCGTCTGAGGGTTGCGGCAAAGATTATTCGAAATCGTCCGTTCATCCTGCAGTTTCGCCATGCGGACTATCAGCCCCTGGACATGAAAGGGGTAGCAGGAGACAAACTCTACGTGGCGCAGATGGCGCCTGTGGCCCACGAGCCGCCCCGCCCCGACCACCCGGATGTTACGGTCGGAAACGTGGTGATTCGTTATTCCGTTAAGGCGACAACCGTGGTGAACGTGGGCACGGCGGTAAAGGCCTTTCAAGTCGTCAATAAGGGAAACATGCCCTGCGATACGCGCGAGGCCTGCTCGCCAGATGGAAAGTGGAAAGCGACTTTGGGAGGCGCCTCGCTCGATGCAGGCGACGGAAACGTCTTCCAGAATGCCCGTGCTTCCTGTATTTCGGGGCCGTGTCCTTTTACGCGAATCGAGAGTGACGACTTTTCGCAGGGCGGGCGTAACATCAGCGTAACCGTGCGCAACTGGTCCGACAGCACGACTTTCCTTCTGGAAGCGGACGTGGTTCATCCCATGGAGAGTGATACGGTGCGACGGTCTTATCCGGTGATCTTCGGGCAGGCGTTAAACTTCACTTTGCCGCCGAATGCCGAAGGGATCAGCATTGAAGCCGAAGTGAATGGTCAAGGCATTATTTTCCCGCTGGGACCGGAGCTGTATTTGAGCTGGGCCGACTGCAATGAAAGAGTGAACCGCGATAAGACACGGGTGTATCGCTGTGAGATGAGGCCAGGGTACAGGTTCAGATAAAGACAATGGGCGGATCCAATAATTTCGCAACTTATCCCAGCTTGCGAGACCGGGTGGTGATGATCACCGGAGGCGGCTCCGGCATTGGGGCCGCCATGGTGGAACTGTTTGCCTCACAAGGTTCTCGTGTCGCCTTTATAGACCTGGCAGACGAAGCGTCACAGAAGCTGGCTGACTCGGCGGCGAAGACGTGCGCGCATAAGCCCTACTTCAAACGCTGCGACCTGATGGACATCCCTGCACTGCAAGAGGCAGTGAGGGAGATAGAAGCCCGGGTAGGACCGGTACAAGTGCTGGTGAACAATGCCGCCAACGACGACCGCCATGCCTCGGAGCAGGTGACGCCGGAATATTGGGACAACCGCATGAATGTGAACCTGCGGCACCAATTTTTTGCCAGCCAGGCAGTGGCTCCAGGGATGAAGGCGGCAGGGAGCGGATCGATTATCAACATGAGCTCGATCGCGTGGATGATTCCTTCGACGGGGATCCCAGTTTATGTAACTGCCAAGGCTGGAGTGATCGGATTGACGCGGACATTGGCGCGCGAATTGGGCAGTTCCGGTATTCGAGTGAACGCTGTTTTGCCGGGAGCAATCAACACCGAGCGGCAGATACGGTTGTGGCGAACTCCAGAGTTTGACGCGGAGGTGCAAACCCGGCAGTGCCTGAAACGAAAATTAATGCCTGACGATGTGGCGCGGCTGGTGTTGTTTCTGGCCTCGGATGATAGTAGTGGCATTACAAGTCAGAGCCATATTGTCGATGGCGGATGGGTGTGATCAGCGTGCATAAGATTATTTGTGCCGCGGTGTGGGCACTATGTGCAGCTGCGGCTGTACCGGCGCAGACTCCGTCGCCACAATCGCGCGACGTAATCATGATAGAGGGGATGGTGCGTAATTCAGCCGGCGAGCCGATTGGGAATGCATCGGTGGTGCTTGAAGAAAAGGATCAGCCCAAACCGTCCGAGACCACTACAAACTCCGACGGCACGTTTGTTTTTACGCCCGATCACCCCGGGACATTCAGGATTACCGCCAAGAAGTCGGGGTTTCGCGACGCGGTGGTGGAAGGGTTGGCGCTATCCCCTGGCGAAAAGAAGAGGGTGAACCTTGTCCTCGAGAATCCCGGCGCGGCGCATACTTCGGCGATGGAGTTCGACGACAAGCCTAATTTTACAGTCGCCGGGGTGACGGACTACACCGCTGCCGGAGGGCATGGCGCCGATACCAGTTTGCGAACCAGTGAATCGCTGGCACGGGAAACTTCGGCGCTGACCGGGCGAGACAAAACTCCATCCGCCGGCGACCGCGCATTGGAAAGCAGGCTGCAAGGCACGCTCGCCCAATCGCCGAACAGTTTTGAAGCGTGCAGGAAGCTGGGAGAGTTTTATCTTTCCCAGGCACGATACCAGGAGGCGATACCGCTGCTGGAAACCGCGAATAAGATTCATCCTGACGACTTCGAAAACAGCTTCGATCTGGCGACTGCTTACAAGTCACGTGGAGATCTAGCTAAAGCGCGACAACTAGTTGAGAAGTTGCTGGCGACGACCAACCGGGCTGAATTGCACCGGTTGCTGGGGGATATTCAAGAACGCTCGGGCGATTCATTGCAGGCAGTACGGGAGTATGAAGCAGCGGTGAAACTCGATCCCAACGAGCAGAACTATTTTGAATGGGGAGCGGAGTTACTGCTGCACCGGGCAATCGTTCCGGCCATTGAAGTTTTTACCAAGGGGAATGCCTTGCATTCTAAATCGGCGCGGATGTTGGCCGGGCTGGGCGCAGCACTGTATGCGAGTGGGCGTTACGAAGAAGCAGCGTCCCGACTTTGCGCGGCATCCGAGCTAAAGCCTTCCGACGAGCTGGCTTATTTATTTTTGGGGAAGATGGAGAAAGCCGCGCAGGCACCTTTGCCTTGCGGGGAAGAGAAGCTGGCGCGGTTCGCGGCCGAGCAACCGGGGAACGCACTGGCAAATTATTACTATGCGGTGGCGTTGTGGAAGCGGAATAAGACGTCGCCAAATTCTGCTCCAGTGCAACAGGCGGAGCAACTTCTAGCGAAGGCCGTAACGATTGATCCGAAGTGTGGCGACGCCTACGTGCAGCTGGGAACTCTGCATGCCGCGCGGGACGAGATGCCCGAGGCTATTCGCTCTTACCAGAAGGCGATTGAGGCGAGTCCACAGTTGGGCGAGGCACATTATCGGCTGGGGCAGGCGTACAAGCGCTCGGGTGATAACGTTCGGGCCCAGCAGGAATTGCAGGCTTACGAACAGTTCGAGAAAGTACAAACTGCGGAAGTGGAGCGGGAGCGGCGGGAGTTGCAACAGTTTTTGGTCGTGCTGAAGGAAGGGTCGCGTTGAGTTGGTGGCTGGCAAAGCTTAACCACAGAGAGCACAGATTTCACAGAGGCCACACACGGCACATATTGTCCAGCCCGACGGTTGGGTTGGTTCGGAATTGTTCGTTTTTTAGTTCCTAGTTCCTGGTTCCCGTTCTCAGTGGAACAAGATCTTGTAACGGAGGCTGGTGTGAGACCTGTCAGCAGACGCGCATTTATAGAAGGATCGTTGGCGGTGGTGGGTGCGGCTGGATTGCAACTCCCGCTGTGGGCGCAACCGCTTGGTCGGCCCGTGCTACCGCTGCTGTTTGGGGTTGACTACTATCCCGATCACACGCCGGAGTCGCTGTGGGAAGAAGATGCGCGCATGATCGCAGATGCGGGGCTGACCAACGTCCGCATTGCGGAATTTGCCTGGGGGTTGATGGAGCCTTCGGAGGGCAAGTTTGAATTTGGCTGGCTGAAAAAGTCCTGCGACATCCTCAATAAAAACAAAATCGCCATCATTCTCGGCACGCCTTCGGCTGCGCCGCCGCCGTGGTTGAGCAAGAAATATCCCGAGATCATGGAAGTAGATGAGAAGGGACAGAAACTACATACGGGAGGGCGGCGGTTTACTTGTCCTTCGAATAAGACCTATCGGCGGTTGTCGGTGGCTATCGCTACCGAGATGGCGAAGAACTTCTCGGATACACCGGGCGTGATCGGGTGGCAGATCGATAACGAGATGACGCTGGGTTCATCGCGGCGATGTTATTGCGATTATTGCCAGCAGGGCTTTCAGGATTGGGTCCGAACGAAGTACGGATCGCTGGATAAAGTGAATCAAGCCTGGGGGACGGTTTTCTGGAGCCAGACTTACACCGACTTCTCGCAGATTCCGGTGCCGCTGCCGTCCGGCGGGGATCCCAATCCCGGGCTGGCGCTGGATTACGACCGCTACCAGTCTTATGCCAATGCTTCGTTTATCGAAGAGCAATTGGCGGTGTTGCGCAAGTTGTGTCCGAAACATTTTGTGACCACGAACAATGTCAGCCTGCTGGATGTCATTGATTTGCGGGAGCACTACGCCAAGCTCGACTTTGCTTCACTGGATAACTATCCCGGCTTCTTCGACATGCTGATGCGTGAGTCGAAGGTGGAAATGCCCCCGGATGCCATATCCGCGATGATTGCCATGTCTCACGACTTCGCACGCTGCATCAAGCGCAAGCCTTTCATGATCATGGAAGAACAGTCGGGGAAGGCGGGACAAAAGACATTTTCTCCGCAGCCCGCTCCCGGTCAGGTTCGGCTCTGGACCTATCAAGCGGTGGCACATGGGGCGATGGGCGTGAATTATTTTCGCTGGGACACCGCGACCTTTGGGGCTGAGGAATATTGGCACGGGATGCTGAACCACGATCGCTCGAAGAGCCCGGCGTTCGAGGAGATGAAGCAGACGGTGAGGGAGTTGAAGGGGCTGGGGCAGGAGTTGTTGTATTCGGAGTATCCGGCGGAGATGGCGCTGGTATTCGATTACAACAGCAGTTGGGCGGTGAGCATTCAGCCGCAGCATTTTGCGCTTAGCTATATGAACCAGGTGACGGCCTGGTATGGCTCGATTTCACCAAACCATTCAGGCGTTGATTTCGTGGCGCCGGATGGAGATTGGTCCGCGTACAAGATTGTTTACGCCCCGCTGGCGCACGTGATTACGGCAGCGCAGGCGGAGAAGATTAAGAGCTATGTGCAGAACGGTGGAGTGTTTGTGGCGGGATTCCGTTCCGGCGTGAAAAACGAGAGCAGCCAGATGGTGAAGACGCCGCTGCCCGGGTTGCTGGCGGAGCTAATGGGCACGACGGTGGAAGATTATGTGCCGATTTACGGGGCGAAGCAGAGCGTCAAGTTTGCGGGAATGCTGGCGGGTTGGGCGGCAGAGTGTGGCCTGTGGGCCGATGTGCTAAAGCCCAATGGCGCCGAGGTGTTGGGGACATATACGACCGGGTCGTATGCGGGCAAGCCGGCGATCACAATGAACAACGTTGGCAAGGGTAAGGCGGTTTACGTCGGTGCCGATGTGACCGGGGAGGGATTGGCCAACTTGTTAGGCAAGTTTGCGGGAATGGCGGGTGTGAAACAGTCGCTGCAAGCGCCGCGCGGGGTTGAGGTTACGGTGCGGCGGGCTGGGGGAAAGGAATGGATGTTCTTGCTGAACAATGGGGCAGAGGCAACTAGCGTGACGGTACCGGGTGGTTTTAGGGATGCGGTGAGTGGGAAAGCTTATTCTGAAAAGGTTGAGTTAAAGGGGTTCGACGCCCGTGTATTGCTGGCGGGGTAAGGTCGGTGTGGAGCGCGTAGGGGTCCTTCGACGGCGTAGGAGCAGCTCTGCGCTTGCTCATGCTTGCTCGGGATGACAAGTTGGCGGGGAACACAAGGTCCCTCGGCTTCGCTCGGGATGACAGGGTATTTTGTTTGGTTAGGTTTATTTTTGAATTCCTGCGCCTTCGCGGATGGTTAGGATTTGATTGGCCTTTATCAGGGTGAACTTTTCTGTCTTCTGCGTGGTCGGCCACTTCACTTCAATCACATCTGCAACTTTTGATTCGCCGAGGCCGAAGTGCAGGCGCAGATCGCATTGTGACATCACGCTTGAGCCGCTGTGTACTTCGTCCATCTGAATGTGTTTGCCGGTGATTACGCGGACGCGCGCGCCGATGGCGGTGCGATTGCACTGTGTGCCGATCAGTTTGATTTTGATCCAATTCTTGGCGTTGCCGCCATCGTTGCGCAGCAGGCTGGGCACGTCGCTCATGTTGAGCACGACGGCGTCGATGTCCCCGTCGTTGTCGTAGTCGCCGAAGGCGGCGCCGCGGCTGGAGTATTTCTCCGTCATGCCGGGACCCATCTCGGCGGAGACATCCTGGAAGCGGCCGTTTCCTAGATTTTTGTAGACGAGGCGCGGGTTTTTGAATGCCTGCCCGATGTCATGGCTGTCGATCTCGGGATAAACGTGGCCGTTGACCTGAATGATGTCGGGCCATCCATCGTTGTCGTAGTCGACGAAGCCGCATCCCCAGGCGACATAGCGGTTGTTAATGCCGACCCCGGCGGCGAAAGTCACGTCGGTGAAAGTGCCGTCCCCGTTGTTGTGGTAGAGGTTGCAGGTATCGTCGGCAAAGTTGGTTTTGAAGATGTCTAAGTTGCCGTCACAGTCGTAGTCACCGACGCCGACGCCCATACCGGCTTGTTCGTGGCCGTTGTCGCTGTAGGCGCATCCGGCTATGACGGCGATGTCGGTGAAGGTGCCGTCATGATTGTTTTTCAGCAGCATGCTGGGCTGGGAGTCGACGGCCACGTAGATGTCGGGCCAGCCGTCGTTGTCGAAATCGTAGGAGACAGGGGTGATAGAGTAGCGCGGGCCGGGTTTCAATATTCCTGATTTTTCTGAAACGTCGGTAAAGGTTCCGTCGCCATTGTTGTGATAGAGAACGTTGGTGTCTCCGGGCAGGCCGCGCGGGCCGCACATGACCGGGATACCTTTCCACTGGCAGACGGCTGCGCCGTTTGGGTCAGGCGTCTTCGCGGGATCGAGTTTGATGTAGTTGCAGACGAAAAGATCGAGACGCCCGTCGCGGTCGTAGTCGAGAAAGCAGCAGCCCGCGCCCCACCGGATTTCTTCGTTGTAAACTCCCGCCTTCTTTGTGACGTCGGCAAAAGTGCCATCGCCATTATTATGGAAGAGGATGTTGTGTCCCCAGAAACAGCAGAAGAGGTCATCGAATCCGTCGTTGTCGTAGTCGCCGACGCAGACGCCGGTTTGCCAGCCAGTGCGGGGGAGGCCGGATTTTTCGGTGACGTCGGTGAAAGTTCCGTCGCGATTATTTTTGTAAAGGTGCGACGTTGGAGCCTGGCCAGCGGGCCATTCTTTTCCTAATTGCGTGCCGTTGGTGAGGTAGATGTCAAGCCAGCCGTCGTGGTCATAGTCGAAGAAGGCGAGGCCACTGCCTTTGGCTTCGATGATGTAGCTCTTGTGGTCGGTGGCGCCCCAGACGTTAGGGATGGTGAGGCCCGCTTCTTTGGCGACATTTACGAATTGGACTCCGGCTTTGGTGGCCACTTTTGCTTGCAGCGGGTGTTGCCAGCGCCATAGTGGGGTGGTTAGGGCGTCTAGCGCGGTGGCGCCCAGGAGGATTGTGGAGGAGCCCAGGAAGTGGCGGCGAGAGGTCATGCGATTAGCTTGTCATGCGATATCATTCCCCGCAACCGATGTTGCGAGCGATTAAGATCTTCGGGCTCCGTGCTTTGCTTGGCATCATGCATGCTCTACACGACGCACAGAGGGTTCGATCTCAAGGAAGGCTTGATAGTCTCTCCCATCTTTGCCACAGTAGCGACGTTCGCGTGGGTCCGCACCTTCCCAGAATAACTATTGAATCAGCTTCGGGAATTTGTGCGGGACAATTCCGTCCCCTTCTTTTATCGCGATGATTTGATCGATGGGCACGTTCGTCAGGCGCTCGACTTTTCCGCTGGGCCAGGTGATTTCGAGCGAGTCGATCTTGGTTCGTTTTCCTAGGCCAAACAGAATTCTGGGGTCGCTGGCGGACATGTAGCTGCCGCCACCTTTCATCTGTTCGAACTGGGTGACTCCTTGTGAAGTCAGCTTTAGCGATGCACCGATTCCGTCGCGATTGGACTTGGTACCGATCAGTAAAATTTCCAGCCAGTGATTGGCGTTGCCGCCGTCGTTGCGCAGGAGTTCGGGATAGTCGCCGCGATTGTTGGTGACGATGTCGGTGTCGCCGTCGTTGTCGAAGTCGACGGTGGCAAGGCCGCGTCCGACAATGGGGTGGATGAAATCGGGACCCAGATTCTCGGAGACTTTTTTGAACATGCCCTTACCCTGGTTGCGGAACATCAACAGCGGCTGTTTGTAACTTACTTCGCTGTGGTAGAGCTGAACGTTGTCCAGCATGGAGCCGTTGAGTTGCAGGATGTCGTTCCAGCCATCGTTGTCGTAATCGAGAAACTTCATGGCTACGCCGCTCATCAACAGAGCGCGGTTGCCGATGCCGGTGCGGTAGGTGGCGTCTTCGAAGGTGCCGTCTTGGTTGTTGCGGTATAGGCGGTTCAGTTCGAAGTCGAGGTGCGTTACGTAGACGTCTTGCCAGCCGTCGCCATCGACGTCGGCGGCGTCGATGCCCATTCCCGCTTCGTATTTTCCGTCTTCGCTGGCGGCGAGGCCGGAGACCAGCGATACATCTTCGAAGGTGCCGTTGTGTTTATTGATGAATAGAAAATTCGGCCAGGAGTCGTTAGCGATGGCAATGTCGCTCCAGCCGTCGTTGTTGAAGTCGGCCAGAACCACGCCCATACCTTTTGATTCCGGCTTGCCCACGCCGGAGGCGTCGCTCACATCGGTGAAGGTTCCGTCGTGGTTGTTGTGGTAGAGCTTGGTCTTCTGTCCTTTGTAGTTTCCTGGGTGGCAATAGGATCGGTAGCCGGGTTTCTTCTCTCCACACCAGACGTTGTTCTGCGGTGACCACTCAATGTAGTTGGTCACCAACAGATCGAGCCAGCCGTCTTTGTCGTAATCAAAGAACCCGGCGCTGGTGGACCATCCGCCTTCATCTTTGACACCAGCTTTTTCGGTGACGTCGGTGAAGGTGCGGTTGCCGTTGTTGTGATAGAGGATGGCGCTTTTGTAGCCGGTCACGTAGAGGTCGGGAAAGCCGTCGTTGTCGAAGTCGGCGACCGCGACGCCTTGTCCGTAGTGGCCCTCGCCGCCTACTCCGGCCTTTTCGGTAACGTCGGTAAAAGTGCCGTCGCCGTTATTGTGGTAGAGGCCGCTACGTAACGGGTGCGGAGGTTTGTAGATGTCGGTGGCGGCGGACTGGACGAAGTAGAGATCCATCAGGCCATCCTGGTCATAGTCGATGGCGGCTACTCCAGTGCCCATGGTTTCGAGGTAATACTTTTCGTCGGTTTGGGTGGAGTCTTGTTGGAAGGTTATGCCGGTGGTCGGGCGGATGTCGGTGAAGTGGACGGGGGGATTGGTCTGAGCGGGTACGGTTGCTGCCATCGCCAGGAGTAAGGCCGCTTTTGGGAGACGGGGCATTTAGCGGGGATCGATGGCCGCGGAAGTCCCCGCACTAGTCTCGCCAAAGGACGGCGGGCCTAGAACGGTGCACCCCTCAGTTATTTGTAGCCGCGAGCGAACGCAAGGTCCCTCGGCTTCGCTCGGGATGACAGAGTCATATAAATTCATAGGGTGCGGTCGGCCAGGGATAAGGCTAGTTGCAACAGCTGCCTTCTGGCGGCGTCGGGCAGGGGTTGATTGGCGGAGGCTGTCGTGGCCGGGGCTCGTGACAGGGCTTCTTCGATTCGATTGACGTCGAGGCCGCCAGCATGGCTACCTTTGAAGCGGTTTAGGACTTCGCGGGCTTTTTCTACTTGTCCGGTTTGATAGTAGAAGACGCCTAGTGTGGAATAGCTTCCGGCCCACTCCGGTAGTAACTCCACGGCTCGCTCTAGTCTCTCGGCGGCTTGCGGGGTGTTGCCGTTTAAGACGGAGACCAGTCCCATGCCCCACAGGAGTTTGCCGGAACTGGGGACTCGAGCGAGGCCTTTTTGCAGAGTGTCAGTTGCGCCTCCCACGTCATTTTGACGCAACTCGACCATCGCCAGCGAAAGGTAGTACTGGTCGTTGTCAGGATTGCGACGGATAGCGCTGCGGAAAATTTCGGAAGCCTTTGCTGCATCTCCGAGATGAGAATAGATGTCGCCCAGCAGAGAAAGATAGGCGTCGTCCTGCTGCGCGGGAGCTGAGATCTGTTGGGCACTGGCTAGGGCCTCGGGATACTTTCCGCGGCGCAGATAGGCAGTGGCCAGGTTGAACTTCACGTCGTCGGAGCCAGGGTTCGCGGCCAATCCGGACTGGAAATGCTGGATGGCATCGTCGTAGAGATGATAGCGGGCTAACAGAACGCCGATACCGGTCTGGGTGCGATAGTCGCCGGAACTGAGCTGGTCAAGTTTGACGATTGCGTCCCTGGCCTCGTCGATCTTTCCAAGCTTTAAGTAGGTCTCAGCCAAAAGATAAAGATCCTGCGGCTGATCGGGATGCTTCTGCACTTGTTCGAGCAACTGGGTCAAATCAAGTTGGGTGCGTTCCTGCGGCGCCAGAGTGGCGCGATTGTCGAGGTAGTCGAAAAGATGCTGATAGGGATATGGCCCGGTGGAGGCGTTTTTCGAAAGCGTCTGAAAAACGTTCAGGTCGCGGGCGGCGGCCTCGTTCTGCTTAAGGCTTCGTTCAACCATCGCGAGTTTGTAGTATCCGGAGGCAGGCTCGCGCGCCACTTTCACGTAACGGCGCAATAGCTCGATTGCTTTTTCGTTCTGCTTGTTCAGAATTCGCAGGTTGGCCAGCTCGAGTAGTGCGTCCGGCAAGTCAGGGTTGGCTTTCAAAGCATCCTGAAAGAATGCTTCCGCTTTGGCTTGATTGCCTTGCCGGCCTTCGATGTATCCCATGTTAAACAGGCAGGAAGCATTGCGTGGATCGAGTTTGAGTCCTTCTTGAAAATATTTGACGGCCTCGTCGAAGCGGCCCAGATGGCGGTAGGAGAGACCTAGAAATGCATACGAACGTGCTGAAGGATCTACCTTTACGAGTTCCTGGAATTGGTCGATCGCCTTCTCTGCCTTACCCGACATGAAATAGCTCTCGCCCAGGGCGGCACGAAGGTCGGCACGTTGCGGCGCGGTTTTGACGGCCGACTCCAAGAGAGGAATTGCGTCCTCGAAATAGTTCTGCATCATGCTCACGCGCGCGAGCAGGAAGACGATGTCCATGTTCTGCGGCGCCAGTTTGTGAGCACGCGTCAGCAAGTCCAGCGCATCGGCCGGCCGGCTTTGTTCGGAGGCGGCTTGTGCTAACAGGTAGAGAGTTTCCGGGGAATCGGGTTTCAGCTTCAGCGCGCGATTGAGGACGATTTGTGCGTTCTCATATTTACCTCCACGCAGGTAGGCCTGGCCGAGGTTATAGAGGACTTCAAAAGTCTCAGGTTGAAGAGCGTTGACTTTCTCCAGCTCACGCTGCGCCGGTTCGTATTGCTTGGAGGAGGCCAGCAACACACCGAGAGTGAAGTGCAATTGGATGTCATTCTTGTCCTGCGCCGAAAGCTGGTTGGCGGCCAGCAGTCCTTCTTTGGTCTTTCCTGCCAGGAAGTAGGCACGAACCAGATTAAAACGAGTCTGCAGGTTGAGCGGGCGAACCAGCAAGAAATGAGGAATTGCCTCTGCTGGAGCGCCTTTCGCCATTAGCACGAGTCCCAGGTTGTAATTTCCGTCACGATTGGCTGGATCGAGGGTCAGCGCTTTTTGAAATTCTTTTTCGGCGAGATCCGGTTTTCCTTGTGCCACATAGACGTTGCCCAGATTGGTGCGAGTCTTGGCCGAGTTCGGAGCCAACTTTAAGGCATGATGAAACGCGTCCAATGCGCCGTCGTAGTCCTTCTCGTTTGTACAAGCGATCCCGAGGAGGTTGTAGCCTTCAACACTTGATGGATGCAGCGCGAGCTGCTCTTGAATCCTTGCTTTTGCATCGGCGATCGAGCCTTGTTGGAGCAGCGATTGGGCTTCCGCGAAAGGAGATGGCGACGCAGCTTTTCGTGCCGGGACGGTCTTGTCCTGTGAGTAGCCGGCAGGAACGAACAAGAGCATTAGCAATAGCAAAAACCCGGGCGTTCTGGAATTGCTTAAGAAAAGTAGAAGGCCCTTGAACATCAGAATGTCTCCGAAAGAACTGTAATTGTAACGGCATTGAAAGATCAATCGAGCATCTGCAGCGCTTGCTTGGCTAGTCGATGTTCGGGTTGCCGGCTAAGCAAAGACTGCAACACTTCACGGGCTTTGTCTTTTTGATTCAACAAGACGTAAACCCGCGCGAGGTTTAAATATCCCTGGTCAAAGTTTGGTGCCGCCTTGATACATCTCTGGAATTCTTCCTCTGCCGCAGAGTAGTTCCTTTGCCGCACGTAGAGAACGCCGAGATTGTTGAGAGCGTCGGAATAGTCGGGGCGGACTGCTACTGACCTTTCCAGCAATTGGGTGGCGCGATCAAGTTGATCTTCGCGAGCATAGAACATTCCCAGGCCGTAGTTAACCTCGGGGTTTTCAGGTTCGAGCTCTAGCGCGCGGGTCAGTAGTTTTTCTGCTTCGTCCATGGCGCCAAGTCGCCGCTGCAGGTTTCCGAGGTTGAGCAGGGCAACCGCATAGTTTGGACGTAATGAGATCGACTGCTGGAAGTTGCGGACTGCTTCCTCGTTTCGACCCTGCTGAACATCTAACATCCCAAGATTGTTCCAGGCTTCGGGGTAGTTGGGCCGCAGTTTGACTGCCTGCCCCAAGTGCTGGCCTGCGTCGGCAAAATTGTTTCGCCGGAGTTCGAGGGTTCCGAGATTGTAGAAAGCCTCAGGGTCTTCGGGTTTGGCGGCGATGACCTGTTTAAACGAAGCGGCGGCCTGATCGACATATCCACGTTGAAACATGGCTACGCCATAGGTGAAATCGTTGCGCTCAAAGGCAGTCTGGTAGAGCTTTCCGGCGAACGGAAGGGCTTTGGCAGCACGCTGTTCGCCGGTCTGCGGAGCCGACTTCACATCTTCCAGAAGTTGCTTTGAGTCGAACGGCCCCTGGTAGACCTTGATAATCATCCCCTTTGGGTCGATCAGGAAAGAGGTAGGGATCGAAAGGTCCCGGCGGCGGTCAAACAAGTACCGATAAAGGATGTTGTAAATGCCGATGACTTCTGGTGTGCCCAGAATCATTGGAAACCTAAGTGATAGCTTCCTTCCTGTCGCGCGAACCGTCTCGGCACGGGTCGAATCATCAACATTGACCGCTAAAATGCCAAATTGAGAGGAGGAGTTCTTAAAAATTCGTAGCTGGTCGATGCTGGCGGGCGAGTCAGTTGCCCAAAAATTAAGCAGCAAAAAATTTCCGCGGAAGTTCTGCAGTCCCTTTAGATTTCCATCCGGGTCCGGCAATGAAAAGTCGGGTGCGCTGAGAGGATCGATGAGCCAGGTTTCGACGGACATCGGTAAAACTTCTGACTTGGATGGCGCACCCGGCTGTGCATAGGAGGCAGGGGAGTTCAAAAAGGGTTTTGCTGCGAAGGCGTTAGTTCCTTCTTCAATCTCGATGCAATGGTTGATCGGTAGTTGATCATAGGCCTGGTTCAGTCCGCTGGGCCAGCGCACCTTGGCTCGCACCGCCGGTGACGTCTTTCCGACACCGAAGAAAAGCTCCTTAGTGTGCTGCGACAAGAAGCCTGAACCGGCCTGGAGATACTTGGTCTGGCGGTTCTTTCCCGCTTCTATCGTCACCGCTGCTCCAATCGCATCGCGATTGCTTTTAGTTCCGCGCAGGCGAAAAGCGATCGAGTCACCCATGCCGGGCATTGCGTTGCGCAAAACGCGAAGCTGAGGAGCGTTACGATTCTTGAGAATGACTTCCAGCCGTCCATCGCGGTCAATGTCGGCCAGGGCGAAGGCGCGGCTATCGTCTGGAAAATCGAGACCTGATATGCCGGAAACCTCCGAGAATGTGCCGTCGCGGTTGTTGGCAAAGAGGACGTTACGCTCAGGGGCGCTCCACGACGCATCGGAGCGTATCAGCTCATTGATCGCGTTCCAGCCTTGTTCGTAGGGCGGAGACGGCGTGGCTACCGAGGGCGAATTGGCTACCACCTGCCGCCAAAAGAAACTTGAAAGATCCTGGTGATCAGCCCCTGAAATATACCCATTCGCGATGTAGAGGTCGGAGTAGCCGTCGTGATCAAAATCCCAGGCATCCGATGACCATGCCCAACCGCCATTTTCCGCCCCGGCGGCGCTACTGACATTCTTGAACTTGCCGTTGCCCTGGTTGCGATACAAGGAATTTCCCCGCGCGTGTTGGCGATAAAAAGTGCGGACGTCGTCGGGGTCGTCTTTGCGGAAATTGGGTTGCTCCGATACACGAATGCCTGCCGCGGACCACATGTTTGCGACGTAGATATCCTGATTGCCAGCGTTATTGAAGTCACACCAGCAGGCGCTCATGCCGGCGCCGGGTTCGTCGACTCCTGCCTCAGAGGAACCCGTGGCGAATGTGCCGTTGCCCTGGTTCTTGTACAGATTGCTGCGACCGAAGTCGTTGGCCACGTAGAGATCGGGCAAACCGTTTGAATTGGCATCTCCCCAGGCGGCGGCGAAGCTGTAGCGGTTATTGTCGACGTTCAGACCTGCGGCTTCAGTCCGATCTTCGAAGGTAGCGTTGCCTTGGTTGTGAAATAGAAAGTTGGGCGGGCCATTGCGGGCGTCGAAGTAAGGTGCGGGATAGTGATACTGATCGAGTCCGAGGTAGTAGCTATACAGGCAGAAATAGACATCGAGGCGGCCGTCGCGGTCGTAGTCGGCGACGGCAGCGTGGGTGAAGGTGCCTTGCGGCGGCTGCGCAAACTTGAAGGCGTCACGCTTTAAGGCGAACTTTCCATTTCCTTGATTCACAAAAAGGAGGGGTCCGTTGCCGGAGACTACCAGCAAGTCCTGGAGTCCTTTGTTTTCGAAGTCGGCAAATAGGGCACAAGCCGTGTTGTCGAGGACGCCAACGCCCGCGGTGTCGGTTACATCTTCGAAGCTGCCATCTCCGCGGTTGCGGTAGAGGCGGTTCGGTAAGCCTGCGGGTTGGCATATGTAGAGGCTGTCGAAGCCAGTGTTGTCGAAATCACCGGCTGCGATCCCGTTGTTGCCGTAAACATCGAAGCCGATCGCGCTGTCCAAAACGGTTCGCCAATAGTCGGCACCATGGGACATCTGTTTCTTGTAGGAGTCGGTCTGTCCCAGGGTTTGGGAGGTGATGTCGATGAAGATCGTTTCGCGGGTCCGGGTAACGGTTTCTGCTTTTGCCTCGAAGCGATTTATCCGCCACGAGTTCTCGTCGCGGGACCACTGGGTTGACCAATGGCCGATGCGGCCTTCGCGGGTTTTGTCTTTGGTTGTCCCCACCAGATCGTAGCGGATGCTTGCCCGTAGAGACTGATCGGGGGATTGCTCGATCGAAACAATCTTGAATTCCGCGATTTCCAGACGGGCGAAGGGCGCCAGGTAGGCGGTGAGTTTAGCGAGAAATTGCTCACGCCCGCTAACTATCTCGGTTGTGAATTCGCGGTGCACGGCCTCGATACCATCGCCTGCTCGCAACGGTTTCTCCGCAACCGACGCCAATGAGGAACCTTGGATGGAAGGGGTGACGAGGTTTGCCAGGGCAGAAAGCGAAGGCCGGTCGGACCTCAACTCCTGACTCCATCGATTGAGCAGGGCAGTGAGTTCGAAGGCATATTTTTCGGGGAGGAAGCCGTCGGAGCCCGGTAAAACATGGCGAAGCATCTCATCGAGTGGAGACTTGGTGGGGTAGTGGGGCGTAACGCGGAAATCCGGCGCTGGAAGGTCTGACCCCGCCTCAGGCAGCAGCGGAGAGTGACGGAAGAGTGTTGCCTGCAATGGTGCAGGGAGGAAGAGCAAAGGAGTACAGCGCATACCCCTCAGGAAGGCTCGCCGCGACAGCCAATTGGATGGATCTTTGGTAAAGGTCATGGGAGCCGCGGTCCTGCCGTTCGCTTCGCATGCTAGCACCCGGGGAAGGATCGAATAGCGACCCTAGCGGAGAAAATGCAGAGCGGAAAGGATCTTTTGAGTCAAGGGTATTGCTCCGGCGCCATGGGGTTTCCTGGTGGCGATAGGGTGTCAATAGTGGTTTTGCACTATTTTGTTCTTGACAAGCCCCTATGGGGTGGCCTAAGTTTGGCGGCGTTGTTGTTCCAATGTATACGATTACATCCGCTCCCGAGCCAATTTCAGTTGGTTGGGGCGGAATTTGTTTA
>Ga0157378_10002417_pt1 | contig 16600 bp, 12 predicted proteins | sample M65metaG_FD_115309 | JGI IMG/M metagenome (GOLD analysis project Ga0157378, IMG submission 115309) | Miscanthus rhizosphere microbial communities from Kellogg Biological Station, Michigan, USA - M6-5 metaG | ecosystem: Host-associated > Plants > Roots > Rhizosphere > Soil | place: USA: Michigan...
ACAGGTGATTGACGCCCTGGATTTCCAGCACCGTAAAGTCCTGGTTGCCGCTTTTCCCGTAGGCCTGGCGCAGCAGCGGCACAGTCTCGTCAGCGTCTACCTGCAGGTCGCGATCGCCGTTCAGGGCCAGGACCGGGCACTTGACCTTTTCCAAAACGGCAGCTGGGTTCGAATCCAGATACTCCCGGAACCACGGCGTGGTCATCAAGCGAATCTGGGCCTCAACCGCGGCGGGCGGCATGGAGGCACTCAGTCCACTCTTTTCGATCAGATCGTTGAGGCGCGCTTCGAGCGCGGAAACACTTTTCGCTTCCCGCACTGCGGTGTAAGCCTGCCGGTCGAACTGCTGGCTGCGCGCGATCTGTTCTTCCGGCAAGCCTCCGGCGCGGGCGATCAGCTCCGATTGGCGAAGCAGGGTCCGTTCGCCGTTGGTCGCCGGGGTAGCCAACAGCACCAGCCAGTCCAGGTCCAGGGCGCGCACGGCGATCTGTGCGGCCAGGATTCCCCCTTCGCCGCGGCCGATGAGCCCGATTCGCTTCGGATCGACTTCCTGGCGCGCTTTCAGGTAACGCAGCGCGGCCTCGGCGTCGCTCGCCAAATCCTCCATGGTGGCCTGTTCATGGTTGCCGCCGGAGCCCAGAATGCCGCGCTGGTCGTAGCGCAGGACGGCGATTCCCTTTCGCGTGAGCAGGTCCGCCAGGATGAGGAACGGCTTGTGCCCCGCGATCGTCTCGTCGCGGTCGGCCGGACCCGATCCGCCAACCAGCACTGCAGCGGGGAAGGGCCCGGCTCCCGGCGGGATGGTCAGCGTGCCTGCCAGAGCCAGTTTTCCGGCAGCCACAGGAAAGGACACCTCTTCGACGTTGTAGGGGTAAGGCTTCGCCGGATTTTGTGGCCGCCGCAATTCGAGCGGCTGGTCCCGACGGCGAAAGTCCAGCTTTTCGACGCTGTCGTTCTGAGTCCACTCGCCGGCGATCTCATTTTTTGAGGCGCTCAGCGTGCCGCGGTATTCGGCTTGAAACGCGGGGAGTTCAAACGTCAGCTCCCCATTCTTTTCTGTAACCTTGGACGCCGGAATTCCCCGAATGCCCTGATCGAGGCTATCCACGGAGGCGAGCAGTTTCCCGTGATCGTCGTGGCTCACGTGCAGCTCGAAGCGCATCCGCATGTTGGTCACTTCGATCGCGCCCTGCCAGGTGCCTTCCGCTTTCGAAACCGCATTCAGAGCTGCGCCGCGTGAAGCGCCGGCGGTGCGTTTTTCAAATTTCAAGGGCAGCCCGCTTCCGCCCTGCTCCCAAATCCCGCGAATCGCGCGACGATCGGGCTCGATTTTCCCCGCAAACTTCGCGCCGACCGAGGCGATTTCAACTCGCAGCGTGTCCTCTTCGCGCGTCACTTTCGACGCATCCATTCCGTAGACCGCTTGATTCAGGCTGTCCAACTTGGCGTGCCATTCGCCCTGTGGGCCTTTAGAAAGATGCAACACCAGCTGCAATTCGGTTTCCCCGACCTGCAGAGTGCCGCTCCAGTCGCCTTCCAATGACGCAGCGTGCGTAGCAGTTGCCGTCTTGTTGGCGCCGGTGGTCTCGGGCTTTTGCGCAGCAGCCGCGCCACCGACAACGGCCAGCCCTGCGATCCATACAAGAATCTCCGCTGTTCTCTTCAATCGCATCCACCTCGTCGGCGTATTCCTACGATCCTGGCGCGGCCCTAATCATAGATGTAGCCATGCGCCCCAGGGGTTGGCGCCTGCGCCCCTAGCCATGAGCCGTCCGCAGAAAAACGAAAACGGCACGCAGAAGCGTGCCGCCTCGATACCTTCATACGGTCGTGTTTCGCTTACTTCTTGGCGTACCAATCGGTGTTTGTCGCAGCAAATGCCTGCCACTTTTCCGGCAGATCTTCCATCGCGAAAATCGCGGTGACCGGGCAAACCGGCACGCACGCGCCGCAGTCAATGCATTCTGTCGGATTGATGTAGAGCTGGGTCACCCCTTCATGCTCCGATTCGTCCTTGCGAGGGTGGATGCAGTCCACCGGGCACACGTCGACGCAGGCGGTGTCCTTGGTGCCGATGCACGGTTCGGCGATTACATAAGCCATTCGGCTTCTCCTTTGTTTCGCACGCCGGAAGTCGCCTCCGCAACGCTCCGGCAAAATCTCCGGCTTCAGGGTCGGTTCGACGAACACCTGAGCGGTAAATTGTAATTCGGGATGCCCCGAAAACGTCTACTTTGTTAGTCTACCCGGCGGCACAGTGATTCTCAACTCGCCCTAGCGCCGCGACTTGAGAAACGCGCCGAGCTCCTCGTACTGGTCGGAGGCGATGTAGTCCGCGCCGGCCTTCGCAGCGGCTCCCCAGCGTTTTTTCACCGCTTCCTGCGAGCCGAAATTGTAACTGCGAAACCATCCGTTGCAGCTTAGCTCCGACTTCGTTGCGCCGTCCAATGTATAGAACCGTATCCACAGGTTGTTCGCGTGAGCGTGGCGCACCAGCGATTCCAGGCGAGCTTCCTTCTCGGCCGTCCACTCCCCCGCCCTCGGCTGGCCCAGAGGCTCGACAACGTGCCAGCTGTTGTTCCACCAACGGTGATAGTTGTCCGCGGCATGCGGCTCAACAGCGTCCGCCGGTGCGCTTGGATCCTTCGTATTTGTTTCGACCGCGCCGAAAACCAGCAGCCGCCCGCCGTCCGGCACTTGATCGTAAAAGACAGTTTTCTGTGCGTCCGATTCGCCGGTCAGAACCAGAATCGGCTTGATGTCGAGCGGCTCCACCCGCTCGAGACTCGCGCTCTTCGGCGCGCTGGTGATCCAGTCTCGGTACTGCGCAGCCAGTTGCCAGATCGCAGCCAGATGCTCCGGCTCCTCCGACTTCAAATCCAAATTCAGAGTGATGAGTGGCCAGTCGCCATGATTGCCGTCGCGTAGCGCCTTCTCCACAATCGGCCGCACGCGTTCGAAGAAATACTCCCGCATTCCGGGCTCTGCTCCGGTCGCCGGCGAACCATGGCTGACTACGGAGCCCATTTCGCCGGTTCGAGGATTTTTCGCCCAGAGCAAGTCCTGCTCGATCGCCAGCGGTGTTCCCGCGGAGAGCGCGCGGTCGATCCTGTCGCTCCACCATTCGAAATAGGGATAGCAGTTGTGCGCGTCGAGAAGCACGCGGGATCCCGGACGCCACTGTTCTGCGGCAGGTTGTGGGCCGGCGGCGGCCTTAACGGCGAAAGCCACCGCCAGCAACGCAATTCCCGCAATCCGATTCTTGCGCATCATCCCTCCACTCTTCGCGAGTCAGGATATTCATGCCGGGAGGACTTCCCGGCAAGCGCAATCTCCGGGAAATGTTCAGAACGACAGCCGCAGCGCGAACTGCATCACGCGCGGGTCGCCTGAGAGCGATGTGATTTTTCCGGCGGAGCCGCTGCTGAAATTGTTGCTCGGCTGGCCAAACAGTACCGCGTTTGTGAGGTTGAAAACTTCCCAGCGGAACTGCAATTCGACGGATTCGTGAATCGGGAAATCCCGCATCAAAGCGAAGTCAAAAACGTTGGTGTGCGGCCCGCGCAGGGTGTTGCGGCCCACATTGCCCAGCAATCCTGGACTCTGCAATTGATAGGCGTCGGTCAGACCCGGCGCAAGTGCGGTGCAGGAGCCATTCGCCGCGACGAAGAACCAGCAGTCGACGTTGCCAACGATATGCGGGTCGCCGATCTGAACCGGAGTTGCCGCTACCGCGCCGAACGCATCCAGCGAGTTGGCGATGCTGCCGCCGGAGCTCACCGTAAACGGCCGGCCGCTCGCGAACGTATATACGCCGGACGTTTTGAACCCTCCGATGATGTAGGAAAGGATTCCGTCGTGCACGAATTTGCGGTTGCGGCCAAAGGGCAGCTCGTACACGTAGCTCGCCACAACCCGGTGCGGCGTGTCGAAATCGCTCGGGCCGAACCACGCGCCATAATCCCTGCCGTTCGGCGCGCTGCCCGAGTTGGATTCCAGTTCCTGCGGAGTGTTGTCAATGCTGCGCGAATAGGTGTAGGCGAAGCGGAAGCTGTAGCCGTTCTTGAAACGTCGTTCCAGGCTCGCCTCCAGCCCGTTGTACTTCCCCATCCCCGCCGGCAGCTGATATTCAATGTATCCGAAGGAGGGAAATGGCCGCGTCGTACCGACCTGGCCGGTCGCATCGAAAAGCGGCTGATTGAGATCCGCGAGTACGTTCAAATGCGAGGAATGCGTCCCCACGTAGTCCAGGGCGCCGATGAAGCCCTGCCCCACATCCCGTTGCACGCCGAGGCTCCACTGCTGCACGTACGGCGTCGGCGTATGCGGGTCTACCGCGCGCACGCGCACATGGCCGAGCAATCCGGGCTGGTTCGGGTCCAGCGAATTGGCCGGAAAGCCGTCCTGCAACAAGAACAATGGCGCGGACGCCGTTGAGGGAGCCGACTGCACATTGTTCACGATGAACGGCGCGTTCAACGCCAGCTGGTCTTCGCTGCCGAACCGTTCGAACAGCATGTAGTAGATTCCGTATCCGCCGCGCAGCACCGTCTTTGGCGTCAGCGCGTACGACACGCCGATGCGCGGCGCGAAATTGCGCCTGTTCACCTGCACCAGGGAGCGGTCTTCGATCGATCCGTCCGAGGCGAACACCAGCCCGCCCGATCCGCCGTTCGCGGTCGGGTCGAAGTTGGCCATACCGTTCTTGCCTTCCATCGCCGGGGTGGAAAAGTCATACCGCAATCCAAGGTTGACGGTAAGGTTCGAACCGAGCTTGATGTCATCCTGCACAAAGCCGGAAAGCATCCACAGCCGCTGATCTACGAACGCCACGTTGGTCAGCTGCGATCCCTTCACATAGCCGAGCAGGAAGTCCGCATACGACAATCCCGTATTCCCGGTGCACTGGTTGGTTAGGGCGTCTCGCTGGCAGCTGAAAATCTTGTCGAAGGTGAGCGAACCGCGCGTTCCCGGTTCGTCCTGATAGATGTTGCGCATCGGCGCGCGCAAATCCGCGCCGAATTTCAGCGAATGTCTTCCGACGGTTTTGGAAAGCGTGTCCACCCACTGGTATTGCTGCGGCACTTGCTGCTTCGGCAGAAAGTCCGGCGAGCCGATGAACGTGAAGTTCGTCAGCGTGATTTGCGAAATGCCGCCCGCCACCGCCGGATTCTCCGGCACTCCGGGCACGAATTCGTTCACCTGGTTCTGGCCGAACGGGTCCTGTGCTGCGAACGAATAGTTCCGGCTGAATCCGACCCGGAATTCGTTCACCAGGGTCGGACTGAAAACGTGCGTCCATCCGATCACCGCGCTCTGCCCTTTTAGCGCCTGCCGACCCCAAGCCGACGTCGAAGTTCCGTCGCCGATGCCGCCGTAAAAACCCGGAATCAATCGGTTGCGGTTGGAATAGCTGTAGCGCACAAAGACGGTGTCTTTTTGCGAAGGCACCCAATCCACGCGCCCGTTGTAGCTGTCTCCATCGTCGGTGAGCAGCGCGTTGCGCACATAGTTGTTGAATTCTCCCGGCAAGTTCGGCTCGGGGAACAGCGCCATGATCTTGGTCGTAAAGGGATCAATGTCACCGGCCGGAATCTGGTTGTTCGGAAACGGGGCTCCGGTTGTCGGATCGTAAATCGTCGGATACGGCGCGCTGTAGCCGTTTGCCGCGGCCGCCGCTGCGCTGAAATCGCCGATGCGTTCGTTGTCGCGCGGCACCGTCGAAATTCGCGACACGCCGCGGCTGATGCGCGTTTCTTCGTAGTTGAAGAAGGCAAACCACTTGTCGTGCACGATCGGCGCGCCGACGCTGCCGCCAAACTGGTTCTGGTTGTTCTTGGGCTTGGTGAGCCCGCTGCGATTAGAGAAGAAGTCATTCGCGTCGAAAAAGTTGTTTCTCAGATATTCGTACAGCACGCCGTGAATCTGGTTTGTTCCGCCCTTGGTCGTCACCACCACCGCCGCGCCGGGGCTGCGGCCGTATTCCGCCGAATACGGATTCGTGATGACCTTGAGCTCCTGAATCGTGTCCACTGACGGCCGCGAAGCCTGGGTGCTCAGCTCCTGCACGTTTTCCGAAAATGTGTTGTTGTCGATTCCGTCCAGAATGAAATCATTCTGCAGAGAGTGCACGCCGTGCACGTTGAATGCGCCGGTGCGTCCGGCGCTCGTGGCTCCGCTCTGATCCGTATATCGGTTCGACTGCACGCCCGGCACGAGTCGGAGCAGATCGTCCCAATTCCTCAAATATAGCGGCGTGTCCGAGACGACGTTGTTATCGATGACCGCGCCGAGCGATGCGTCTTGTGTGGAAAGATTTTGCGTCGCGCTCTCTACCGTTATCGTTTGCGTGGTCTGCCCGACCTGCAGCTCAAAATCCTGCCGCCCTTTCTGCGCGGTCTCGAGCGTCATCTCCACGCTAGCCGTATTGAAGCCGTTCAGCTCCACCGTGACTACGTATTGCCCGATGGGCATGCTCAGGATCGAATATGAACCTGAGCCGTCGGTCGTCACTTCCTGGCTCCAGTTGGTCAGTTTGTTCTTTGCGGTTACCTTGGCGTTGCTGATCGCCGCGCGGCTTGGGTCGGTAACAATTCCTGTCAGGCTGGCGTCGGTTCCCTGACTATTCCCGGCCGAACATGAGAGCAGAGCAAACACAAATACTGCAACGAATTTCACTACGCGGATCACTTTGGCCCCCAACTTGATTTGGATATTTCAAAAATGAGCTGCGGTTCGTCACCCAACCTGGTCACGTTGCAGCTTTTAGGAGTGTGCCGGGAGTCTCCTGCGTGCTTCGTAAGAGTAGCATCAATCTTTTGAGACAATCGCGTTGCGAAATTTCCTGCAACAATTTAGGCAATTTGGAATCTCATCGAAGCCGTTCGCGATCGCACTTGTTCATCCGGAAGCTTTCCGTTTAGCCTTGAATCGCGGCCCGCGTCATTCGAAAGGTTCTTGCATGCTCGATCTCAAAGGCAATCGCGTCACGTATTTCGGTCACAGCACGTTTTCTCTCACCACCCGGTCCGGACAAATCGCGCTCATTGATCCGTGGATCGTGACCAACCCCGTCTGCCCCGAGTCGGTGAAAAGACTCGCGCGCGTCGATGCCATTTTCCTTACGCACGGACACAGCGACCACCTGGGCGACCTGCTAGCCATCGCCAAGCAGTTCCGTCCCAAACTCGTCGCCATCTTCGAAACATGTCTGTGGCTCGCCGGCAAGGGGTTCGAAAAGGAAACGCTTCCCATGAGCAAAGGCGGCACGCAGCAGGTCGGCGACTTCGGCGTCACGATGACCCACGCCTTCCACTCAAACACCATTGAAGATAACGGCGAGCGAATCTACGGCGGCGAGCCGGCTGGTTTAGTAGTGCGAATGCCGGGCGGCGCCACCATCTACCATGCGGGCGATACGGCTCTTTTCGGCGACATGAAGCTCATCGGCGAACTCTATTCTCCCCAGCTCGCGATGCTGCCCATCGGCGACCTGTACACCATGGGGCCACGCGAAGCCGCCTACGCCATCCGTTTTCTTGGCGTGAAGCACGTCGTCCCCATGCACTACGCGACATTTCCGGTATTGACCGGCACACCCGAAAAGTTGCGCGACGAAACCCGCGACATTCCGGGCATCACCATTCACGCGCTGAAACCAGGCGACTCCCTGTAAGTTTTAGCGGAAGAAATTGCGGACCAAGAAGCCCAGGTTGGCGGGCCGTTCGGCCAGTCGCCGCATGAAGTACGGAAACCAGTCCCGGCCGTAAGGGATGTAAATGCGCACGCGATACCCGTCGCGAACCAGCCGCCGCTGCAAATCGGTCCGCACGCCGTAAAGCATCTGAAACTCGAAATCGTCTTTCGACACCTTGTTTTCCGCGGCAATCCGAATCGTCGCGCCAATCATCCTCGGATCGTGGGTCGCGATGCCGTGATAGAAGCCGCTCGGCAACAGCAAGCGCGCCAGCTTTACATAGCTGGCGTCCACATCTTCTTTATTCGGATACGCGACTTGCGACGGTTCCTTATACGCGCCCTTGCACAAGCGAATCCGGCATCCGATCGAAAGCAAATCCTGAATGTCCTGTTCGCTGCGGTAAAGATAAGCCTGAATTACGATTCCGATCGCCGGGCTCCGCGATCGCACCTTCTTCACGACTTCGATAGTGCGTTCGGTGTACGCCGAGCCTTCCATGTCCACGCGCAGGAAATTGTCCCCTGAATCCGCACGCTCGACGATGGAAAGAACCTGTCCTTCGCAAAACTCCGGGCTCAAGTCCAGTCCAAGCTGGGTCAGTTTGCAGGAAACGTTGGCATTCAATCGTTCCGCGGCTATCTGCTCGAACACTTCCAGATACGCGTCGCGCGCCCGCTGCGCGTCCTCTGCCGTTCCGACGTTCTCTCCCAGATAATCGAGGCTGACCAGCATTCCCTGGTCGTTGCACACGCGCGCGGCAGAAATCGCTTCATCCAGCGCTTCGCCGGCGACGAAGCGATGCGACATCCTTCGGGTTGTCCGGTTGGAAGTGACCCAGCGCGCGAAGCCTTTGCTTTCCGATAACTTCAGGAGCGTCGAACGGAGCATGCGCTCTTTATTATGCCCGTGACTTTCCGCCTTACGAGCGCCCATTACGAGTCTTTGTGCTCTTCAAGGAACTTTTCCGCGTCAATCGCCGCCATGCAGCCGGAGCCCGCCGCGGTGACCGCCTGCCGGTAGCGGTGGTCCTGCACATCGCCGGCAATGAAAACTCCCGGCACGTTCGAAATGCTTCCATGTTTCGCGAACAGATAGCCGTTTTCGTCCATCTGCAGTTGGCCCTTGAACACGGTGGTGTTCGGATCGTGGCCGATCGCGACGAAAACCCCGTCCAGTTCGATGTGCTTCCCCTCGCTGCTTTCCGTGTTGCGCACTTTCACGCCGTTTACCAGTCCCTGCGGCGAAAGAATCTCGTCCACTACGTAAGGCGTAAGGAATTCGATCTTGGGATTGGCTTTTGCGCGGTCAATCATGATCTTGGACGCGCGAAATTCGTGCCGGCGGTGAATCAGGTACACTTTGCTGGCGTACCGCGAAAGAAAATTCGCTTCTTCCATGGCGGAATCGCCACCGCCGACCACGGCGATCGGCTTCCCGCGGAAGAAGTAGCCGTCGCAGGTCGCGCACGTGGAAACGCCGCGCCCGATCAGCTCTTTTTCGCCTTCGAGTCCGAGCAGCCGCGCCGAGGCGCCTGCCGCCACGATCAGCGTTTTCGTCTGATGCTTTTCCCCGTTCACCGTGACGGTGAATGGCCGCTGGCTCAGGTCCACTTCCGTCACCGCACCGGACTTGAACTCCGTCCCGAAACGCTCCGCCTGCCGCTTCATGTTTTCGATCAGTTCCGGTCCCATGATTCCGTCGGGAAATCCGGGGAAATTCTCGACGTGCGTGGTCAGCGAAAGCTGCCCGCCGGGCTCATGGCCTTCGAGCACCAGCGGCTTCAAATTCGCGCGCGCCGCATAGATGGCCGCGGTCAGGCCCGCGCAACCGCTACCGATAATGACCACATTCCGCATGCTCAAAATTCTCCCGACATTAGATTCCCAGGGCGGCCCGAAGTTACAAAAGCAGGAATGGCATTGTATCATCAGCGACTAGACCCCAGCCCGGCGCGGCGAACCGGCCATTTTGGAGCGCGTGGTACCGGCAGCGTTGCTGGATGTCACCGAGCGCCGCGTCGTATCGTCAAATAAACAAGCTCGTCCGCAAGTTGCTCGCAAATTATCTTCAGGAGATCTTTGTCCCATGGATCCGCGCTACCCGATTGGCAAATTCCAGCAGCCGCTTGAAGCAACGCCGGCCCTGCGCCAGCAGGCCATTGAAATCATCGCCGGGACGCCCGCAAAACTGCGCTCGGCGGTAGAAGGGTTGTCGCCGGTACAGCTCGACACGCCGTATCGCGAAGGCGGATGGACCGTGCGGCAGGTCGTTCATCATGTGCCGGACAGCCACATGAATGCATACATCCGGCTGCGGCTCGCGTTGACGGAAGAGCAGCCAACGATCAAGCCCTACGACGAGAACGGTTGGGCTCAATTGCATGATGCCAAAACGGGACCAATCGAAATGTCGCTCGCCTTGCTGGATGCTGTTCATGACCGCTGGGTGCGGCTGCTGCGTGCCCTGAGCGACGACCAGTTCGGCCGCGTGTTTATTCACCCCGAGCACGGACCACGCACCGTCGATTGGTTGGTCTTTCTTTATGCTTGGCACGGCCGCCATCACACCGCCCACATCACGGAGCTGCGCAAGCAGCGTTCCTGGTAAGCAGTTTTCTGAAGGCGCCGCTACTCCCGAGAGCGCAGATCGCTGACGTTTTCAGGACGGCCTCGATGCATCAGATTGGTCAGGCCGTCCCTCTGGTTCCTCAGGTAGGCATCAAAGAATGCGACGCTATAGGCGTCGATTGAAGAAACATAGGTTCGGTTCAGATCCGTCCACGCAAAGTGGCCGGCGCCGTCAAGCTCCACGTAGAACTTTGGCTTTTTCGATTGATCGTAAGCGCCGTCTGCCTTTTTCACCATGGGCGTAATGGCAAAATCCCGCGTGCCGCCCTGATACATCACCGGAGTTCCGAGCTCTCCCAATCGCGTCTTGGCGAGGAATGGCGAGCAATACGGCGAAAGCGCGAGAACCGCCTTCACGCGCGAGTCCTTCCAGGAGGCCCAGCCGCCCGCAAGCCCCAGCACCGTGTACCCGCCGAGCGAGTGGCCTGCGATGCCAACTCGGTCGTGGTCGACCGGCACGTCTAGAAATCTGTCGCCGCTGAGCGCCTGATCGAGAACGGCCTCGAGGTCATCGCGGCGGTCGCGGTACGTGCCGTCACTCCATTTGCTTGCGTCGCGAAAAGGCATCTCCGGTTTCTGGCCGCCATTGCTGAAATGGCGTCCACTGGCGCACCCGGCATCTTTGTGATTCGGCGCAACTACCAGGTAGCCCGCTTGCGCGAGCGCTTGCATCAGAAATTTCGTCTGCGTGTTGCAGCCGGTGAAGCCGTGCGAAAACACGATCAGCGGATAGCCATCCGAAGGCGCTCGGCCGACCGGCTTCCACACCGCGACGTCGCGGCCGGCGATGTTGATATGCTGAACTTCCTGCGCTCTGCATTCCGGAAACGCGAACAGCAGAACAATCGCAGCCAATCCCGCCAATTTGTGTTTCATGCCTGGAGTATAGCTGCGCCGCGGCCCTGCTCAAGGTAAGGAAGTCTTTGCCGGTCGGCTCAAGCGCCGGCCGCAAGCTCGTACAGATATTCGACGTGGGAGTACGCGGCGCCATCAATTCCCTGCACCGCGGGATTCTTGGATTCGATCAGGTAATACTCATCCGGTGCGTGCGCACCGTTGCCGTGTCCAAGCCCGAAGTGGCCGGCGGGCATTTTCAGCGGCTCGCCGGTAAACACATATCCCGGCCAGGATCCGGCCAGCCGCGGCAGCACGACCGGATCGATACCGTGGCGTTTGTATACGGCTTCTTCGGCGCGAACAATTTTGGCGTCGGGGGGCGTGCTGGTCGGATCGTATCCGCCGGTCATGTTCACTTCGATATCACCGTATCCTTTTTTCGCCAGGTGCGCCCTGAGAAGCTCCAACGATTCTTTCGCCGTCATGTCCGGCACCAGCCGCAGATCGAGCTTGGCCACGGCGCGGCCCGGCAGGATGGTCTTACCGCCGGGGCCGGTGTACCCGCCGACCAGACCTTCAATGTTCACTGTGGGCTTTGAGACCAGAAGTTCCAGCGCCTCTTTCCAGCCGACATCGTGAACCCAATGCTGGACACCCATTCCTTTTTTTGTCGTCTCCTCATTCAGGCGGCGGGATGCGACTTCGATCATTTTCTTTTGCTCGTCGCTCGGCGGTCTCACCTTCGCGGTATAGCCTTCAATCGCGGGGTCGTTCCCGTCCGGCGTCACAAGCGTCGCCAGCGCTTCGACCAGATGCCATGCCGGGCTATCCAGCCGGGCCTTGTTGCTCGAGTGCACATCCTTGCGCGGACCGCGTCCCCATTTTTCGCCGCTCGAAACCATCTCGAGTTCGATGACGCCCTTTGCGCCGAGAAACGTTGTGACCGAACCGTCCAGGTCCTGCGACGCGCTTGGCATGGTGATTCCGATACATTTGCGCAGAGCTTCGAGCACTTCCGGTTTGCGCACGACTTGCGGGAAATGCGGCGAGCCGATTTCTTCTTCGCCCTCGGCCACAAAAACCAGATTCACCGGCAGCTTTTTGCCGGCGCCGCGAATCGCGTGCAGCGCCGCCAGAAGTGTCGCCTCCGGCCCCTTCTGGTTTACGGCACCGCGCCCCATCACAACTTTCCCGAACGGCTTATCCACGAGCCTGGCCTCAAAGGGCGGCGAACTCCACTCGGCGGGATCGGCCTGCTTCACGTCGTACATAAAGTAGAGTCCCAATGTTTTTGGAGCGCCCGCATCCAGCGTGGCGAAAACGCCCGGTTGTCCGTCCGTCGGCATCTTGTCGACGCGCTGAAAACCAGCGTCTCGCAACAGCTCCATCATCAGCGCGCAGCCTTCGTTCATGCCGCGGTTCTCCGCCGCGATGGAGGGCTGTTTGATCCAGTCCTGCAGGCGTTTCACGGACTCTTCGTGGCGTTTTTCAATTTCCGCGCGAATTGCGCTGGTATCTTCCGGAGGGAAGCCAGCGATGCCTCGTCCGAAAATTCCCGCGGGCATCATCCAACTCGGTCGTGCTACGGCCGTCAACGCGGTTGCTCCTGCTTTCTCTAGGAATTGCCTGCGTGCTCTATCTGCCGGATCTATGCCATTCATGGGTGCTCCTGAAAGGTTCTACTACTCTGCTCCACTTCCTTGCGCAGCGCTTTGCCTTTGCGGAACCACGGGCGTTCCACGCGCTGCATGTAGCCGGGGAGAGTCCGTTTCTTGGCCAGCAATTTCTCCAGCCACTGTTTGGCTTCGTCTTTTTTGCCCTGCGCGTTCAGAAACCATGCGTAGTTGCACAACGTTTCGGGAGTGGTGGAAAACTGCGTCGCGGTCGCAAACCACCGCTCCGCGCGGGCAAAATCACCGGTCCGCGCGTAGGCATCGGCGAGCAAGCCGGAGGCGCGATAATAGTCGAATTTCACGTCGGCGCACGCCACGCGCTCCAGGTCCGGGATCGCCGATGGGTAGTCGCCGAGCGCCAGCAGGCTTTTTCCGCGCCCGTAGAAAACGTGAAGCATGTCGTTGGCGGAGCCGCTTGCCTTGCGCGAGCCGTACGCGTCGATGGCTTGGGTGAAAGCGTCCCGTGCCTTATCGTACTTTTTTTCTTCCAGATTCAGATCCCCGAGTTCCTCGTAATTCCCTGCGGAGGGATTGTCAATGATCTGCGTTTCTAGCGCCTGGATGCGCGACCGGCGCCCGAATCCGTGGAATACCGAGGGAAGGAGGCGCGTATCCGGCAGCACTTCGACGAGCAGGTAAGCGCCGGCGCCGATCGGGCCGCCGATCAGGATAATCCACAGCCAATAGCTCTCCGGCCGGCGCTTCACAAAGTGAACCACCGCCAGAATCTGCAGGATGATTCCCCAGGAAAAGAAGTGGCCCCAGTCGGTCAACGGTGTGCTCCCAAACGCGCGAGGTGCAGATCGAAACCCTGATGGCCGTGCGGTTTACCTGGCGCGGGCTTGCTGAATTGCACTTCACTATATGCCACCTGTCAATAGGCGGACGGCGCGCAGGGCTTTGAGTTTCCATGGCCAGCCGGTGCTATTATCCTTGCGGAATTTTCGCGGTTTCCAAGGGGGTCCCATGCGGAGTCGAATTGCCGTTGTGTTCTACGTATTTGCGGTGTTGCTGGCGTGCGGTCCAGGTATTTTTGCGGCGGACGCGCCGCCGTTGCGGGTGGCCATTGCGGGACTGGTGCACGGGCACGCGAGCGGATTTTTCTCGCACGCCCTGGAACGCAAGGACGTTCAAATTGTCGGCATCGCGGAGCCCGACCGGGCGCTTTTTGATCAATACGCCAAAAAGTTCAAACTGGACGCTGCTCTCTATCACGCCGACCTCGCAGAACTCCTGCGCACCGTGCATCCGCAGGCGGTGCTTGGCTACACGTCGACGTTCGACCACCGAAAGGTGGTGGAGCTGTGCGCGAAATATTCGACTCCGGTGATGATGGAAAAACCGCTGGCGACGAGCTACGAGGATGCGAAAGCGATCGCAGCGGCCGCGCGCCAAGCGAAGATCACGGTTCTGGTGAACTACGAAACCTCCTGGTATCCGAGCAACCGCGCGGCGTATGAGCTCGTGCATTCCGGCACCATCGGCGAGCTGCGCAAAGTCGTTGTGCATGACGGCCATGAAGGGCCGAAAGAGATCGGCGTAGGCCCGGAGTTTCTGGGCTGGCTGACCGATCCGAAGCTCAACGGAGGGGGAGCGCTTTTTGATTTTGGCTGCTACGGCGCGGACCTGATGACGTATTTGACCGATGGCGCCCGGCCGCTCACGGTGACGGCGGTAACACAGACGATCAAACCGGATGTGTATCGCCGGGTCGATGACGAAGCCACCATTGTGCTGACGTAGCAGAAAGCGCAGGCGAGTTTGCAGGCGTCGTGGAACTGGCCCTACAGCCGCAAGGATATGGAAGTGTACGGGCGTACCGGCTCGGTCGTCACCATCGCGAACAACGACATCAGCGTGCGCTTACCTCACGAAAAACAGGCCACGACGAAGACGGCGGAGCCGATCCCGACCCCCTACAACGATTCTTTGACCTATCTCCGCGCGGTGCTGCTGGACGGGGCCAAGGTGGATGGGTACTCGTCGCTCGAAACGAATGTGATCGTGACCGAGATTCTGGATGCGGCGCGGCGGTCGGCGGCGTCTGGCCAGACCGTTCGGCTGCCCCAGTAGCCGTTCCCGTTCGGGCAAGCAGCGGACCGGGCTGAAATCCGCTTAGAGATAAGAATGCCGCCCGAGGACGGGAGACAGCAGCGTCGCCATCAGTACTTACCAATATAGTTCATTAACATACAAAGTAACAACAATCATGGAAATCCGGCTTGTTTTTGCGCGTTCCAGATCGGGAGAGTAACCCGGACCGGCCGGGGCGCTGTGTCGAATCGGTTAAACTGTATCGTATTGGAACGCTAGTACCTTTTGTCCATTGGCCCGCTCGTCAGAATTTCTCAGACTACCTAAAAGCGCGACCCGCTCTGCCGCCTGCTCCTGACCGGTGCAGCTTCTGCGCACGGTCGGATCCGGGCTGGCCCCGAACAATGAGACTCAGGCTTTGGCGCGATGAATCGCGCGGAAGGAAAGATTGTGCTACGCAAGATTTCTGTTCTGTTGGCCGTATTGCTGGCCGGTTGCAGCGGCGTTAAGAACCAATCGGGCGGCGGGAATGGAGGCGGACAAGGTGGTTCCGTGTCGCTGACCGGACTGGCCGTGACGCCGCCGGCGGCGACCGTGATTGTCAGCAAGACGCAATCCCTCCAAGCGATGGGCAGTTTTTCCGACGGAAGCCCCCGGGACCTGACGGCTTCGGTGACCTGGAATTCGGCGGACACCACGACGGCGTCGGTGAGCGCTGCAGGCGTGGTGACCGGAGGAGCGACCGGGGTTACGATCGTGACGGCGCATTCCGGGAATTTTTCGGCCTCCACGCAGATTACCGTGACGAGCGCGAATGTGTGCGCGACGCCGGTTTCGATCGCGGTGACGCCGGTCAATCCGACCGTTCCGGTAAACACCACGCAGCAGATGGTGGCGACCGGAACCAACAGTGACGCAAGCACCTGCGACATAACCGACCTGGTTACGTGGTCATCCTCCACGATTGCCAATGCAACAGTGAGCGCGAGCGGCCTGGTCAAAGGAGTGGCGGCGGGCTCTCTGACGGTCACGGCCACGCTCGGTTCGGTGACCGGGTCTACTTCGGTGAGCGTGACCGCGCCGAGCATTACCTCGATTTCGGTGACGCCCGACGACATGACGCTGGCCATCGGCGTGGGCGAGCAGTACACGGCTTCGGCGGTCTACAGCGACGGGTCGATTCAAGATCTGGTTACCGGAGTTACCTGGACCTCCTCGAACTCCAGCGTGGCCACGGTCGACGGCAATGGGCTGGCGACGACGGTGGGTGCTGGCACGACGACCATTACGGCGACGGTCGGTTCGTTCACGGACTCTTCGGTAATTACCGTGGTTGCGGCACACCTGCAGACCATCACCTTGACGCCTACCAGCGTGACCATGGCGTCGGGTATCCAGCAGCAGTTCACGGCGGTAGGCAACTTCGACGATGGCAGCACCCAGGTGCTGATTTCCGCTTTGTGGTCCTCCAGCTCGTCGGGCGTTTTGACCATCGATCAAAACGGTCTGGCGCTGGCGGTCGGTCCCGGCACTTCGACGGTCAGCGTGACGTCGGGCACGGTCTCGGCCAGCACTTCGGTGACGGTAACGACCGCCACCCTGGTTTCGCTGTCGATCGCGCCCGCGAATTCTTCGATGCCGGACGACGCCACGAGACAGTTCAGCGCCACGGGAACTTTCAGCGACAACTCGACGCAGGATATGACGCAGTCGGTCCTGTGGAGTTCCGC
>Ga0157378_10002420_pt1 | contig 16596 bp, 17 predicted proteins | sample M65metaG_FD_115309 | JGI IMG/M metagenome (GOLD analysis project Ga0157378, IMG submission 115309) | Miscanthus rhizosphere microbial communities from Kellogg Biological Station, Michigan, USA - M6-5 metaG | ecosystem: Host-associated > Plants > Roots > Rhizosphere > Soil | place: USA: Michigan...
AGTAAGACGGGAACCAACCACCGCAATAATTTATGTGAGATGAGCTGCCAGGCCACCACTGGATGCCTGAAAGGATTGAGCAGAATGTTGTGCCGCCACAATGTTTGATAACCGCCCGCAATCATTCTTACCTTACGACGGAACTCGGCTTTCACATCAGGAACTACTACCTCGGTGGCGCGTGCCGCGGCTTCATACACCACTCGACGCCTCTGGGCCACAATAGATAGCGCGACGGCGAAATCATCCGTGATCGTATCGGCAGGAAGTGGAGTAAATAGAGACCGGCGAATGGAAAACAGTGCGCCGTCCGCTCCGACCATGGTGAAAGCCCGACTCTCCTGGTTGTAGAGCCACCGTTCATATCGCATATAGATTCCCTCGCCCAACGGCTCATGGGCGCCTTCTGCTTGCAAGGCCACATTGCCACAAACACCGCCGATCGAGGGATCGCCATACTGTCGCACGAGTATCCGCAACGCATCGGAATTGACCATGACATTGGCATCACTAAACAGCAGTATGTCACCGCTCGCTTGCAGTGCGCCAGTATTTAACGCCGTTGGCTTTCCTTGACGCGGGCGATAGCTGATGACATGGATGCGATCTCGATATTGCTTCAGGATCTCTTCAGTCCCATCGCTCGATCCGTCGGACACTGCAATAACTTGCAATCGCTCTGCCGGATATTCCAACTGGAGTGTATTTTCCAGCTTTTGACGCACCCAGCGCTTTTCATTATGAAACGGAATGATCACTGAAACGGTCGGCAAGCTACCCGAGAACCCTTTGATAACAGGCTGAGTGGTACGGCGACCAATAAGAAGAAGAGCCGGATAGACCATGTACGTATAAAGCAGAGCAGATGTTGCGTAGACGAATAGAAGAACGCCATAGGACATAAGAATATGACCATAAGAAGACAAATAAACTAATCCGCAAGCATCTTTACAAATGAATACCTCAGACCACTATCAGAATTTCGCCCAATACCTTGTAAGCTTGACGGAACAATAAATCTTTGGCAGCCGTGTTGAGGCCGATGAGAAATATATTCTCAGTGGAGATGGCTCCATATGAATGGACCTCATAGGCGTCTTCAGAGATATCTTCACAGAAAACGTGGGAACTCTTGCAACCTCATCGTGAACGGTGAGATATTTCCGTGTTGAGAATCCCCCATTCAACGACGCGGAAAAGTGAAATCTAGTGGCATCCATAGGGGTTGGCGAATCAGTGCCGTTGCATGCGAATCTTTACTGACCGTGACAATTTCTTTGTCTACCATACTGCTTGGTTGGGGCGTATTCGGTTCCTCTTGATCCTGTTGGAAGAAGGATGGAACCAGTGAAGTGTTATGAAGCAACCACCTAGTATATTTCGAGAGAATACAGCAGAGATCGCCATGCGCCTGTTCGAGGCGCAAGCTGCTCTCTTCGCACCCCGTCCGTCCCGTTTAGCCTTACTAGGACTAGACCTGCCTCCAGCGGTGCAACGGATCACTGTAAACGTCTGGCGCAACCATAGCTTTGAGTCAGTGGAGTCTCTGACAGCTCCCTATTTTGCGTTCCGGGGATGGCGGGCAGATTTCCGCTTGGGAGGCTACGACGACACTCTCATGTTCGCCGGGCGGCAGGAAGCCGATGCCGACATCTTGTGGTTAGATAGCAGCCGCTTCTTTGCACGCTCAACTCTTCTATCAGACTGGTTACAGTGGCTGGAAGAGCGGCTGCGGGCTCTGCGGTCCGACTCTAAGGCGCCCATCATCCTAGCTACCTGGGTCGAGGGTAGCCAACAGGCGGAAGCCGTTCAAGCTCTGGCCGACAGTTTACCCGCCGTGCTCTTCGCGAACATAGAGACAGCTTGTACGGATGCCCGTGTGCCTCTTCTCGATTCACGTTCGGCGAACCTCGCCGGTACGCCGATTAGCAATGCGGCCCAAGTAATCTTGGCGCGGGAATTGGCCTGCCACTGGCTCCCAGGCACTCTGCTGCCGCCTGTAAAGGCAGTGGCCTTGGATCTGGATCACACCCTACATAGTGGAGTTCTAGGGGAAGACGGTATTCAAGGCGTGCGACTCACGCCGGGCCATGCTGATTTGCAGCGTTACATCAAAACCTTGCAACAGCGAGGTATCTTCATCGCTTTGGTGTCCCGCAACGAACCGTCCGATGTCGAGGCACTGTTTCGTCAGCGTTTGGACTATCCCCTGCGCTGGCAGGATTTTTCAGCTATAGAAGTTTCTTGGGACGACAAGGTGGCCGCCATCGAGCGCATTGCAAAGGCTCTACGGATAGCTTCCGATGCTGTACTGTTCGTGGACGACAACCCTGGGGAATTGGCTAACATTGCAAAACAATTGCCCCAAGTACATACCGTCTATGCCCATCAGGATGCTAGCCTGACCCGACAGGTTATACATTTTTATCCCGGCCTATGGCGCTGGAAGGTGGAAAGCGACGATGCCAAGCGTATTCAGGATCTAAAAGCCAACGCAGAGCGAGAGTCCCTCGCAGAGAGCACTACCGACCCAACTGAATATTTCCGTAGTCTCAAAGTGGCGCTCACCTATCGCCACAATCCCCAAGTCCAACTGAACCGCCTAGCTGACCTATGCAATAAAACAAACCAGTTCAACCTATCTCTGCGTAGGTTCAACCAGGCCGAGATCGCCGACCGCATGGAGCGGGAAGACGCTTGTGTTACCAGTGTGCAATTAACCGACCGCCTTTCTGACAGCGGCGTCATTGCCGTTATCGTTGCTGAGCGTCACGGACAGCAATTAATAGTGGAAGAACTGTGCGTCAGTTGTCGCGCCCTGGGCCGCCAACTAGAAGATGCCATCATTCTGCTCTCCCTCCGGGATATGCCTATTTTTGCTGGTTGCCAAGAAGTGGCCTTCCGGGTGCAGCATGGACCACGCAATCAGCCTGCCATGGATTGGCTGGTCCGGTTGTTGGGGTTAAACGAATTACCGGCGCCCGGTCACCATATCTTGCAAGCCCAGAGACTTTTGGATTTTGCCACCGTCGAAGGCGTCGCTTTCAATAAAGAATAGGAATTAGGAATCAGTATGGATCGCCAACAGCTCGAAATTGTGTCGCTGACGGTGCTCGCGACCGTTCTTAAATGCGAAGTGAGCGCGGAGACTTCTCGTAAGAATACGCCCCAATGGGATTCTCTTAAGCACATCGAGGTCGTTTTTGCGTTAGAAGATGAGCTAGGCTTGCAGTTTTCCGAAGAGGATATGGCTAACCTAGACAGCGTAGGGAACATAGTTGATACAGCCCTGATCCGCCATGCGACATAACTTAATCCTGGCAGGGCCAGCCTTTCGTTTACGCCCCATCGGCGATGCTGATGCTCACTTGCTCCTTGAACTTCGCTGTAACCCATATTTGAATCGTTTTCTCCACGCCACATCAAGTAGTGTTGAAGATCAGCTGGCTTGGCTGGCCGACTACTATGAACGCCCCGAGGACTACTACTTCGTAGTGGAGCGACTTGAGACGGGCGCTCCCGAGGGCGTTATATCGGTGTATGACATAGACTTTGAAATCGGTAGCGGCGAATGGGGACGTTGGATTCTTAAGCCCGGTTCCCTAGCGGCAGTCGAAAGCGCTTGGCTCATCTATCGCTATAGCTTCGAGCAGTTGAAATTGGCTCAAGTGTACTGCCGCACCGTGGCCGACAACCAACCAGTGGTCTCTTTTCACGATTCCTGCGGAATCCCACAGCGCCGCTTGCTGCCTGGACACTTCGATTTTGGAGGGAATCGGGTAGATGCAGTTGAGCATCTGATTGACCATTGGGCTTGGACGCAAATAAGTCCTCGTCTTGAAAAGCTGGCCCAGCTTACGGCTCGGAGGTTGAAACGTGGCTGATGGCTTCTGTGATTTGCCTGTTTTGCCAACGGGCTATGATTTTCATCATGTCGGCTATGCCACCACATCTTTGGATCGGGAACGAAATTTCTTCGCTTGTCTTGGTTATTGCCAAGAAGGGCAGAGCTTCTCCGATCCGCTCCAGGGCGTGGCCGGCTGTTTTCTTACTGGCCCGGGGCCTCGAATCGAACTCCTGGAAAACTTGCCTGGCGGGGAGATGCTCACGCCCTGGCTCAACGCCGGAATCAAGATATATCATTTCGCCTATCTGGTCGATGACCTAGATGGAGCCCTCCAGTGGGCCAGAACCCAACGAGCGCGGGTGACCGTTGCGCCAGTGCCTGCGGTGGCGTTCAGCGGTCGGCACATCAGCTTTGTCATGTTTCGCAATGGTCTGATGCTGGAATTCATTGAATCAATCGGAGTGACAGACCCAATTAGGAATGCATGAGTACCGACGAAAAAGACAAATTACAGGAGAATGGACAACTCCAAGGGCATCAAACGTTGATCGATTTTGTCAGTGCCAATGATTGAAGTACTTCAACGTCGAAAGTCGATGACCGAAAACCTTAAGGGCAGTTTTTACAATTGAATGGGCCTTCGACTTGCGACTCTTTATTGAAAGCACGCGGGGGATGTGGAGGCAGATATAGGAACGACGTGTTAGGGCGGGATTCGCAATTGCTTCTCCACCATGGATTGGCATGCCCTACCAGAAGAACACTTCGCCCCTTTTTCGCGATTAAGATTTTTCGATCGCAGCGTTAGCATATGTTGTCGAGATGGCGATAGTACGCGGTTAGGACTTTTCGTACGTCTTCAATTGTCCAGGTTGCGCAACATACCTAGAACGTCTACTCCGGCACTAGGTGTGGCACAAACTATGTGTCCCAATAATGGTGCCAATGCTGCAGATCCTCGAATTCCTTGTACGCAAATTTCTCTGCCCCCCGGCGCCGCTGTTCCAACAGCTTCATCGCATTCGGTTGGTCGAACCAGGGTTGCTCAGCGGGACGATTCACCTGTCGTGTGCCGCGCCCGCGATACAACTTAAATAATCTTATTGCAAGTATTGCCAGAGTTCCTCGAATAAAAGTTTTGTGAAGGGGAAATTCGAACACCAGCATTGATCGCCATTCCCTTCAGACCAATTGTGCTCTCCGTCATATTCGTCCTGAATTGCCGATAATTTCAAAGCGGCTCACGCTCAAGTCGCAGCCCCACTCCCTTCGGCCCTGCCATCATGGAAATGACAGGAGTCCCTACGTTGACAGACTTTCTTGGTTCATAAGTGAAGCGCTCTGGAACAGGAGCAATCGCCGATATTGCTGTTCGGTCGATAGTCAGCGAACTCCCTACACGGTGATAGGCGAGCGACTACAGAAGCGAGGACCATTATCGGATACCCGCGTATAAGGGACGATGTTACTAGGTACCGCTCAAGTATTAAATGCCATTTGGATCAACTATGCTCGAAATGACGGTTTTGATAACGGGCGTCGAAGCAACACCGGCACTTTCAGTCCTCAAAACTTTGCGCCATCAAGATATTTGTCGAGGCCGGGTCATTAGCAGTGATACCTGTCCTCGGAATTTCATTGCCGGCTCTTCGTTCTTCAATGTTTTTATACGTGCCGCGAGCTGATGATTCCAAATACATTCCGATATTGGTCAAAAACATTTCACTCTGTAGACTGCCACATTCAGCGCTCAGAAGTACCTGAGGAGATACGGTCATGTCTGTAAACGAACAGGCCGAGCGAGCCAGATTGGACACAATAGCATCGGACAGTTGGTACTCCAGAGGGGCGAATGCCGCGACGATTCGCTATTCAGCCAAGTTATTTGATAGACACTGGCGTCCCGGGCGTTGTCTGGAGCTTGGACCTGCTGAAGGCCTGATGACAGAAATTCTCAGCGGCACATTTTCAGATCTGACGGTGGTAGACGGCTCCGAGCAGTTTTGTCAAAGCCTTCGGCAACGCTTTCCCAAGGCCACCGTTCAGTGCTCCCTCTTCGAAGAGTTCAAGCCGAAGCAACAATTCGACACAATTGTTCTCAGCCACGTTCTTGAGCACGTGGCATTCCCCAATGCCTTGCTACAGTCAGTGCGTACGTGGCTGTCTCCCCAGGGGGCCGTCTATGCTGCCGTTCCAAATGCCCGGAGTATTCACAGGCAGGCGGCAGTCCTGATGAGGACACTTCCCACTGAACACAGTCTGAATGAAACGGACCACCATCATGGCCATCGGCGAGTCTATGATCCGGAATCGTTTCGAGCCGAGTTCTTGACTGCAGGGTTGGCGATCAAGATATTTGGGGGATATTGGCTTAAGCCGCTCTCCAATGCGCAGATCGAGGCCTCGTGGACACCAGACATGCTCGAAGCTTTTATGCAACTTGGAGAACGGTATCCTGATATCGCGGCTGAAGTCTATGTAATTGCAACAGCCTGATGGTAGACATGCGGAGGACAGCCCCCACAATCGTACTTGACGGGACGATCATCGATACAGCCCAAAACTCTCCACTGTTTATTTGCGATTGAGCGAAAGATTCCGTTTGGATCCACCCATGCAATGCGATTATTGGTCCCTTCGATGAAGTGGGTTGAGTAAGGTTCAAGTGTTGCGGAGAGCTGGCCTGAGGGATGAACTGAGTCCATCAGCCGATGCGATCTGGAGACGAGATATTGAATCGAGGTCTTTGTTAGAACTCGACTGCGTCTTGCTCGGTGTTGTGCAATGGCTGGAGATCTGGAGAGGTGTTGCAAGCCGAGCGCGAGCGGTTAGGACGGCCGGACCTTCTAGGCTACTTCCCCGAGGTGACGAATAATAAGGCCAGCGCGGTGCGAGAACAGATATGTGACCATCCTTTCGCAAGGGTTAGAGATACTCAACCTGATTTGCACTCGGCGCAAGAATATTGGGGCTCTCGCCATCGAAGTCACCAGGCATCCGGACAGCTGAGAGCTGCGGGAAGCCGGCGCCGAGGACATCGTAATCTCGGTGACAGCAATTCGGACGCGGCGTGTCGTTCTCAATCTGCACATTCCCGCGAGAATCTGCTCATCATCGATAATCCCATTGGTGTGAGATGAATGTAAAGTCCACTATGAATGTCGTCTTCAATGATTTACAAGCATCTGCCCGAGACATTCAACCCGCATTACATGCCGCATTGCGTCGTGTACTGGACTCAGGGTGGTACATCCTTGGGCAAGAATTGGAAAGATTTGAGGAGGAATTTGCCGGCTACTGCACCGTGCAGCACTGCATCGGCGTGGGTTCAGGAACAGAAGCGCTTCACCTAGCGCTCAAGGCATGCGGCATCGGACCCGGAGATGAGGTCATTACGGTCTCCCATACCTTCATCGCGACAGCGCTTGCCATTACGTGGACGGGGGCGCGGCCTGTCTTCGTCGATATCGATTCCGAGACGTATACGATGGATCCTCTGCAATTGGAACGGGCCATTACTTCTAAGAGCCGAGCGATTCTTCCGGTCCATCTGTATGGTCAATGCGCAGATATGGATCCAATAATGGATCTCGCTAGAAAGCGAGGGCTCTGGGTGATTGAAGACGCGGCACAAGCCCATGGGGCCATCTACAAAGGACACAAAGCAGGAAGCATGGGAGATATGGGTTGCTTCAGTTTTTATCCCACAAAGAATCTAGGAGCGTGCGGTGATGCGGGCGCAGTCACAACGAATAATCCAGAATTGGCCGCCAAGCTTCGTCTTTTGCGGAATTATGGCCAAACGGAAAAATACTGTCATCCTACACTTGGCTATAACAGTAGGTTAGACGAGGTACAGGCGGCGTTGCTACGTGTGAAGTTACCATATTTGAATGCATGGAATACGGAACGACGCCGATTGGCCAATCTCTATCATTCCTTACTTACGAGGGATATTCATACGCCGATCGAGCGCAGCGAGTCTGAGCCTGTCTACCATCTCTACGTGATTCGTACATCTCAGCGAGATCGACTGCAGGCCCATCTCAACACGCGCCAAATCAGCACCCTCATTCACTACCCCATTCCGATTCACCGTCAACAAGCGTTTCAACATTTTCACGTTGACACAATACGGCTGCCCATCACTGAAGCAGCAGCGACGAAGGTGCTAAGTCTGCCACTTTATCCCGGGATGCCCGATGAAGCAGTGCACGCAGTTGGGACCACGATTTCTGAGTTCTTTTGCGCAGAGAGTGAACTGAACGCGGAGGCTATCAGATGATTACCAACGACAAGCCCACATTGCCTCTCGAATCATGCTGTCTCATCGATCTTCCGAAAATTACGGATCCTCGTGGCAACCTTAGCTTTATTGAAGCGCATCACCATATTCCGTTTGATATCAAACGGGTCTATTATCTCTATGATGTGCCGGGAGGAGAAAGTCGCGGGGGGCACGCTCACAAAAAGCTTGAACAATTCATAATCGCCGCGTCCGGCAGTTTCGATGTGGTAGTTCGAGATGGACATGCATGCAAGGAATTCTTTTTAAATCGCTCGTATTATGGCCTGTATGTGCCGAAAATGGTGTGGAGAGAGATTGAAAATTTCTCCTCCGGCTCTGTGTGTCTTGTCTTGGCATCCGATTACTATGAGGAAAGCGACTACTACAGAGACTTCGAAGAATTTCGAGCGGCTCTATAGCCCCAGGGCAAGGGAGCTAAGGTCGATGATGCACCTAAGTGATCAAAGTAGAACCGAGTCCTCCTTGCAAGAAATGTTCGGCAAGCCGCTGGTGACCGTCATTACTTGCTGTTACAACCATTCCCGCTTCGTGGTTGAGTCACTAGAAAGCATTCGACAGCAAACGTATCCCAACGTTCAGCTGATTATCACGGACGATGCCTCGACTGATGATTCCGATGCCGTTATTACGGATTGGATTTCTCGACATGAGATTTCCTGCACCTATCTACGGCACCGTACCAATAAAGGTCTCTGTAAGACACTCAATGAAGCATTGTCCCATGCCAAAGGAAAGTACATTGCTCTCTTGGCAACTGACGACCTCTGGATCAAGGATAAACTCGAGCACCAGGTTGAAGTGATGGAGGCGCTTCCGGAAAAGGTTGGCGTTTTATATAGCAATGCTATGCAGATTGATGAGGCAGGTGCAGAAATCGGCTTCGTTGAAGAACACACGACCACTTGGCCTGCTGAAGGTGACATCTTCTCAGTGCTAGTGAACCGATGTTGTGTCCCACCCATGACCACGTTGATTCGAGCCTCCTGCTATAACACCGTCGGCCTTTATGATGACCGCCTGTGCTTTGAGGACTGGGACATGTGGCTGCGCATTGCACAGCATTATCATTTTGCCTATTCAGCTAAAGTCTATGCGAAGCGCCGCGTTGTCTCCACGTCCATGAGCAGCACTCTGCTTAAGAGTGAGTCACCAGAATTGCTGAAAACTCTATTTCGTCTCAATGAGAAACTTCTCACCTGTAATGGACTGCCCTCTCATCAAAGTTCATTGATTATCCAGCGTCTCGCGTGGTTTGCAGAGCGAATGTATCAACTGGGGTACACATCACGGAGCCAGCATATTTTTAAAGCGTTGCGTGCGGACCACCGCGGTCGCACTCTGGTAATGGCGCTTTGCTCCGCTTTGGGAATGAGCTATCCAAGTTTTTGCAAGACCCTAGATCGAATGGCTTCTATGAGAAAGGCATTGCTTTATAACTGATGAGCGATGCCCATTGAATGATTTTGGGCATATGCTATAGGACATTAAACATACCGCGAATACGATTTTCTCGACGCCAGGAAGGTCGCATTGTTTCTTGCTCTAAGGTTCTCCATTAATAAGCATGTCAAAAGATCCTCGCAAAAGTCTCATGTTTACCGATCGACATTCTGAGCGCAGCATCTCGATCGACCACTTGGAAGACAGCCGCGAAGAATTCAGCACCGATCCGTCTGTCCGGCTGACGCTTCATTCCACTCCGGAGGAATCGGCTCGATGGACCAAAATCGCCGGCTTCTTGGAGGTCATTCGTCGACGTCTTCATAATGCTCCATTACGCATGATCGAGGTTGGATCCGGCCGTGGATGGCTCACGAATCTCCTCTCGATGTACTACGGAGCATGTGACGGCCTCGAGCCGATTCTCGAATTGGTGCAGGAAGCCCGCACGCGATTTCCCTCGCTCCGCATGACGAGAGGCACTCCGACTACGTTCTTCAGTGAAGAAGGTTTTCAACCGTATGATGTCGTGATTTCATCTCAAGACATTCAGTCTATGCCTACGGCCGAACATGCCGCGTTCATACGGAGCCTTCGCAATCTTCTCAAGCCAGGGGGTTATATACTGCTGACCGGGAGACGCAGCGGAAGTGTGGACCAATGGAAACACATTTCTTCTCTTGCTCAACAGACAGCTGGATGGTTGACCGAACAACAATTGCGCACATTGTTAGAAACAGAAGGATTGCAATGCCTCGGTCAGGAATATATCTATGTTGAGCAACCAAGCATGCGGGTTGTTCCTGCGCCGACTCCTGACGACCTTCAGACACTGAACTTACTCCCCGTCAATCAAGTATGGATTTGCCATTGGGCCGAGACCCGTGAAAATAGCTCTACGCCTCGTTTCAATCGTCCGCCATTGGTCTCCGTCATCGTGCCAACGTATAACCGTCCTTACCGCCTTCGCGAAGCGTTGCAGAGTATTCTGACGCAGAGCCTTCAGGATTTTGAAATTATTGTGGTGAACGATGGTGAAACCGATATCACGTCAGTCATTGAGGCTCTTCCGCATAACGGCCGTATCACCACTGTAAAGCATGATCGAAATCGTGGCCTTGCCGCGTCAAGAAATACCGGTCTTCGGCTTGCGCAAGGAACGTACATCGCATACCTCGATGATGACGATCGATATTATCCGGATCATTTAGCTGTCTTGGTGAACGCTCTCCAAAAAGGCGGCTTTCAGGTGGCCTATTCTGATGCCATGCGTGCGTTTGAGATTGGCGCCGGAAAGCACAGAGATGTCGTGCAACGGGATCTGCCGTATTCGTGTGATTTTGATGCAGAACGGCTTTTTGTCTCCAATTATCTTCCTGTCCTCTGCATGATGCATGAACGCGCTTGCCTTGAGAAGGTCGGACTGTTCGATGAAACGCTTTACGCGCACGAAGATTGGGATCTCTGGATTCGCTTGGCTCTCCACTACCCTTTTTTACACGTCAAACAAGCAACAGCGGAATTCTCATGGCGGACCGACGGCTCTTCCATGACAAGCAGCGCGAGAGGGACATTTTTGCGGACAACCGAAATTATCTACCGAAAATATCGCCCCTACACGGAATCTGTACATGGAATGTTGGACGCGCAGCAGCGTGAGTTGGACCATCGGCGACAGGCGCTAGAGGGCGGCACAGCTGATGAACAGACGGGTGAGCGTATGTACCAACGCCAACGCCGGTTCCGGACACTGCATATTTTCAAAGAATTTCTTTCGAACAAGAGTCCCCGCATGTTGTTGATGGGTATGTGCTCCCTGGTCGGAATGTCCTATTGGCGATTTTGTCGGTTGGCTCGCTTGATGGTCAAATGGAAACAAGCACTCCACGTACCTCAGAAAAACCAGGCGAGATGATTGACTGCCTTCTGAAATCGGGAACGCTAGTACCGGCTACATCGAGTCATGGACCTGACTATTCCAATGTCTATTTAGATAGAAAAATCAGGTGAGCATTAATGGACCCTCGTGTTACTGTAATCCTCAACCTATAATCAAGTTCATATATTGAGAAACTTTGCATTCGGTGTTCGATCAAAGGTTTCCACCGTTCAAAGCAATCGTCGTCGATGATAGGTCCACAGACAATGCACAAAGCTTGCTCGAATCCCACTCGAAGCGCGCTAATGACTAGGTAGGACTCTTTATTATGGGAAATTTTTATGCCTACCATTGAGCAGAATTTAGAGAGGTGGAACCAAACCTATCAGTGGGTGAAAGACGGAGAAGAATGGTCGGTGGCATGGGGTGGATCGGAAGCTCAATGGTTCGGTGCCATTTTTCCTCGTATTCATGCATTTGTGCCAACAGGTGCAATTTTGGAAATCGCACCAGGACTAGGACGATGGACAAATTATCTGAAGAACTATTGTGATCATTTAGCCGTGGTCGATCTCGGTAAAAATTGTATCGATGCGTGTCAGCAGAGGTTTGCTTCGGATACAAACATTACTTACCATGTAAATGATGGCAAATCGCTGGCCATGATTTCGGACAATTCAATTGATTTTGTCTTTAGTTTCGACTCATTAGTACATGCAGAGGCCGATGTCATACAAGCTTATATGAATCAACTAGCCAACAAACTCAAGCCAAATGGAGTGGGGTTTATACATCATTCAGCCATGGGGAAATATCAACGGGCCCTCTCCGCCACACAAAGGCTACCTGCTAGATTAAAACAACTGCTTGTAAGCAGAGGTTTCGTTGATCCCTATCATTGGCGCGCTCTTACAATGACAGCTAAATTATTTGAAACATATTGCGATCAGGCTGGGTTGCAGTGTATGAGCCAAGAAATTGTTAATTGGGGAACAAAGGGACTGACCGATTGTTTCTCTTTATTTACTTCTAAAGGCTCTACATGGTCACGTTCAACTCAAGTCATAGAAAATCCTCACTTCATGAAGGAAGCTGATTCGATAAAGTCTTTATCACCCTTGTATTCAAGGGGGTATTTTCTAAATAGCGACAGGAAATAACGTTGTAGGAAGAGAACTAAAAACTATGTTGGGTACTCCGTCGTCAGGTAGCACGCTCTTTTCATGAGTGAAAGAGCATGTCATTCCTCGCTATTCCTAGGTGGACCCGATTACTCAGTTGAGAATATAAATGGAACCGACCGTTAGTGTAGTCGTCACAACCTATAATCAAGCGCGATATATTGAGCAGACGCTGCAATCGGTGTTCGATCAGACTGCTCCCGCCTTTGAAGTGATCGTTGTTGATGATGGGTCTACCGACAATACACCGAGTCTCCTTGCTCCTTTTAGAGGAAGGATTAAGTATATACGTCAACACAACCAGGGAGTCGCCTCTTCACGCAACACCGGTATCGCCCAGGCTCGAGGCGAATATGTCGCACTGTTGGATGGAGATGATCTGTGGGAACCTCGAAAATTGGCTGCGCAAATCGAGGCCGCTTATCGATTCCCCAAATCCGGCATCATCGTCGCGAACGGAGTTGAATTCGATGAAAGCGGGATCATCCAGCCATCCTTGCTATGCGATGTCCAGAGAGTACTGCGGCTTCCAGAGGATCAGGTGGTGACGGTTCCTTATTGCGACCAGGCGCTGGAATGGAATCCTATCTGGACCGTCTCACAAGTGATGATTCCCCGGGCGGTGCTTCAACACATCGGCGTATCAGATTCAACATTCACCTGTGGAAGTGACTATGATCTCTATCTCCGCATCGCCGAAAAATATGACCTCACGTTTATCATGGAGCGCTTGGTTCGATGGCGCTACCTGACTACCAGCGCTTCAGGTCGCCGAGAAATTCGCGCGTTACGATACCGACTGGACCATATTCTGGCGTTGAAAAAGCAAACCCGTACGACCTCCGAGCCTCGACGGGCGCTCATTAAGAACATCTTGGATAGACGGGTACCCCTTGCAAGTGAATCCGCATATTATTATGGCCGTCAACATGACCGTCTGCTTGCGACTCGCATGCTGTGGCGGCTCTTCACGTCAACCTTTGCCGTGACTTCTTTTGTATACCTCCTAGCTTTATGGATTCCTTCTTCCATCATTCATGGCACCGCCCCGACGATTCGTCGAATTCTCGGGTTGCCGCGTGGATAAATGGATTTCGAGGAAAGCCAATGGCCTTCGAGACATATGAAGGTGAATCAACATGAGTCTGGTTTCACGAGAGTGTCAATGAAAGGGAAGAAAAAATGAAAGGCGTCGTCCTGGCAGGAGGCCTCGGAACGCGATTGTCACCCCTGACGCGCGTGACGAACAAACACTTACTCCCCGTCTACAACAAACCGATGATCTACTATCCGATTCAGGCGCTGGTTAATGCCGGCATACGAGAGATTTTGCTGGTGACCGGGGGAAATAATGCCGGCGATTTTCTCAAACTATTGGGCAACGGAAAAGAGTTTGGACTTCGGCACCTCGACTACACCTATCAGGAAGGCGAAGGCGGGATTGCCGACGCCTTGCGGTTAGCTGAGTTTTTTGCCGATGGGAAACCGGTGTGCGTCGTCCTTGGCGATAACCTAATTGAACGTAATATCTTGAAGGCCGCAGAGGCGTTTCGTGCACAGAAAACCGGAGCGAAAATTCTGTTAAAAGAAGTCAAGGATCCACAGCGGTTTGGTGTCCCGATTCTCGAAGGCAACCGTGTCGTCAATATTGAAGAAAAACCCCGCAATCCGCGATCACCGTACGCCGTCACGGGAATTTACTTTTACGATGCGACCGTCTTCGACATTATCAAAATGCTCAAACCCTCCGGCCGAGGCGAGTTAGAAATTACCGACGTAAATAATGCCTATATTCAAGCCGGTCAGTTGACCTGGGACGTGCTGGACGGCTGGTGGACGGATGCAGGAACGATCGAGTCGCTTTATTTCGCGAATCAACGAGTCGCGGAAACCGGCGCCAACAAACTGGAGTGATGATGCGGATTCTTGTAACGGGGGGCGCCGGATTTATCGGATCCCACTTAGTACGACGCTTGCTGAAAGACGAACATGAGGTGATCAATCTTGACGCCTTGCGTTATTCTGGGAATTTGGAAAATTTGCGAGATATCGAAACGAACAATCGTTACACATTCGTCCATGGGGATATTTGCGACCGACCGACAATTGAAAAGGTCTTTACACAACATAAGCCGGATGCGGTCATCAATTGTGCAGCCGAAACGCACGTCGACCGTTCCATTCTTGATCCCAGTGCGTTCACCAAGACCGATGTCGTAGGCACCGCAACGCTGTTGGAAGAAGCGCGTAAAGCAGGCGTTTCTCGCTTCCTTCAGGTCAGTACCGATGAAGTATATGGAAGCGTCGAGCAAGGGTCTTCAAAGGAATCCGATGCGCTCGATCCACGCAGTCCCTACTCCGCAAGTAAAGCAGGGGCCGACCTGCTCGTCTTGAGTTATTGGACCACCTATCGCTTCCCGGTCTTAATCACCCGTGGGAGCAATACCTACGGCCCCAATCAATACCCCGAAAAATTCATTCCGTTATTTGTGACTAACGCGCTGGAAGATCAACCGTTACCTTTGTATGGGGATGGAAAGTATCGTCGCGATTGGTTATCTGTCTTCGATCATTGCGGCGGGATTGAACATGTTCTGAGGCATGGAGCCCCGGGAACAATTTATAACGTCGGCGGTGGAAATGAACGCGAGAATATTACGGTTGCAGACATAATCCTCCAACACCTCAAGAAGCCTCAGTCTCTTATTCGCTACGTTCAAGATCGGCCAGGGCATGATCGTCGCTATGCCATCGACTGCACGCGACTCAAACAACTCGGGTGGGCGCCCGTAGTTGCTTTCGATGAAGGACTAACTCTTACTATCGACTGGTACGCGCAACATGAAGATTGGTGGAAAAAGATTAAAAGCGGGGAATTTAAAAACTATTATGCAACAGCGTACGCAACTCGCCTGCAGCGGGGACATGCTGAGACGCGGTCATGATTATCGTCCAACAACCATAGTGTAAGACATGACTGCAGAATGATATTTGAATGTGAATCCCATCGTTCTACCGCGTTGAAGACTCGAATCCTACAACCTCTTACCTAATTTGTTACTCCTACAAATAAACCAGTCCGAATCCGACAGGTTTTCACCGGCCAATTTGATATCAAAGAGCGTTTCAACTACTCCGCATAACCTTAGAAAATGTATAGAAACACAAAGTCAATAATTCTGTATGCCATGGTATGGGCGATCGGCAGTATGTGTGCCGTATGGGACCCAGCGTACGCTGAAACCTATCCGCTATATATTCCCTCCGTCAGCATGTCGGAAAGCTATGATTCAAATGTTTTCTTCAGCAATAATGTACAGGGACCGAAGGACGACTTTGTGACTTCGATAACTCCAGCCATTCGGACCGAGCAACGCGGGCGGTTAATCACTTGGGGGGGATCGGGCCAACTTACCGGAAATATTTACGCGAGGAATCCGGGTTTAAATTACATTTCCCTAACGGGTTCCATCAATGCAACGTTTGACAACTGGTTGGCCCAACTGGTCAAGCGCTCAAGCCTTTCGGTCAGCGATTTTATTACTTATTCCCCCCAACCACCCGCTTTTTACGCGCCGGTGGCAACCGGCACGAGCGGTGCTGAAAATTTTGCCCGTGGTATTCAAGGTGTGCGGGCCAATTCTCTGTTCAATGTGCTCACGTTAAACGCTGGTTACGCATTCAATCCGATGACGAGTTTAAGAGCCAACCTTACTCATCAATACATGCGGTTTGGATCGACCTTCGCTACGCCGGCGGGAGGTGGGTACTTCGGCACACAATATCTTGTTGCGGGAGTCGGCCCACAGTTCGCTCTGTCGGCACGCGATAACGTGTCTGTCCAGGCTACGTACACGGCCGCATATTACTCGGCAGGAGGTTTTGAATTAATGGGAGTAACGCTCGGCTGGCAACGGAAATTTTCTCAAAGATTTTCTTC
>Ga0157378_10002425_pt1 | contig 16577 bp, 11 predicted proteins | sample M65metaG_FD_115309 | JGI IMG/M metagenome (GOLD analysis project Ga0157378, IMG submission 115309) | Miscanthus rhizosphere microbial communities from Kellogg Biological Station, Michigan, USA - M6-5 metaG | ecosystem: Host-associated > Plants > Roots > Rhizosphere > Soil | place: USA: Michigan...
CCCTCGCCCAGCACCTTCCAGGCGTGACTGCCGTAAATGCCGGCTCCGTTGACGCGCATCCACGCGCCGACGTCCTTGAGCATGCTGCGGCTGCCGTCATCGATCGAGCCGTCGGGCATCAGCGAGATGCAAATGGCCACGCTGCCATCGCGGGAGCACGCCTCGATGATGTTGCGAATCATGGATTTCGGCTCGTGGTCCAGGCCGGGCCGGTAGAACCAGTCGCCCACCTGCGCCTCGGCGATCCAGGCCTGGTCGGTCTTGATGCCGCCGGGCAGGCCGCTCTCGGTGGTGTTCACCGTGCCGTTCGTCTTGTGGCGGAATTTGACGATGCTGAAGACATCGACCTTGCCGCGGGTCTTCAGCGCGTTGTTGTAGAAATCGGCGATGACGCGCTGCATGGCGTCGGCCTTGATGCCGGTGCCTGTGCCAGCGCCGCTGAAGGGCTGCTGGTCGGTGCCGTCGGTGTAGATGAAGTCGGGATTGTAATGGTGGACGACGTCCATCATCCGCAGCGCCCACCATTTCGCATACCACTTCGCATAGTCGAGGTGTCGGGAGAAAATGCCGGCCGGCGGCGGGCTCCATGCGGAATGCGCAGCGGAGTCCACGCCCTTGTATTCGCGGAGGTCCACGCCGTAGAGCATGCGCGGATCGAGGCCCTGCCACCATTTGCCCTTGCCATCGGCGAGCGTGAGATTGCCGTCATACGGGATGCCTTTTTTGGGCCCATCCTTGTCGCTGCCGAAGGACGCCTGGTCCCACCACCAGGAATATTCGTGGTGGAAGGAGACGCCGTAGCGGAGGCCGGCTGCCTTCGCGGCCTTCGTCCATTCGCCGAGGAGATCGCGTTTCGGGCCGAGGTTCACGGCGTTCCACGGCTGGTAATGGGAATTCCAGAGATCGAACTGGTCGTGGTGGACGCCCTGGATGATGAGGTAGCGGGCGCCGGCGTCCTTGTAGAGCGCGACGAGTTTCGCAGGGTCGAGCTTGTCGGGATTCCAGACGCGGAGAACGTCCTTGTAGCCGGAGACCGAAGGATGGCCGAAATCCTTGAGGTGGTTCGCATAGGCCGGCGTGCCGGGAATGTAGAGCCGGCGCGCATACCAGTCGCCGCTCTGGCCGGAGGCCTGCGGGCCGAAGTGGACCCAGATGCCGAACTTCGCCTCGCGCAGCCAGTCCGGGGTGCCGGGATAGTTTTTTTCGATGGATTCCCAGGTCGGCTGGAAGGGGCCGCTCGCGATGGGCAGGTCCAACTTCACCTCGGGAAAGCTCTTGGAATCGCCCATCGGCACGCTGTCCAGCGGCTTCGGAGCGGGGATGGAAGGCATTGGAGGAAGCGGCGGAAGGTCGGCGGCAAAGGCGGTCACCGAAAAGGCCAGGGTCAGGAGAGGAAGGGCGGCGGAGAGAGAGCGAGCTTTCATGGATTTGTGGGCGGAAGCGCCGGCAATTCGCCCGATCTTGACAGCTTCCAGATCCTGTATGCGACGAAGATCCGTTACCGGGAAAGGAAAAGATGAAGAAAAGATGAACTGCGGATTTCTCCCGGAGAGAGGAGCGTAATCGAGCGGCAAAATCCGACACGCGCGTCGTGATTCGCGAAAGTGGTCGATCCTAATTTCCATTTTTACATGTTCGATCTCGCTTCCGCTTCCTAGGGCGAGTCCTCGTTCCGGCAGTTATTCCCATTCGATTTCCCGCCTTGCTTCTGAGGATTGGCTCTGCCACGTTAGACGGTTTCTTATGGCTACAAAATCGTCCAAACGCACCCCCGCGAAAGCCGCTCCCGATCGGGGACATAAAATGAACGGCGCGGACATTCTCGTCAGCTGCCTCGAGCGCGAGGGCGTGGACACGATTTTTGCCTACCCGGGCGGCTGTTCGATGCCGATTCACCAGTCGCTCACGCGCTCGAAGAAGATTCGCACGATCCTGCCGCGCCACGAGCAGGGCGGCGTCTTCGCGGCCGAGGGCTACGCCCGCGTGACGGGCAAGGCGGGCGTGTGCATGGGCACCTCCGGCCCCGGCGCGACGAACCTCGTGACGGGCATTGCGGACGCATTCATGGATTCCACGCCGCTGGTGGCGATCACCGGCCAGGTGCCGCAGAATATGATCGGCCGCGGCGCGTTCCAGGAGACGGACATGTTCGGCATCACGCTGCCGATCGTGAAGCACAGCTACCTTGTGTGGGACATCAACGACATCCCGCGCATCGTGAAGGAGGCATTCCACATTGCCACGACGGGCCGGCCGGGTCCCGTGCTCATCGACATTCCGAAGAACATCCAGACGGAGGAAACACAGCCGATTTATCCGAAGACGATCAGCCTGCGCGGCTACAAGACGGACCTGCGGGCCGACGACGTCGCGCTCAACGAGATGATCGGCCTGATCAATCGCGCGAAGCAGCCGATGATCTACTGCGGCGGCGGCATCATCACCGGCGACGCATGCAAGGAGCTGCTCGAATTCGCCGAGCGCACGCAGATTCCCGTGGCGACCACGCTGATGGGCATTGGTTGCTTCCCGGAGACGCATCCGATGTCGCTCAAGTGGCTCGGCATGCATGGCACCGTGTATGCGAACAACGCCGTGAACGAGGCCGACCTGCTGCTGGCCATCGGCGTGCGCTTCGACGATCGCGTGACCGGCAAGGTCGAGAAATTCTGCGAGCACGGGACGATCGTTCACATCGACATCGACAATTCCGAGCTGAACAAGAACAAGGTCGTGAAGCTGCCGATCCTCAGCGACGTGAAATACGCGCTGCGTCGCTCGAACCAGATTCTCGAAAAAGGCGGCTTCAAGCGCGCGAAGACGTTCACGCGTTTCCCCGGCTGGTATAAGCAGATCGACGCGTGGAAGAAAAAATTCCCGCTTTCGTTCAAGGACACGCCCGACGTGATCCAGCCGCAATACGTCATCAAAATGCTCTGCGAGATGACCAAGGGCGAGGCGATCATCACGACCGGCGTGGGCCAGCACCAGATGTGGGCCGCGCAGTTCTACAATTTCACGGAGCCGCGCACGCTCGTCACGTCGGCCGGCCTTGGCTCGATGGGCTACGGCTATCCCGCCGCGATGGGCGCGAAGGTGGCGCGTCCCGACAAACAGGTCATCGACATCGACGGCGACGGCTCGTTCCTCATGAACGTGCAGGAACTCGCCACGACGCACGTCGAGGGCATCGCCGCGAAGGCGATCATCCTGAACAACCAGCACCTCGGCATGGTGGTCCAGTGGGAGGACCGCTTCTACGGAAGCAACCGCGGGCACACGTTCCTTGGCGATCCGCGCGACCTCAAGCGCATCTATCCGGACTACGTCCAGCTCTGCAAGGGCTTCGGCGTGACGTGCGAGCGCGTGATCCACAAGAAGGATCTGCCCGCGGCGATGAAGCGCATGCTCGATTCCAAGGAGACCTACGTCCTCGACGTGATGACGCCTTACACCGAGCACGTGCTGCCAATGATTCCGACGCAGCAGACCTACAAGGACATCATCACGGAGTAGGCGCTCAGCCGAACAATCACGCGGTCGCCCGGTGCATTGTCGCCGGGGAAGTCGTGCCGGCGGACGGCACGGCTTTGGCTGGTTTCGCGACGGCGTGGAGGCCGGCTTTTACCTTCGGATGCGCGGTGCCCGGGCCGACGTTCACGTGGCCGGAGAAGATGAGGAATCCGAGGCAGACGGCCTGGAGAGTGACGAGCTGGCCGACGCCCCGGCCGAACCTGCCGCTGCCGAGCAGGCGATGTTTCTGGTTCCACGGTTTGAAGATGTCGTAGCCGATGAGGAGCGCGGCGTGGTAGAGGCCGTAGATCAGGAAATTCGGCGCGAAACCGTGCCAGACGCCCATTAATCCGAACGTCAGGCCGTAACCGACGTGCGAGGCGCGGCGGGGATTCGCGAACCATTTTCGTTTCGCAGCGGTGAGGACGAACCGCGTGTAGATGTGGTCGCGGAACCACGTGGAGAGGCTGATGTGCCAGCGCGTCCAGAAGTCGCGGATGTTCGCGGCGAGAAACGGGCGGTTGAAATTTTCCGGCGTGTGGATGCCGAAAAGGTAGCTCGCGCCGACCGCGAAGGCGCTGTAGCCCGCGAAGTCGAAGAACAGGAACGCGCTGTAGGCATACATGTAGGATGCCATCGCGAGCATGCCGGGGTGCCGCTCGGCGGGGTCGAGCCAGTATTGCTTGATGAGGTAGGCGAGGATGAATTTGTAGAGCAGGCCGCGGAAGAGATGCTGCACGGCCTGGTCGAGATCGGGCAGCAGCGGGGTTCGGGAGGCGTTCGCGGTCCAATCCTTTTGAAAACGGCGGTAACGGTCGATCGGGCCGGAGGAAAGGGGCGGGAAGAAGAAGAGGAACGTGAAGAGCTGGGAGATTTCCAGCGCGGCGATGAGGCCGTCGTCGAGGCCGAAGATCACGTCGAGGCTGCGGAAGGTGACGTAGGAAATGCCGAGAAAACCGAAGGTGCCAATGTGCGCGAAAATGGGGAGCAGACGGCACGCGGCGAGGGGCGCGAGGGAAAGCGACATGGCCGTGTAGAAGCCCCAACGGCGGGACGGCGTGCGGGCCGCGTGGCGTCGGCACCAGTGCGAAAAAGCGAGGGCGACGCCGATTTGCAATGCGGCGAAAATGAGGAAGGACGTGAGGACGTGCGAAGACGTGCAGAACTGCAGGACGATCATGATCGCGGAGGTCGCGAGCAGCGCGTAGCGGATGTCCTTGCCCAGCCCGCGCAGCAAAAGCACGGGCAGGGCGAGCGCGGCGAGGATGCCGAAGTAGGTGAGGTCGGCGTAGGGCGTCACAGCAGGTCGGCGAGTTGGCGGCGGTCGGCTTTGCCGTTGGCGGTCATGGGAAAACTTTCGAGGAAGCGGAATTTTTTCGGGATCATGTAGGCGGGCAGTCGCTCGGCGAGATCGGCGCGGAGGGCGAGCATGAATTCTAGGTCGGAGGAACCGGTGCGTGCGGCGGGCACGACGAAGGCGGCGAGCAGATCGGGCGCGCCATTGGCCCGAACAGGCAGAACGACGGCGTCGCTGATCGCGGGGAGCGCCCGCAGATGCGCCTCGATGTCGCCGAGCTCGATGCGGTAGCCGTTGAGCTTGATCTGGCCGTCCATGCGGCCGGTGACGAAGAGGAGGCCGTCTGCGTCGAGGGAACCCCAGTCGCCGGTGCGGTAGGTGCGGACGCCATCGCGGACCGCGAAGACTTTTTCGGTGAGGTCGGGGCGGCCGAGGTAGCCGATGCTGACGTTCGCGCCATGGATGACGATTTCGCCGGCTTCGCCGGCGGGGAGCGAGGCTCCGCTCTCGTCGCGGATTTCGGCCCGGCCACCGGGCATGGGGAAACCGACGGGGAGGGCGGGATGTTTTGCAAGCACGGTGCGGTCGATACGGATCGAGGTCATGGCGACGGTGGCCTCGGTGGGGCCGGAGGTGTTCCAAAAGGAAGCGCCGGGAAAGCGGGTGAGGAGCTTGGCGGCGACGAAGGGTGGAAGCGTCTCGCCGCAAAAAAGGAAGCGACGGACGTCGGGCAGCAGCGCGGCGGAGAAGCGCGCGTCGGCAAGGCAGAGCTGCGCGAAGGAAGGAGTGGAAACCCAGGTGGTCACGCGAGAGCGGGCGAGGGTTTCGGAGAGACGATTCAGATGGGTGACGTCGTCCTTGCCGATGCTGAAGAGCGTGCCGCCCGTGACGAGGCTGAGGTAGAGGTCCATCACCGAGAGGTCGAAGGAGAACGGCGCCTGGTTCAGGAAAACCTCGCGGCCGGGCTCAAATGCTTGTTCCGCGAGCATCCAGTCGACGAACGTGGTGAGGTTGCGCGAGGTGATGACGACGCCCTTCGGTTCGCCCGTGCTGCCGGAGGTGAAGATGATGTAGTGCGGATCTTCCGGCTGCCGGACGGGGAAATTTTTCGGCGTGGCGTCGAAGTTTACGAGGTGCTGGCGGACGTCTTCCGGCGTGAGCACGGCCGCGCAGGCGGAGGCGGCGACGACCTGGGTGACGCGGGCTTCCGGCCAGGATGTATCGACCGGGATGTAGGCGCGGCCGGCCTTCAAAACGCCGAGAAAGGCGACGAGCATCTCGGGTTCCTTGTGGCCGAGGACGACGATTGGCGCGGCGCCGGCCGGGAGGGTGCGCAGGAGCGCGGCCGCGAGCCGGTCGGAATTTTCGCGGAGTTGGCCATAAGTCAGGCAGGCGTTCCCGCTGATGTGGGCGGCGTGTTCCGGCGTGGCGTGGCCCCAATGGTCGATGGCTGCAACGATATCCATCGCCCTAGAAACCCTGATAAATAAAGGATGGCGTCTGGTAGGAGCCGGACGAGTAGAGCGCGAACAGCCCCAGCAGGATGAGGAGGTAGTAGAGCGAGAGCAGGGCGAGCCTAATCCAGCGTGGCGGGAAGTTTGTCATGGTAGAACTGGTCGAAGAGGTGGTTGAGAATCATCCAGCCCTTCGCGCTGGGATGGCCGAGATCGTCGGCGAAAAATCGCGGGTCGTGCTCATACTGCTCGCACGTGGCGAACGGATAGCCGGACTCGCGCAGTTCGTTGCGGAGGCGGGCGTAGTAATAGGCGATCTCGTCCGGCTTCACGCCGGCGCCGCCGAACGCGGTGGCATTGACGGGCAGGCTGACGATGAACGGCCTGGCGCCCAGCTCGCGGAAGGTGCGCAGGAGAATTCCGAGGTGCCCCCATTCGTCGGAATTGTTCAGCATTGTCTCGAAGGACGGCTGGCCGCGCCCGCGCAGCTTCGCCTCGAGTTTCCTGGCGCTTTGCGCGATTTGGGCGGGAGTGCTGCCGAAGGGATCGCTCGTGCGACTGGAGCTGGCCGCGGCGGTGGTGAGGTCGCTCCAGGCGGGATGTTGTTTCGGATGACGCCCGCCTGTGACCAGGCCGGCGGGGTCGTGGAGGACTTCCGAGGCGAGGGCGAACGTTGTTTCGTAACGATCCACGACTCGCAGCACGTCGTCGGTGGAGCGGCCGATGCCGCGTAGAATGCGGTCCGAGAGAGCATCCTGTCCCGCGGCGAGACGCTGGAGTTCAAAGTTCAGCAGGCGGTGGTTTGTCAGGGTCTTTGGATATTTCAGCATCTCGCGGGCGAAGTCGCGCTTGAGTCCGGGCGAGAGTGGGCTGTTGAAGATCAGCTCATCGGCCTGCAGCGCGGAAAAATTTCCTTCGTAGAAACCTTTGCCCTCTTTTTGGGCGAGGAACCATGTGGGCGAGAGAATGACGACGACCTTCCGGCCGCGCACTTTTTCGCCCAGGGCCCCGATGCGCTGGGCGACGATGAGCGTTTTGGAGCCAGCCTTGCCGACAATGAAAAGGCCGAAGCCCGTCGGGTAGTGTGAGAAAAACATCCGGCCGGAATACGGCGAGTCGTTACGGAACTCGGAGCTGCCGTAGATCGGGAGAAGATCGCGGTCCGCGAAGGCTTCGTCCTGCAGGGCGAGACCTTGATCTTTTACCTCGAGCATGTCGGGGGCCGTGAGATGTGCGAGGCGCCTCTCGAGATGAAAGGAACCGGCCAGCAGCCAGAACGTCAGAACGGCGAGGGTCGCCGCAAGGCCCGCGGCCGAGAGATGCGGCGCTCGAGTCCAGAAACGAACGGCCTGGGACATCGACGGCTAGGAAATGGCGGTCTCGAGCTTGCGATGGACGAAGCCGGCCAGAGCGCGCGGCGTGGCGACGTCTTCCTCCTCGATCTCGGCGGGAGCGATGTCGATGGAGAAGCGTTCGCTCAATCCGATGATGAGACTTACGATGCCAAGCGAGTCGAGGATGCCGAGTTCGCGAATTTTAAGGTCGGGAGCGGCGGCGACATCGTCCACGCCGGTGACGGAAACGAGAAGTTCACCGACGATGGCGAGCACCTCGTCAAAGGATTGAGGAGCGCGGGTCATGCGAGAGAGCGTTTGGGTGCCACGGATTTAAGAAGTGCGGCAAAGTAGGTGAGGTGTCTCGCTCCGCAAACGGATTTCCCCCGGAATTGGATTAATTTTTTGTCATGAAACCTCGGCGAAAATTTCCTGGCGGACAGCGGCCGTGAGTGGATTTTGTTGCGGAATTCCATGTGGTGGCGCGGCGCAATTCTGGGGCTCGGGCTGGCGGCGTTGCTGCCGGAGGGGCGCGCTTCGGTCCTCGGGGCCATGCGGGACGCGGCGACGGAACTGCGGGCGGACGGTGCGCCCGGCGTGTCGATGGCGGTCGTCGTCCGGGGGCGCACGTATTTCTGGAGCGAGGGATCGAGTGGTCGGCCGGGACTGGTGCTCGACGAGCGGACGCTGTTCGAAACGGCTTCCATCAGCAAGGTGTTCACGACGACGTTGCTGGGAATCGACGTGGCGCGTGGCGTGAGATCGCTCCACGATCCCATTGGCAAATCCCTGCCGGGCGTGCCGCTGTGCTCGCGAATGCAACGGGCGACACTCGAAATGCTGGCAACATTCACGGCGGGTTTGCCGGGATTGCCGCCGGACTTTCGCGCACTGCCCTCGAGCGAGCAGGGTGTCGATTTTTACTCCGTCGCGGATTTTCTGCGGTTCGTCAGTCGCTGGCAGCCGGCGACGAACCTGCCCGCGCCTCGCGCCTACAGCGACGCGAGTGTGGGATTGCTCGGACTGTGCCTGGGAGACCTCCGTCTGGGCACGTGGGAGAGTCGGCTGCGGCGGCGGATTTTTCTGCCGCTGGGAATGCGGGACACGGAGGTCTCGTTGACCTCCGTCCAGCAGCGGCGGCTGGCGGCTGGCGTCACCGGCGCGGGCGAGCCGGCGCCGCCCTGGCCGGTCGATGCATTTGCGGCGGCGGATGGCGTGAAATCCACGGCGGCGGATCTGGCGCGCTTCGTGCGCGCGCTGTTGGGCGAGCGGGCCGGAATGCCGGCGGCACTCGCGGCGGGAATGCGGATCGCGACGGACAGCGGCTTTCCGATCTTTGGCGGGCACGGTTTTCAGGCGCTCGCGTGGACGTGGGCGAGCGTGTCGGTGCGCGGCGCGCAGGAATGGGTCATCACGAAGAACGGGAACATCCCGGGCTTCTCGAGCCAGATTTCATTCAGTCGGGATTTGGAAATCGGGGCGGCCATCCTGAGTAATCGCGGCGACCTGCCGATCCGCACGGTCGAGCTGAACCTGCTGGCGAGGATTGCGCGGGAGCGGGATTAGCGTTCTCGAGGTTTCATCCGGGCGAAACGTTCTGCTAGAACGAAGCGATGTCACGATACGCCCGCGTCCTGCTGGACCAATCCGCCGGCAAGCCGCTGGACTACGGGATTCCGCTCGCCCTCGCGTCGCGGGTGACGCCCGGTTCGCGCGTGCGAGTGCCATTGCGCACGAGGGTGGTGCTCGCCACGGTGCTGGCCGTGCTCGAGGAGAGCGACGCGCGCGGCGTGCGCGATCTCGTGGAGCTCGTGAATGATGACGCGCTCGTGCGGCCCGTGCTCATGCGACTCGCGCGATGGATGGCCGATTACTATTGCTGCGCCGAGGAAGTTGCGATGCGCGCGGTGCTGCCGGTCGTCATTCGCAAGGCCGAGATCGGCCACAAGGAACAGTTGTTTGTCGAACTGGCGCGCATGCCGGACGAAACGGAGCGCCGTGAGCTGGAGCGTCGTGCTCCGCGCCAGCTCGAAGTCATTTGCCGGCTGGAGCAAGGCGGAGCGCCGGTCGAGCTGGCCGAATTGACCGGCCAGCGGGTCGCGGTGAAGGCGCTGGAAAAGCGTGGCATCGTGCGCGTGGCGCGGCAGCGGGTGACGCGCGACCCCGAGGGCGAATATCTCCCGTCCGACGACCTTGCGCTCAATGCCGAGCAGGCCGCGGCGCTGGCGGCGGTGTGCGCGGCGATCGACCAGCCGGCGGAGGCAAAGCCGATTCTCCTGCACGGCGTCACGGGCAGCGGCAAGACGGAGGTGTATTTGCAGGGGCTGCGGCACGCGCTGGCCGCGGGAAAAACCGCGCTCGTGCTCGTGCCGGAAATTTCGCTCACGCCCCAGGCCGTCGAGCGCTTCAAGTCGCGCTTTGCGTCGATCCAGGCGCACATCGCGGTGCTGCACAGCCATCTCTCCGAAGGTGAGCGGCACGATGAATGGCACAAGATCCATTCCGGCGGGGCGCGCATCGTCATCGGCGCGCGCAGCGCCATCTTCGCGCCGCTCGAGAATCTCGGCCTGATCGTCGTCGATGAGGAGCACGAGAATTCCTACAAGCAGGACGAGGCGCCGCGGTATCACGCCCGCGATGTGGCGGTCTATCGCGCCGCGCTCGAGGGCTGCGCCGTCGTGCTCGGCAGCGCGACGCCTTCGCTCGAGAGCTACCAGAATGCGCGCACCGGAAAATACCGCCTCGTCGAGATGCCGTCCCGCATCGACGACCGGCGCATGCCGCTCATCCGCGTGGTCGATCTGCGCCTGCAAAATCGCCAGAAGGGCCAGCAGCAGGTGCTCTCCGCGATGCTGTGCGCGTCCATCGGCCGGCGGCTGGAAAAAGGCGAACAGACAATTCTGTTTCTAAATCGCCGCGGTTACGCGTCGGCCATGATGTGCCAGGCGTGCGGGTTCGTCGCGCAGTGCCCGAATTGCAGCGTGGCGCTCACGTATCATCGCGAGGACGAGCGCATTCGCTGTCATCTCTGCGGCCACGCCGAGCGCGCGCCAAAGTCATGTCCCAAGTGCCGCGATCCCGGCATCCGCCACTCCGGCTTTGGCACGCAGAAGGTCGAGGAATCCGTGCGCAAGGTCTTTCCCTCGGCCCGCGTCGAGCGGATGGATGCCGATTCCATGTCGCGCAAGGGCAGCTATCGCGAAACGCTGGACCGCTTTCAGGCGCGGAAGATCGACATCCTCGTCGGCACGCAAATGATCGCGAAGGGCCTGCATTTTCCCAACGTGACGTTGGTCGGCATCGTGAACGCGGATGTCGGCCTGCACATGGCGGACTTCCGCGCCGGCGAGCGGACGTTTCAACTGCTCACGCAGGTCGCGGGCCGCGCGGGCCGCGGCGAGGCGGAGGGCGAGGTGCTCGTGCAGACCTTCACGCCGGCGCATCCGTCGATCCAGCACGCGCGCCATCATGATTTTACGGGCTTCTGGGAGCACGAATCGGAATTCCGGCGCGCCTTCGGGCACCCGCCATTCCAGCGCTTCGTGCTGGTGACCATTCGCGGCGAGCACGCGGAGCGCACGGAGTTTGTCGCGCAGACGCTCATGCGCAGGCTGCGTGAGGCCGCACCGGCGGACGTCACGATCGGCGACGCCGCGCCCGCGCCGCTGGCGCGAGTGAAGAGCGAGTATCGGTTTCACCTCACGATGCGCGGGCCAAGCGCATTGCGAATGAGCCGACTGGCAAAAGCTGCGCTGGTGAAATTGTCGGCGCCACGCGAAGTGCGCGTGACCGTGGACGTCGACGCGCTGCATCTGTTGTAGTTGATGGTTGAGAGCTGATAGTTGAGGGGAAATTTCTTGCGACGCGTTTTTCAAATCCTGGCGAAGTTCCTGGGCGTGCTGATCCTGTTGGGTATGCCGGCGCTGCTGGCCTACCTTCAGTTCGTCGGCTTCGACGCGGAATGGCGTGCGAAGGTCGCGCAGGCGTTGGGCGGTCCCAATTTCGAGGTGACGATCGGGCGGCTGACGTTTCGGCCATTCGAGGGCATCGTCGCCGAGGATGTGACCTTGCGGCGGCGTGGCGAATCCCCCCGCCAGCTCGCGCAACTCGACCGGCTCGCGGTCTCGCCCAATCTCGCAGAGCTGCTGAGCGGGCGCGTTTCCATCGACTGGCTCGGGTTGGAAAATGCGCGGGTGGAAATCCCCTTTGCGGACGATGGCGTGCAGCCGGACTCCATCCGCCTGACCGACATTCAGGCGGAGATTCTGAGCTCGAGCGGGCAGGTGACGATTAGCCGCGCGGAATGCTGGGTCGAGGGAATTCACGTCACCCTGCGCGGCCATCTTTCGCTGCCCCAGGGGGGCGGTCCGGCGCGGCCCAGCACGCCGGAGAAGGTTGCGTCGCGCGCGGTGGCGATTCGGTCCGCGCTGGAGGTTTTGCGGCGCATGAAATTCTCGGAGCCGAAGCCTGAACTCGAAGTGGCCGTGAGCGGCGATCTTTCCAATCCGGCTTCCATCGTCGCTGACGCGGTGACGCTGCGGACGGGCGGCGTGCGCTACGAAGACCTGGGCTTCGATCGCGTGAATCTTGCCGCGACTTACGCCGATCATGTGGTGACGCTCTCGAACCTGCGCGCCGCCGGAGCCTCGGGTCAGTTGCAGATGACCGGCGCATGGAATTTTTCGACGAGTGCGGGACATCTCGATGTGACCGGTGGAGTGAGGCTGGCGCCGGTGTTGTTGCTGGCGGGACGGGACGATCTGGCGAAACAGGCAACCTTCGACGAGCCGCCGGCAATTGAGGCGACGATCACGGTTGCGCCGGGCGCACACGGCCCGGACATCGCGATTGTGGGGCAGACTTCGACCGCAGGTTTCCGTTTGAAGGACATTCGCGGGAGGGGATTTTCCACGCGATTCGCCTGGAAAAATGGGCGGCTTTATCTGCAGGACGCGGTGTTGCAGTCCGCGACGGGCACGGTGCGCGGGCAGGTGCTCACCGGTCCGGGTGAGCTCAAACTCTCGCTCGATAGCGACGCGAATCCGACAGAGTTTCTGGAACTCTTTGGGCCGAAGGAGCAGGAAATCATCAAGCTGCTCGAGTTCAAGGATTCGCCGAAGATTCGCATTTCGCTCATGGGCACGCGGCCGAGTCTCGATGCGATGTCGGGCAGCGGCCACATCACGCTGGGGCGCTCGGCGATGCGTGATTCGTGGATTGATTCCGGCGAGGCGGACGTGATCGTGAAGGACCGCGCGATCATTTACAAAAATCTCACGATCGAGAAGGGAGCGCTGAGGGCGACGGGTTCGTTCACCTACGACTTTGGCGGACATCAGGTGCGGCTGGACGGCATTCGCACGAACCTCAATCCGCCGGACATCCTGATGTGGGTTGATCCGCGCATCGCGGCGACGGTCGCGGTTTATCGTTTTCGTGCGCCGCCCGATGTGCGCGCGGATGGCATCGCGCACATGGTCGATCCCTCGAAGAACGACCTTCGCATCGAGGTCGATGCCCCCGGCGGACTTGCCTACCGGCTGTTGAATCGCGATCTGCTCTTCGACAACGTGCAGGCGACCGTCCTGCTGAAGGGGCAGCAGGTGGTAGCGAACGTGCGGCGGGCCGGGCTTTACGGCGGAGAGGCCAGCGTGAAGGCGAAGGTGTCCGTCGCTCCGAACGATCCAAGTTTCAGCACCGATGTAACCTTGGACCACATCGACTTTCCGTCGCTCACGAAACTCTACTTCGGCTACTCCAAGTCGGACGGCCGCATGAGCGGCGCGTATTCCTTCGATGCGAGCCTGCGCGATCCGTCGCAAATGCGCGGCCAGGGCAATATCCGCGTCGAGGAAGGGCATGTGATGTCCATTCCACTGTTCGGGCCGCTGTCGGTCATTGTCAGCGCGATCATTCCGGGCGCCGGCCACGAGAACGCACGGTTGGCGACGGCGGATTTCACGATCGCGAAGCAGCTCATCACCACAAAAAATCTCGATATTCAGGGCTCCGGCTTCGAGTTGTTCGGCGACGGAACCGTGGGTTTTCCCGGCGGTGCGATGAACATGACGGTGCGTATCAATGCGCGTGGAATTCCCGGTCTCGTTCTGTTCCCCGTGAGCAAATTGCTGGAATACGTTTCCGTCGGCACGGTCTCCGATCCCCAATGGCGGCCAAAGGTGATCCCGCGCGAATTTTTCGACGTGCTGGGCATGGGCGGGGGCGATGCCGCCGCGAAACCGGCGGGGAAACCGCGCTGAAGCCGGCGCCGTCTCAAAAAGGGGATTGTTGTGCGCGAGGCCAATTGCGAGCGTGGCATTTGGCCCAGCCTCGTCATCGCACGATAAGTTTTCCCATAGCAGCCTTCATTCACGACGTTTTCTCCTCGGCAACGACGCGGCACGCGCGCTGTATCATGAGCACGCGGCGGCGCAGCCGATCATCCGATTTTCATAATCGCCTCTCGCTCGCGCAGATCGCCGCGAACCACACCTTTGCCGATCTCGGCGAGGCGTGGCTGGCCGGCAATCATTATCAATGGCGTGCCGGAGCGCATGGTTACGGGCGACGAGCCGATGCGTGAAAAATTTTCCGCTTGGGCCGCGAGCGTGCCCTATACACTGCGGAATCCGCTCCACCACTGGACGCATCTCGAATTGCAGCGCCACTTCGGCATCAGCGTGCTGCAGGGGCCCGAAACGGCGGACGGGATCTGCGAGGAAGCCCTCGAGCAGTTGCCGCACCTCCGCGTGCTGTGCAATCTGCTCGGTCGCGACATGGAGGGCGGCGAGTTGCCCGACGATCCGGCGATGATCGGCGCGATGGTGCGGGAGATCTGCTTCGAGAACGCGCGCGATTTTCTCGGCCTGGAGCTGGGCGAAATCCATTGATTGGAGGGATTCGCTCCGTCGAATCCCACTTTAAAAGAAATGGGAAACGACGGAGCGTTTCCCTCCAATGGGTTTATGGGCTCTTCCGTGCCGGTAGATGGGCCGTGCAGTATTCGTGGCCGTTGGCGGAGACGCGGAAGTCGAGTTCGGGGTTCGAGACTTCGGTGCGGCCGCAGACTTCGCAGCGGTGGAGGGTTTCGGCGGCGGGAATCTTCGCGACTTCGAAGCGGGCGCGTCGCGCGGCGATTTTGCGGGCTTCGGAAGTCTGGCGAAAGAACGCGGGTCCGAAGAACAGCAGGTAATTGCTGAAGCAAACGACGATGGCGGCGCGGGCGCCCCAGTCACCGGTGACCAGCCCGAGGCCGAGAAGGACGGCGCTGAATCCGGCGATCCATTTCAATCGCAACGGGATGATCCCGAAGAGAAGCACCTGCAACTCGGGCGCGAGCGTTCCGGCGGCGAAGAGGAGCGAGCTGTTGAGCGCGATGTTCGCAAGGGATTGACCGAAGAACAGCGCGGCCGCGGTGCAACCGAGGAAGCCGGCAAGATAGTAAACGTTCAGACGGAAGGCGCCCCACGCACTCTCGATGAGGTCGCCCATCCACCAGGTGAACATGAGATAAAAGAGCACGAAGAGCAGGCTCGAGGCGGTGGGAATGAAGATCCAACTGACCAAGCGCCAGACCTGGCCGGCGGCGATGGCCTCGGGATCGAGAGTGAGTTGGTTGACATAGGCCGGGACGGCAAGGCCGAGCAGAAACACGAGGGCGTTGAGTGCGACGACGTAGCGGATGAGGCCCGGGATGGCGAATCGCCCGAGGTGTTTCTCGAGGGTGTTGAGCAGCGGCATTAGGAGACTGTAGTTGAGGATACGGTGGAGTTAAGGTCTTTTCCGAAATGACGCGCGAACGGCCCCTGATGGTTTTCGATGGCGATTGCGGTTTTTGCCGGCTGTGGATCGAGCGGTGGCGCGCGGTCACGGGCGACCGCGTGGAGTATCGGGCCTCGCAGGAACTCGGGCCGGAGCTGGCGGACGTGCCGGCGGAGGCGTTCGCGGGATCGGTGCAATTCTTCGACAAAGACGGCCGGCGGCATGACCGGGCGGCGGCGGTGTTTCGTTCGCTGGCGACCGTGTCGCGCGTGGCGAAGCTCGCCGTGTGGGCATATGAGCGCGTGCCGGGGTTTGCCGCGGTGACGAACGGCGCCTATGGCGTGGTGGCGCGCAACCGAATGCTTTTTTCGAGGCTCACGCGACTGCTTTGGGGCTACGACGTGACGCCGCCGACCTATGGGATCGCGACGACGCTTTTTCTGCGGTTGCTAGGGTTGATCTACGCAATTGCGTTCGTATCGTTCGGCGTGCAGGCGCGAGGCTTGATCGGCGCGCACGGAATTTTGCCGATTCGGGACGTCCTCCCGCAGGTGGCGGCGGCGCTCGGCGCGGACGCGTGGTGGCAGTGGCCGACGCTGCTGTGGCTGAACGCGAGCGATGTGATGATTTTCGGGCTGACCTGGGCCGGCGTCGCGTGCGCGGTGCTGGTGATGCTGGGAATGGCGCAGCCGCTGGCGCTCGCGGGGGCATGGGCCGCGTATCTTTCGCTGACGGTCGCGGGGCAGGATTTCTATTCGTTCCAGTGGGATATCCTGCTGCTTGAGGCGGGGTTGCTGGCGGTATTCGTCGCGCCATGGGCGGGGCGGCCGAGTCTCGCGTGGCGGCGGCCGTCGAGGCTGGGACATTTCGCGCTCGTGTGGCTGCTGTTTCGGCTGATGTTTTCGTCGGGCATCGTGAAACTTTCGAGTGGCGATCCGACGTGGCGGAACTTCACGGCACTCGACTTCCACTACTGGACGCAGCCATTGCCAAATGTGCTGTCGTGGTTCGCGGCGCAGGTGCCGGAGTGGTTCCAAAAGTTGTCGTGCGCGTTGGTGCTCGGGATCGAGGTGGTGCTGCCGTTCTTCATTTTTCTGCCGCGGCGCCCGCGACTGTTCGCGGCTGGGGGGGTGCTGGCGCTGCAAATTCTCATCGAGCTGACGGGCAACTACGGATTCTTCAACGTGCTGGCGGCGGCGCTGGTGTTGCTGCTCGTCG
>Ga0157378_10002426_pt1 | contig 16576 bp, 14 predicted proteins | sample M65metaG_FD_115309 | JGI IMG/M metagenome (GOLD analysis project Ga0157378, IMG submission 115309) | Miscanthus rhizosphere microbial communities from Kellogg Biological Station, Michigan, USA - M6-5 metaG | ecosystem: Host-associated > Plants > Roots > Rhizosphere > Soil | place: USA: Michigan...
GTGTTGATCGGAAGCTTCGCAATCGGATGGCCTTCGAGCGGAAGTATCTGGCCGAGTCTGAATAATTTGCCGACGCCGCCGCCAAGCGGCACCGTCCAGACATCGCCCGCCTTGTCAGCTTTCCAGTTCGCCGTGACTATTGGCGCACTAGTCAAATACCAGCCGTCCGGCAGATTGTAGTTGACGAACCACTGGAGCAGCATCGCGTTCACAGGCTTGTCGCCCCAGCCGGCAAATGACCACTGGTTATTCATTAGCGCGCCATAAACCCAGTGGCCTTGCACCGTCAGTGCTACTGCCGCCGGACCCATGCTCCATTGGCCGCTGCCTAGATCTCGATCGGTGGCCGTCGGATGCGTCATTAACGGACCGAGGCCCCAAATAAATTCGCCCGACTTGGCCGGCGATAGAAAAGCTGTCGGATTGATGTCGCCCAGTCCGGTGCCAGTGGTGCTGTGCACTGTGCCGCCGGCGGTGGGGAAAAGCGACGGTTGGTTGATGATCGGCATGATCGTCCGCGTGATCAAATTCCAGTCGTCGTTGAGGTGGATCGGAATCACCGGCTGAACATTGAGAATGTAAATCATCTTGTTGTGATTGAATCCCGCCCCGAAGTTGAAGTTGTTCTGCAGCGGCACGCTGATCAGGTCGGCCACCGGATTCTGGGTTTTTTTCGCCAGCTCTTCTTCGCTGGACTCTTGTTGGGCCGCAGCTGGCACTGACACTGCCATGAGTAGAAATAGAACAATCCATGACGCGAACAATTTGCGCGCTTTTTCCGTAACCATATGCTCCCATTAACGTGGCGAGTATTGAGCGAAAGACAATCATCTCTCGCAACCCGCCCCTTTCTAGGACAAAGCGGCGAAACTGTATATTGGACTTTAGTCCAATACGGGAAAGTTATGAGGAATTGTCCGAAATCGGTCTGGTTAGGGGTGAGCGCAAAGATTATGTGCCAAAACATTGCGACGAAGCCAATGAACTACCACGCAGCAAGCTGCGGGGCATTAGAAAAGCGCGACGAAAACTATTCTAAGGGTGTCCACCCCTGAATGCTTTTATCGGGGGTTCAGTTTCGGATCCGCCTGTGGTGAGCCGCGTCGAACCACCGCTTAAAACATGCGGGAATGACGGTCTTCAGAAATCAACTTGACGCAGCAAGGCTGTGGGGAATTAACCGCAGCGATTAAAAATACGCACTATCAAGTGCGCTTCGGACAACCGGAAAAAATCTCAGCCAAAATGTGATTAAGAAAAATAAATCGCTTGAGCGAAATCACAGAAAAGCAGAAAATTTTTTGCCGCCTTGACGAAACCGTCACTTGACCGGGATGGTTAACACCGGCGTCGCCTGCGTCCCACGTGTCGCCTCGGAGAGGCGGGTCAGAAAGAGCGTCTGGATCTGCAGGAACGTCCGCTTGCTTGCAAGGTCAGCGTCGTCCACGTAATACCACCAGCCGCGATGCTCCACGGCCACGTTGGCCCGCGCCGGCGCGTTTCTGCTCGAGTGGATTCGCAGGGTCGGGAGCGGGGCCGCAATAGCCGACGAGTCCGCGCTTGCCTCCACGAGGCCTTCCTCGACATGCTCGCGGGGTACATCGATGGACTCCGCCGCATTAAGCATGATCTCCGCGACCGAGCGAGTCTGCAGGGCTATGCCGTCGAAGTTCCCGTCCTGGACGCCCACAATCACCGGGATTCGGATCATGCTCTGGTGTACCGGGTCACCATGCAGATCCAGGAGACGCAAGAATTCCTCCACCTCGCCGACATGCGCCGGCGAATAGTGGGAGAGAATGAGCTCGTAGCGTCCGGCGACACCGCTCTGCTGCCCCCAGGACGCCATCCCGCGTTCGCGAAACTCCGACAGGAGCGTCGCCGCGCGACGGAACGCGGCACGCTCCTCCACTGGCGCGCCGGCTCCGGAGCGCACTCCATTCAGGCGTTCGACTAGCATCACGATAAGCGCGTCCTGGCGCGCCGCGGACTGCAACACCAGCGCCAGCGTTTCCATCGTGGTGGGCATAAGCCATTCGCGTAGGAACGCCTGCGCGTCGACGGGCGAATAGGAAATCGTCGGGCTGTCCTCGTAGCCGATGCCCGCCGAGAACGGCACCAGGTTCCCGGTATAATTTGCGCGCGGCCCGAATCCTGCCTCGCCCTTGACGTCGGCGTGAAACTTAAGGCCCGCGGTGACACTGGAGACCATGAGCAGACCAATGGGATCCGCGTAGCGCAGCCGGACGATCAGGCCGAGCGTTTGCTCCGATCCTGTGCGCGCGATGATATCGTTGTACGCGCCGCGACCCACGCCCAGAGCCGCAGGCCCCAACGTCTGGCAGCCCGCGAGCAGCAGCCACACAGATAGACTCGCAACGGAGACGCCGATTTTTTCTCTCATTGAAAGTCGAAATCGGAAAACGCATAAATGAGCTGATTGCAAAAGTCCCATCACTTCACGCTTCTCCATAACTCCACCCTGGCATGATCGAAGGCATCGACCCGCATCAAACCGGCGCGCGGAATACTCGATATCGAGTGTGATGAAAACCGTACTAACACAAAGCCGCGCAGGTGCAGCCAGATTGGACGTATGTCCAACAACTAAACCATTGAAATAATCGAATGCGGCTCAAGATCCCTTCACCGACTTCCTTTAGAGTACGTTGCCGCTGTGAATCATAAATGGTGGATCGCGCAGCAGGTTCGGCACCAGCATTGCCGCGAAGCGCGCGCTGAGCAATGGCAAAAGCAATGTGAAGCTTGCCGTCATCTCAGTAACCAAGATGATACCGGTGACCGGAGCCCGCACGACGGCGGTGAAAAATGCCCGCCTGCCAACCACGTCGAGTGCCGTTGGATTTTGAGCCACGTTGGGAAACCATCGGTAGTAAAGAGTGCCAAAGAGAAGACCGCTCTGAGACCCCAGGACAAGCATGGGCGCGTTCCCGCTGCAATCAAATCGGTTCTCGACGGTGCAGGCAGCGCGACCTTTTTCGCGCCGATTGCCTCATCAATCTCTAAAGGACAAAGGAGAACCTGTATATTGGACTTTGGTCCAATAAGGGGAAGGCGGGTCGTGAGGTCGATTCCTTGCGCTCTCTTGACGTTACTCAGCTTGACTTAGGGCATGATTTCCGCGAGAAAAATTCTCAGTTAAATTTCGAAATCCGAATGTCTAAATTCGAAACTTGTCATTCGGGACATTGCTATGCCGACTGTTACGACCATCCGTGGCGCCTTTACACGAGACGACTTGCGAATGAAAGTCCGGAAGCGCCGATGCGAAACCTAAAACTTATCACTCGCTCACTGATCACTATTCTTACCCGCTCCTCGACATCGGTTCTTGCGCGCAGCGAGTCTTATCGCTCTTGGTCCGTCAGCTTGCGTAGTCGGGCAGCGTAAGTCTTTGCTTTATTGAGGGATTGTTGCATGCATCTGCATCTGCTGCGGTAGTCTCTTTTTTCCAAATAGACCGACTCTTAGAAATCGTCCATCACAGCATGTTGTAATGCTAGTCTTGTCGGGGTTGAGCCGTATTCGCCCCCTAAACACTTGTTATATAGAAAACCGAGATCGCTGCCATTTCCGTGACTGAAAAGAAGACCCGGTTATATTCGCAATGTTGATTTAACAGACCACAGACGAAGGTGTGATCGGTGATTAGATGAGGGAGGGCAAATCGAAATTCAAACTTGCGATGGTGCACCGTTAACTGATATTCGCGAGTCGAATCGAACCACTGGCTCGTTTCTGGTATGTTCTGCGAATAGTTTCACAGGCCGGGTTTTCTCGATGCGAATTCTGCTGGTTGAAGATGACGTGAAGATCGCCTCTTTCGTCGAGAAAGGGTTGCGTGCTGCCGGATATGCCGTCGATCATGTGGCCGATGGCAAAGCCGGTCTTGGGATGGCATTAAACGAGCCTTACGACCTAGCCATCATCGACCTTATGTTGCCCAAACTGGACGGCTTATCGTTGATCGAGCAGTTGCGAAAGAAAAAGAGCAACACACCTGTGATTATTTTAAGCGCCAAAGATTCCGTGGACGATCGGGTTAAAGGACTTCAGTCGGGAAGCGATGATTATCTGACAAAACCCTTCGCCTTTTCGGAATTGCTTGCCCGTGTTCAGGCATTGATGCGCCGATCCAGCGGTGTTTCCGAGCCAACTCAACTCAATGTTGCAGGTCTGTCCGTCAATCTTCTCACTAGAGAAGTCATACGGGAGGGCCAGAGAATCGAACTCCAGCCGTTAGAGTTCTCGTTGCTCGAGTATCTCATGCGGAATCATGGACGGGTGGTTTCAAAAACGATGATTATGGAACACGTGTGGGACTATAATTTTGACCCCCAAACCAACGTGGTTGAGGCCCGGATCTCACGGCTGCGCGATAAGATCGACCGGCTGTTTTCCCGCAAGCTCATCCACACCATCCGCGGAGCGGGATATGTTCTTCGGGAAACTCCGTGAGCTCCGCAGCACTCTGGCTTTCCGCTTAACCCTCTGGTATGCGGGAATCTTTGCGGTCTTTTCTAGCGTAGCCTTTCTTCTCTTCTACACCCTGATCACTTCGGTCCTTCAGGCACGAATCGATCAGGACCTTCTAGGGCAGGCGCAGCGCTTTTCCGCCGTGTTGGCGAATGAAGGTATCGACGCCGTCGCCAATAGCGCCATTATCGAGGCACAGGCCGCCGGGGTCAAAAAAGTATTTTTTCGGCTGCTGAACCTGAACGGAGAGGTTTTCTCATCGTCGAACATGTCCTATTGGAAAGATATCGCTGTGGACGGGAAAGCGATCGGTCAGTTGCTCCAAAGCCAGACTCCAGTCATTGAAACCATCGCGATCTCAAATCGAGGCGAAGAGGTGCGCATTCTTTACGCCATGATCAGTCCGACCACCATTGCCCAGGTGGGACAAGCGATGGAAAGTCAATCGCGCTTCGTGGAGGCGTTCAAAAAAATATTTTTCGCCACCATGAGTCTGTTGATTCTGATGGCTGCGGCTGTCGGTTGGTTCATGGCACGGCGCGCGGTTTCCGGTGTTGAAGCCGTGACCCGGACGGCTCGGAAAATTTCCGCAGACTCCCTTCAGGAGCGCGTGCCTGTGAAAACCACCGGCGACGAGATCGATCAGCTGGCTACCACATTCAATCAGATGCTTGACCGTATTCAGGCCTTGCTCACGGAAATCAAGGAGATGAACGATAACATCGCCCATGATCTCAGGAGTGCGGTTGCCCGCATCCGCGGGCTGGCGGAAGTCACTCTCACCACGGGCAAATCTCCGGATGATTTTGAAACAATGGCAGCCAGCACGATTGAGGAATGCGATCGCCTGCTCGACATGATCAATACGATGCTGGCGATATCAAAAACGGAAGCTGGCGTGGAGAAAGTATCCCATGACAAAGTCGATATCGCCGCCCTCATTGGCAGCGCCTGCGAACTCTTCGAAGCGCTTGCTGAAGAGAAAAATGTGGCGCTGCGCTGTCGCGCGCCGGAAAAGACCATCGTGTCGGGTGATGCCCGGATGCTTCAGCGAATGCTCGCCAATCTTGTGGATAATGCCGTCAAATATACGCCGCCGGGCGGCGAGGTAGAAATCTCGCTCTCCGAGAGCGAAAAAAAAGACGTCACAATTGCCATCTGCGATACTGGAATCGGCATTTCCGAGAACGATCTTTCCCACGTTTTCGAACGATTCTATCGTTGCGATCGAAGCCGATCGCAACCCGGCACCGGACTCGGCCTGAGTTTAGCCCGCGCCATCGCCAGAGCCCATGGCGGAGATATCACGGTAACGAGCGCCCTCGATCGGGGCAGCACTTTCACGATTACGCTGCCACAGGTGCCAAGGCAAAATTCGAAATCCGAAGCTCGAAATCGGAAACAAATCTAAACTCGAATAAAATCCATAAAGCCCGAAACAGTCGCAAACAAGGCGTCTGCCTTCGTTTGATTCTTTGATTTTTTTGATCATTTGAATTTGTTTCGAATTTTCGGATTTCGAGTTTCGATTTTTGAGTTTTCTGTGCGCGCCGGGCTCCATTGGCTACGTCAAACATTACCAATTGATAATCTTCCGGTCAGCATCCCGTCAGCGTTTCCTTCTTATAGTTCAGTCTAAATTAACAGGGCCACAAGGCTCATAACTTAGGGAGGAAAACGAATTATGGAAAACACTAACTTCAAACGGTTCTTTCTGGCGCCGGTCCTGGCGACCGCGCTGGTGGGCGCTGGGTACGGCATTTCGAAAGCGGTGAAAACCGCCGATGCGCCAGCGACAACGGCCGCCAAATCTTCCGAAATAGCAATGGTTCCGGCGAACTTTACCGAGTTAGCCGAAAAGGTTCGACCCGGGGTGGTGAACATTCAGGTGGTCAAAAGGATAAAGAACGCTGCTTTTGGATCGCGTGGCTTCTCTGAAAACCCTTTTGACGAGAATAATCCGTTTGGTGATTTTTTTGGGCCGTTTTCTGGCAGAGATTCGGCTCCTGCGCCCGTACAGCGAGGCGTCGGCTCGGGATTTGTGACCAGCAAAAAGGGATACATCCTGACCAATAACCACGTGGTTGAAGGTGCGGATCAAATCAAAGTGAAGCTGACCAATGGCAAAGAGTACGATGGCAAAGTCGTCGGCCGAGACCCGAAAACCGATCTGGCTTTGGTGAAGATTGATGGAGCGTCGGACTTGCAGCCAGTAGCCATGGGCAACTCTGACGATCTGAAGGTCGGCAGCTGGGTCGTCGCCGTCGGTAGTCCATTCGGCCTGGAACAGACCGTGACCGCCGGTATCGTCAGCGCCAAGGGCAGGGTCATTGGCTCCGGTCCCTATGACAATTTCATTCAGACCGATGCCTCGATCAATCCGGGCAACAGCGGCGGCCCGCTGATCAACACAAAGGGCGAGGTCGTAGGGATCAACACCGCGATCCTTGCTGAGGGCAAGGGAATTGGTTTTGCCATTCCCATCAGCATGGCCAAAAATGTCGCTTCGCAGCTCGAGGAAAAGGGACATGTAACCCGCGGGTGGCTCGGCGTCGGCATCCAGGATTTGACTCCGGATTTGACGAAATCATTCGGTCTCACTGACAAAAAAGGCGCGCTCGTGTCTCAGGTGATGCCGGGAAGCCCAGCGGCGAAGGCCGGCATCGAGCAGGGGGATGTCATCTTAGAATTTGACGGCAAAGCGATTGCCGAATCCAAGGACCTGCCGCAGATGGTCGCCGCTACTCCGGTGGATAAATCCGTCGACGTGAAAGTCTACCGTAACGGCAAGACCGTCGACCGCGAGGTAAAAATCTCCGCGATGGAAGAGACGGCTGAAGCGAGCACCACGCCCATGCACAAAAAGACCCTGGGCATATCGGTGCAAAACCTCACCCCGGAATTAGCGCGGCGGCTGCGTTCCAACAGGGACAGCGGCGTCGTCGTGACTCGCGTCGAGCCGGGAAGCCCGGCGGCCGAAGCCGGCATTCAGACCGGCGATATCATCCGTGAAGTCAACCGTAAAACGGTAAAAGATGCGGACGATCTGATTCAAAAGATTGAGCAGGCCAAGGATCAGAATAATATCCTTCTCCTCGTCCAACGCGGCCAAAACAACATGTTCGCCGCCGTCACGCCGAAGTAAGCACAAGATCACTCCGCGAGAACCTCTCCGCCTGCTGGCGGAGAGGTTCTCACCCTTTTCGGAGTACACCCATGAAAAAAAAGACGACTTTTGTTCGAGATCTATGGGCTCTGCTGCAGCCGTACTGGAAATCCGAGGAGCGCGGCAGGGCCTGGCTGCTGCTTCTCGCAAACATCGGTTTGATTCTCGTCACGGTATACGTGACCGTTTTGTTCAACCAGTGGTACAACGCTTTTTACAACGCGCTGCAGGCCAAGGCGCAAGCGGAGTTCTTTCACCAGCTCGGGCGTTTTTGCGTGCTCGCGGCGATCTACATCCTGATTGCGGTCTACCGCATCTATTTAAATCAAATGCTGCAGATCCGTTGGCGTCGTTGGCTGACCGATCGGTATTTAAGCGACTGGCTCCGCGATAGGAATTACTACCGGATGCAACTTAAGGACGCCGGCACCGACAACCCCGATCAACGCATCGCGGAGGATTTCAGATTATTTGTCGATGAAAGTCTCTCATTGGGATTGGGCTTTCTCAATGCAGCCGTCACCCTGGGCTCCTTCGTGGCAATTCTCTGGTCGCTCTCAGGGTCGCTTGAAATTCCCCTGGGCGGGACGACTTATGTCATCTACGGTTACATGGTGTGGGTGGCGATCGTTTATGCCATCGCTGGTACTTGGCTCGCTCACAAGATTGGCAAGCCGCTCATTCTGCTCAACTTCAATCAGCAAAAATACGAGGCGGACTTTCGCTACAATCTGGTGCGCTTCCGCGAAAATTGCGAGGGGGTCGCGCTCTATCGCGGCGAGGAAGACGAACTGCGAGGGTTTCGAGCCCGCTTTAATGCCGTGTTCGAAAACTGGTGGGCGATCATGAAACGGCAAAAGCTTCTGACTTTTTTCACCGCAGGTTACAGTCAGGCCGCGGTCATTTTTCCGTTCGTCGTCGGAGCGCCGCGCTTTTTCTCAGGAGCGATTCAACTTGGCGGCTTGGTCCAGATCTCCAACTCGTTTGGTCAAGTCCAAGGCGCGCTTTCTTGGTTCATCGACGCCTATACGAATTTCGCGTCATGGAAAGCCTCCGTGGATCGATTGATCAGTTTTCATAACGCCGTGGTGCGCGCTCAGGAGGAGAATCGCGCCGGATTGGGCTTAGCACGGGTTGCCGACGAAAAAAACACCGACCTGGTGGCGAGCAACCTGGAATTGGAATTACCGACCGGGCGCATGCTGTTAGCGGGCATCAATATAACCGTGGAGAGCGGGGATCACTTACTGATCATAGGGCCATCCGGTTCGGGAAAGAGCACGCTGTTTCGCGCCATCGCTGGGATATGGCCTTTCGGCGCAGGTCAAGTGCGATTGCCATGCGACTTTCGAGCGCTCTTTCTGCCCCAGCGCCCCTATTTTCCGCTCGGCACGCTTCGCCAAATGGTGACTTACCCGGGTGCGCCCGACACTTTTACTGATGCTCAAGTTCGTGCTGCGCTTGAAGCTACAGATTTAGGCGGCCTTACTGAACGACTAGACGAACAGCAAAACTGGGCTCAGCAACTTTCCGGCGGCGAGCAACAACGAGTGGCGATTGCGCGGGCGTTACTACATCGGCCCGGGTGGTTGTTCCTGGACGAGGCGACTTCGGCGCTGGACGAGCCGAGCCAGGCACAGATGTACCAGTTGATTCGAGATTCGTTGAAAGACACCACGATCATCAGCATTGCTCATCGCAAAGCGCTGGCTGACTTCCACGGCAAAGTGTTGGATTTAGCACCTAGCAAGAACGAGAAACACGCAGTGACGACTTTAGATCCGCCACTGCCTGCCAAAGAGGTGCCCTCGACAGCCCTCAATCAGATTTGTGAGAGCGCGCCTTTAGCATAGTAGACTGCAATAAGATTTTTGGGTGGGAAGCTCAGGCCTGCTTTTTTCCGTTCCCTTTGTCTTTTCTAAGGGAGTCGTGATCTCGGGCCACAAGCCAGCAGCAACAAAACTGCGGCGAGCACTATTCTATTTATCATCGTACGTTTCATTAAGATTCCCCTTTCGCCTTCTTCCTTCGCGTACTTTGCGCCTTTGCGCGAGTCATCCGAAGTGAATTTTTATCGCGCCAAGACGCCAAGCATGCAAAGTGACAGGGCAGAGCTCCTGTCATCCAAGCGATCACGAGGGATCTAAGAAAAATTTCTCTCTTCGTTCGAAATGACAATGCTCGGCCTTCGCGCCTTTGTGCGAAATCAAAATCCGAAACCTCAAATCTGACACCTGACACCTCAAACCGCTTCGTGCATCCCCCAATCTCGCATCGCGAAGCGCATTACTTCATCCTCCCGAAAAAAATGTTGAAGCTCTGCTGCTCGACCGCCTGAAAATAGATCCCCCGGAGTTGGTCGTGCTCCTGATCGTAGGTCAGCGTATACGTGCTGCCGGGGTAATTAGGGGCGCGCAGCTCGACGAAGACATTTAGCTTCGAGCCATCGCGTGTCGCTTCGGCCCTGGCGATGTTGATGGGCTGAGGATTGAGATAGACCGCGTCAATCTTGCCGCTCGCATCGAGCTGATCACATCATACGCTCCGCATGCGCGGATCGGCTCGACAAGTCTTCTTCGCCGCATCTCCCTACATTCCGCAAGTCCTTCTAATGTCGGAAATTTTGCTGTCGATCATTTTGTTGTATTCGCCGGTAGCGACCTGCAGTTTGGTATTCTCCGTCCCCGTGACCAGCCCCATGACGATTCCCGCGGGAGCAATCGCCGTTGCGCCCGCCGCCGCCTCCTGCGCCGCGTTGGTTTTTTCTCCTCGCAGCACCCGGATGTCGCCTTCGGCGGTGGCGCAATTGATCGGCTGCTGCAGCGCCGCCTCATTCGCCTGGTATTGCGCGGCGCACCCCGCCGCGAAAGCAGCAATCGCCAAACCATAAGCAATCTTGGTCAAATTCTGTTTTTGCATGTTCTTCTCCCTCTGTTTAAAAAGTTTTTCTGATTCGCCAGAGAATCCGTCATCCTCGACGCTTTCTCCTCGCTTCTGCTCGCAAGCCTTTTTTAGCGCAATTTCAAAATATGTATATTGGACCTTGGTCCAATACGGGATGGACTGGGAATGGGCTGACGAATGACGACGAAACGAGGGAGAGGTGTCGCAGTACGAGTAGAGAGCGTTGGGGTCGAGTGCAAGGCAAAAGTGTCGATAATCTTTCCCTGCCACTCGTCCCTCGCTGGTTGTCCGTCAGCTTGCGCAGTCGGGCGGCATACTTCGCTGCCTCCGCGCCATCACCACGCAACCGACACGCGATGTGAGATATCTCGTATCCCCGAATCTGAACAATGCTCGTATGAGTAACCCATGAGCTCTAAACGTTGCGACAGCGGCCGGCTGGTGATCGGCGCATGACCGTCTTTCACAGCAGAATGATGTCCCCTATGAGAGTGATCAAGAGAATCGTCCCAAGCAAAAAAATTACCCCGGCCATCTGGAAGTTCGGGTTCGTCAACACGTTCTCTTTCCCCATCCGCTTCAATGACCGGCAATATTGAATCATCATGACAAACAAGGGGACCGTTCCTGCCACCAGCATGAAGAGAGCGACATTTCTCGGCGTCTCAGGCCGCATTACTTTCGCGGGACTATGCTCTTGAACGTAGCGGAGCACATTGAATATCGTGAATCCGAAGCCGATAAACGACAACGATGTGCGCACCCCGGCCAGCATGGTTCGGTCTGCCGCTAATACGGTCCGTTCAACCGCGAGCTTGTCGCTCAGTTTCAGATCTTCGGGCTTAATTTCGTTCTCTTCCATTGCTTCACTTCCTTCCTTAGAATTTCGGCTTGTTTTTCTATTCCGTCCACAACCGATCAACGCGCTTGCGCGCTTCCCGCTCAGTGCGCGCGCAAAGATTCGACCAGGCTCAGCAGATTTTCCGGATGCACGAGAATGACGCCGCCGCGCGGGCTGTCGATGTCGGCGATGAGGAAGAACGAGATCGACACGATCAGCGGCAGAACCTGAAGGAGGAAGATTACCGTCTTGGCATCGCGCGCACCATAACCAAGCAGCAAATTGCAGCAAACGGCGATCGCCGCCATCAAAAGCCAGGCTGCGGCGGGGATTCGGTTCGACCAGGAAGCCTGCGTGTATCCCTGCGAGTTCAATACATCGTTCATTCCCGAAACAGCCAACGCGACCATCGGTGTCGGCTGCGCTGCCGCCGGACCGAGGACCGCGGACCACAACTCAGCTTGCAATTGCGCCGTGCGGGCATTGATCTGAAGAATCTGCTGGTCGTCCCGAGTGGTGTAGGACAGGACACGCTGATCGAGGTAGTTTTTCAGCAGCGCGCGCACCTTGGCCGCATCCGCCGAAGGCAGCAGGTCAGCCCGGACATATTCGGTGTCGATCGCGTTCGCCTCCGCAGCCTCGTAGTTCTTGCGTTGGTCGTAGCGGTTTATCGCCATAGAAAACGAAAATCCGATGAGGAGTCCGAGCAGCGTCAGCGTGGCGCCCATGATGGTCCTGAAGTCTTCACGCTTGCCCTCGTCCCACTTGCGCAGCTTCCTTAAAAAATTCGCTCCGATCGATCCGGAAAGCGATAAGACGAAGAAGGAAATCACGAATACAAGCTGCGGGTAATCTGATAACTTGATCATTGGGTTCTCGCGAGTCGCTAATTCATCGAAGCCTATCGGCCCTAGTTTGATAGCTCCGATCGCCGCGGCGCGCGCGGGCTTTGAGCCATGCATGTGCTCCGTTCATAATCAGTGTCCCTTCTTTGTTTCTTGCTCTGTCCGTGGCGCGGTCTAATTGTGGCGCGAGCTTTTCGGGGCTCACTTCCTTTCTGACGGGAAGACGGTCTTCCAATCGTTCTTCATGCTCACGACCGTCCAGCCTTTCGCGTTCGCTTCATCAAGACCTTTGTTGAGGCGGTCAATGTTCGCCTGGCGGTCGTAAGCCCATTCGCGCGCGGCGTCGATGTGGTGAACGTAGAGGCAGAGGCGCGTGCGGGCACCGGCGGCGGTCCACTGGAGCATTTGCAGGTCGCCATCGGAGTTGCCAGTGAGCGAGCATCACGAACTCATAGTCCCTATTTCCCAAGCTGACGCAACACATTCAGCATCGGTTCGCTGGAGATTCGCATGAGTCCGCCGAACGGACGATCCAGCTCCAGAATCAGAAAAAGGGCGCCAGCCACGCACAAAGCCGAGGCGATCAAGGCGAAGTTGGCAGTGGCGTTTGGTGGTGCGATCAAGCTGAAACCGAGGAAGATCATCACGAGCCAGAGGACCACCACGGCCAGCATCGGTTTGGAAATGGACGTGGGGGATTCTGCCAGCATGAGCGATCGAAACTGGGCCATTTCGAGGGTCAGGTTCGCGGCCTGGGCCTTGAGCGTGCGTTCCGTGTCGTTGTGCGCCTCCAGGTTCAGGAGAGCCACGTAGAATGAATCGAATTCCTTTTGATTCGATGGCACCGGAAGATCGGCATGGTCCGGCCACATGCGCCGCATGGATTCATCGATCAAGGTATGCAACTCGACTCGCACCTTCGCAGCCGGCGGGCCGTAGATCGCCAGCACCCGATCAATGAGGCGATACTTGGACGCCACCTGCGTCACCTCAGTGCGAGTGGTGTCGTAAGAATTCTTGGCAGAACTCACGAGCAAACCAAGCAAAAGGGCCGACATGGTGGCGACCACGCCCATAGCCAGTTTGACGGTGTCCCTGCTTTCCGCGCTCAAGTGATGCTCGGGAAGGAAGCGGCGAAACAACATCCCAACCCCCACGGCGGCGAGCAGGCAGGCCGAGGCAATCGCAGTGGTGAGAGTGGTGTTCATAAGTGCACGACGGCCTTGTGAGATATGAGGTTTTCTGTAGGTGTGGGCTTCATATTTTTTTGATGCCGACGCGTTCTTCTTGTCACTTTTTACAGAAGGCAACAGAGGAACCGAAGGTTTTCAGAGAAATCTCCGTTAACTCTGTTTGCTCTTGTTAAACTGAATTGCTTTTCCCCTCGACTTCCGACCCTCGACACTGTTTGTCCCTTTCGTCAGCCAAACGCACGTATTGATCTGATAGAGCGAGAGATATGCGGGCAAGGCCTTCATGTCGGCAACCCAACCGGTATAGCGGTCCGCCGAGCAGGGAGAAGTCGGCAATGGCTTCGCGCGTTTCCATCATTCGTATGGCCGGCGGGAGATCTACCGGCTCCTTCCACGCCAGATCATGTAAACGATCGCGACCGCAATGAACGTAAGGACGCACGGTAGCAGCACCGGCAGCGCCTCCGGGCGCCCGAGACTCGCGGCCCCGATGTTAAACGCCAACGCGGGATGGCGGACCCCGCATTCCACCGCCAGGATAGTCTTCTCTCTCGGGTCCTTCGGGCCGGACAAGTGACCGATGGCCAGGGCCGCGGCGCTGACCGCCGCGATGACCAGATACGACCGGCCATCCATATCCAGCAGCGCGGGATAGAGCGACACGAGGGCGAACAGCACCACGACCAGCAAACCGATCATGCCAACCTTGCCGAGCATGGGGGCGATCCTATCAGCGGTTGCGGGGTGGAAGGCGCGGATCGCCAAACCGAGGCCGATCGGGATGAGGATCGTCCTGGCGAGGATCCAGGCCATCGCGCCCATATTGACATCGGCGTGGAAGCCCAACGGTATCGAGAGCAACTCCAGGACGGCCGGCACGGTCAGAAACGCAAGCGCCGCTAGGGTCAGGTGCAGGCTGGCCATGAATGCGGCGCTGCCTCCTCCCAAGTTAGGCGCAGTATTGAACATGAGGGGGGCCGGAGGGCATGCGACAAGGATCGCCAGGCCGATGGCGAGCGCGGGCGAAGGCTTGAGTACAAGGATGATCGCCAGCGCGGCGGCGGGAACCAGAACGAGCGTCGCAATCAGCGAGCGCAGCATCCGGCCGGGCTGTTCCTTGAAATAACTCCCGACCTGGCCCGGGACAATGCCCAGTCCCTCGGCGAACACGATAAGCGCGACCGAGACCGGTGTGATGATCTTGAGGATTTCGACGACCAGCTCCTTCATTGAATGCTCTTCTCCATCGTTTTCTCCTAGGCTGCAGCGGCTAGCTCTTCATCCGTGGCGTCCACCGACGTTTCCAACCGTTCATGAGCAAGCTAGCAAAGCGAAGTCAGTTCAACTATTGGACTTTGGTCCAATTGTTAGCGGGAGTGTCGCACCGAATGCCGCTGACACGGTCATGAACTTGCGGCGTGAGAACGATTCGCGTGACGCGTCGGCGGTTGTCGGCTTGCGGTCCGCTGCCGCGGCAGTTTTTTTACGCGGCTTTTTCACCGTGGCAACCTTTCAAAGTTTACACTGGCAATATGGGAATCGTCCAAAGCATCAAGACATCCTGCGCGCCTTGTCCCCCGGCGAGCTTGACCCAGTCCAGCGTCGAGCGGTCGATCTGGAGTAGCCCCTTACTTCTGCATCTTCGACACGGCCGCCCTCGTTTCGAAGTCTCTGGTTTCGTCTTTAAACACTATTACTACGAAGTGGCTCATGATCTTACGCTCGCCTACAGAGTATGAAAACGAAGGGAGTTTCTATTGCGTTGGCATTCCCTCGGCTCGTCATTCCCGCGCACGCGGGAATCCAGGTGACGGACAGCGTCCGTCATACCGTTGGAAAACGGTATCCAGGTTACGGGGAGGGGATGGACCCCGGTTTTCCACCGGGGTGACGACAAGGCCTGGATACCCGCTTTCGCGGGTATGACGGAAGCCAGGAAGATCATCCTCTTATACGAATTTTCAAAGGAGTCACTCATTGTGCTTTTGAATTTCATGTCGTCGCCATCGAACGCACGGCGGAACCGGCGGTGATCATAGTCAGCCCGACGAAGAACAGCTTGATGCCCAGCAACGTGCCCATGGCCCAGGCCCCGGACAACGGGTACTGCGCCCAGATCATGGCGCCGAGCATGATTGATACGATGCCGCCGAAAAGCAGCCATCCCCCTCCGTCTCCCATCCGTCCGAAGCCGACGGCAATCTCGGAGATGCCGTCAAAGACGAAATACGCTGCCAGCAGTATGGTCACCACGCCGGAGGCGAACAGTGGATTGGCAAGCAGGGCAATGCCGCAAAGCAAGGTCAGCCCACCGATCACAAACATCCACAGCCCGCGGCCGAGGCTGCCGGATTGAAAGGCCCAGATCATCCGGACGATGCCGGAGACCACGACCAGCCCACCCAGGAGCATAGCGATTGAGATTCCGGTCAACCCGGGCGCCAGCATCGCCAGCATGCCGAGAATGATCGCAATGACGCCGAAGGCGGTCATGCGTTTGCCGCCGGCTTTGGCGGCCTCTGCTAGGTTATTCATAATCAGTGTCCTTTCTTTGTTTGTTTGCTGATTTGTTTATCTGTCCTTGATTGGTTTGGTGTGGTCATTTCACTTTCTCGATGTCCGGCAGCGGCCAGCTCTTGTCGAAGTAACGTTCGGTCGGTGCGTAGAGGCGGAAGTAGCGGTTGGCGAAGTCGTGTGTGACGGTGCTGACTTGACCGCCGCCTCTCGCCGCGGCTTTGGTCTGGATCAATAGCATCAATCCATCCGGCGCGACGGTCAGCCTGGCGACCTTGAATGTCGTGACGCGTCGAACACGACCTGGTCGTACTGCCAGAGCCCTTCGAACAGGACTCGCGCGATATTGCGTAGCGCAGTCTCCGGCGCAATCTCGCCAATGGAACGTTTTCCGTCGACGGCGTCGTATAGATTTTTCTGCTGCGCGTTGATGGGCAGATAAATGTCCGTGTAGGTATGGCTCCGGTTGATCAATACGGCTGCCGCGCCGGGCGGAAGCTTCTCTCGAACACAAATGGTGTTGGCCATGCGAATGGGCACATAGCCAAGCCAAGCGTCGCCAGTGAAATCGATTGACTCATGATTCGGCCGATCGTTGCGGTATGCCACGACACTA
>Ga0157378_10002430_pt1 | contig 16564 bp, 14 predicted proteins | sample M65metaG_FD_115309 | JGI IMG/M metagenome (GOLD analysis project Ga0157378, IMG submission 115309) | Miscanthus rhizosphere microbial communities from Kellogg Biological Station, Michigan, USA - M6-5 metaG | ecosystem: Host-associated > Plants > Roots > Rhizosphere > Soil | place: USA: Michigan...
CCCGATACTTGATCCACGAACCTGAACGTTTCCCGATTTCGTAGATGCTATCTTTTCGCTTCCCGATTATGCCTTCGAGGCCTTGCTGGCGAACCGCGTGCAACATATCCGTTGCGGATGCTTCGAGGTAGTCCGTTATACGAACTCGGCCCGAATTAAACTTGAGCGCCGAGCGCATGATTTCCCGCCGCTCGATCAGTGGCAGCCTCGTGAGATCGCGCCCCTGGTACACGGGTAGATCGAAGACGAAGAAGTGAATGCGTGATGCTTCGCTGCGGTAGTTCTGAAGCAGGCTGAAGGCGGGAAAACCGGATTCGTCGAGAGCTACAACTTCACCGTCCACGACGGTGTCCTCCGGAAGGTCGCCCAGAGCCTCGACGATCAACGGATAGTGGCGGTTGAAGGAGTTATTACGACGGGACCGCAACCGCACGCCACCATCTGACCTAATTCCCAAAGCGCGGTAGCCGTCGAGCTTTATTTCGTACACCCATTCCGAGCCTTCGGGGACTTTCGCCACTGCCAGGCATTCCATTGGCTCTATGAAAGCGGCTGGGCGTAGCGGAAGAGAGTCGAATTGTCGGCCCACGTCGAAAAGTATACCTACGTATCGGCCCAGCACTTCTCAACGTCAAGCGGAACACTTTTTGTGGTAATGCCTCGAAAGCTATTCAGATGAAGAACGCGCGGCGATGTACGGTTACGCGGATGCCGTGCTTGGGACGTAGGGTGACGGAGGCGAGCGCCTCGACAGAATGGCCAGGCACAAGGTCGAGATGAAACTTTTGCTGGATCATCGCGAGCAACAGCGTGGCCTCCAGCATGGCGAAGGACGCGCCAACGCACACTCGTGGACCACCACCAAACGGAAAATAGGCGAAGCGCGGAATCTTGCCGGAGCGGACGGGATCTTCGCGCCAGCGTTCGGGGTCGAATGCCTCAGGATTGGGGAAGAAACGCGGATCGCGCTGCGTTAATGATTGAAAGATGAAGATGTTGGTGCCGGCGGACACGCGGTAGCCGCCAATTTCGCAGTCCGTAAGGGCGCGCCGTCCAATGCCCCAAACGGCGGGATAGAGCCGCATCGATTCCTTGAGGACCATTTCGGTGTAGCGCAAACGCGAAACATCGTTCGGTGTGGGCTCACGGTCGCCGAGCACAGTGCGAAGTTCTTCCACGAGCTTGGCCTCGATCCGGGGATTTTCGGCGAGTAGGAAGCAGGCCCAAGACAAGGCTATCGCGGTAGTTTCGTGGCCAGCAAGAAAGAGGGTCATCACTTCGTCGCGCAATTGCGTGTCGTTCATCGGCTGGCCCTCGGAATCACGCACTTGCAGAAGGGTGTCGAGCAAGTCGCCACGAGGTTGGTTCGAGGAGCGGCGCTCGAGGACGATGCCCTTGATGATTTTGTTCAGGTCGCGGATGGCGTTCCGTCGCGCCGGCGCCAAGAAATCCGGAAGGTCAAACGGGAGCAGGAGTGCCTGGCTCGCATCGGCTATGAAGCTGTCAGTCACAACTTGCAGCGCCTTGCCGACCCGTTCGGCAACGCCGGTGACTTCAGCTCCAAACAGGCATTGCGCGACGATTTGGAGAGTCGCGGCCATCATGTCCTCATGAACGTTGCGTGATTCGCCGCTGGTCCAGGAGCCGAGAAGGCGGCTGGCGGCGCGAGTCATCACTGGCGCATAGGACAAAATGTTTTCGCGACGAAAGGCCGGTTGGATCAATCCTCGCTGATGCCGCCAGGATTTTCCTTCGTTGGTCAGCAGGCCATTACCGAGGACGCGCGCAAGGGCACGATAGTCGGCGGACTTGGTGAAGTTCCCGGGATTGACGACCAGCACGTATTCGATGTCGCGGGGATGCATCAGCAAGCAGATCGGAACGTGAAGGTAGCGAAGTTTCACAATGTCGCCATAGTCCTTGGCGCATCGCGAATAAAATCCAAGCCAGTCGCGTGAGACAGCGGCCAGATTGCCAAGGAGGAAGTGGCCCTTGGGGCCGGGAGGTGGCCCCGGAGGAGCCTTAATTGCGGACGGAGAAGCTGGCGCCATGGGATGAGTTCCTGCGCTTCTGCTCTTGTGGTCTTGGATAAGAAGAATATACCAACCGGAAATGCCGGACCAATGGCCTCAAATCTTAGTAAGTCAGCTTCTTGGGTAGCGGCACTTATTTGGCTGCTGTGCTATCAATCCCGTTAGGCGACCGCGACGCACCTTTCTTGTGTCTCAAAATCGAGTTTGCCGCCAGATCGTTCTACTGTATCTATATCAGTTAGCGGGCGATTGGTTCTTGCATGCGAGCGCTGTGGCCGGGCAATTGCTTGCCGACTCGGAGCCGCTCAACAAACCCGGTTTGAACCGCGAGTTAGACAATACGCGTGACGGTTACGTGAACGCTCTCAGCGGAATGGCGCAGAGCGAACGGTTTCTCCAGTTGTCGAACAACGCGCGGGATCATCTCACAGCCGCCCAGAACCTGCTAGCGACTGCCGCGCCCCTGCCGAACGCGGGAGGCATCCCGCCTAGTCCCTCATCCTTTTACGCCTACCCGCACAGCCGTCTGGCGATTCAAGCACGGGCGTTGGAGGAACTTACTTCCTACAGCATTCCTTCGCGCATTCAGTTGCGCGGTACGGCGATCAAAGAAGAGATCGCTTCGTAGCTGTTATCGAATCCTATGAAAGACATTGGTCCGGCGAACTTGTCCGATTCGAACCTGCTGGCACTTTACTTGAGCAGCCTGACGCTGGAGGTGGCGAGAATGAGCCTGAACGCCACGGGCAACGCAAATACGGAAAGCGTCTCGTTCACCATTCGTCCGAATGCGACTTACCGCAGCGCCGGCTTGGTCGCGCAACTTCCTTTCCTGAACGTCCAAATCGGCGATGAAACACGAATTCTAAAGTTTCCAGACACAGCCATTGGGGCGCCGTTCACGGTGCCCGCCACTGAGTCCGGGCTGTCTATTTCGATCTCCACCGGCAATGGCGCAGACGCTCCTCCCTCAACGTTTTTCTTGGGAAAGACCGTGACGCTGCTTTCGAGGGGGAAGCAGATCGTGATCAAGGGTCCTGGCGATTACACGATTACCACTTCGACCATCCCGTGAGGATGGGGTGCTTCCGTCATCAAATGTTGCTAGGCCACAAGGCGCACAAAACCGGGAAACTAACCGACTGAACTGAATCGAAGAACACATATAGAATATTCTTCGACGCTACAAAAAGTGCCCCTAAATGAGAAAGTTTCTCTCCAAGTCAGCTGCCTGTCAGTTAATCCAGCCTGCATGGCCTGCGCTCGGTCAACGCGGTTAAGCGGGAAGAAAGTAGCTGGCCCATGAGGGTCTGCATCCGCAAGCACCCCGATGAATGGGATTCGCGGGAGTCGGTTTTTCAGATTGGCGGCGAACCGAGTGTGGTAGATCGGATGGTGCAGTATCGCATATACGTAATGGAACAGATCGGCGTGCGTAATCTCGCAGTCGTAAAAAGTCTTGAATTGGCCTGACGCATTGGCGCGGCCTTTTCCCCGGGGCGCAGCCCGAGCACCACGTTTTCTCTCACGAGAAGTACGGTCTCGCCGGAAACGACCGCCAACTATGCGCCTACGAAATTATTCCTACGGAGCCGATGCATCGTTGGAAAGTCGGATGGGAAAGCGCACGTAAGGCCGCAAAGGTCTCTTGCCGATTCCACGATCTTCGGCACACATTCATCTCCCGGCTGGCTGAGTCCCAGCTTCGGACTCGACTGTGATGGCGCTGGCCGGACACGTCTCACGGGCGATGATGGAAAGGTATTCGCACATCCGTATGGAAGCGAAGCGCCAGGCCGTGGACGACTTCACCGGCACGGATTTTGAGCCAAGTGTGGCACAAAATTGGGCACGGTTTTTTCCCAGTTCGCATGATGAATCAAAAGTCTTGCCGAGTAAGGCCAATGGATTCAACGGGACTTATGGGGCAGCGACCGCGTTGCAGTGAGAATCCTTGAATATAGGCCTGTTCCTTCCGGGAGTTCGATTATTTCGTTACACCTTTGCTCGAGCTAAGGCAAGGCGCGGTCGTTTGACCAAGGCAGTGACTGTGCACAAATAAACGCGATGAACGTTTGAGGGATTACCTCGCAGCGCCCATGGTTGCGGGAGGCCGCAACGTACTCAAAATTCCGACAATCCCTTTCTCGTTCGCCTTGGCTCCGTTCCGCGCCAGCCAAACCGTCAGCGGACAGGACACCAAGAAAGTTCATCTCTGTTCTTTTTCATCATCTTGGCGCGGAGGGGGCGTTAACCTCATGTTTTACTTCCCCCCTCTTGGAGAGTATTATCGGTCGCAATACGGGCCAGTAACCTATGTGTTCGGCTTCGATCAGGAGCCGCAGACTTCCCAGCGTGGGTTTACAAGGGACCGCTGGGCCAGGTGTCTACTCCCAATGGCCGAGCCCCTCATGCAGCCCGACCCAGTGTCTTCCGCTCGCATCCTTAGTGGAATAACCCTCGGCAGATTCGCGATTCATGAGCTCCTCGGCAAAGGAGGCATGGGCGAAGTCTACCGCGCCACAGACCTGCGCCTGAAGCGTCAAGTCGCTCTCAAGCGAGTCGCGTCGCACCTCCGCGGCGACGAGCGCTCGCGCCAGCGGCTCTGGAAGGAAGCGGAATGGGCCTCGCGTCTGACAGACGCCCACATTGCTGCTGTTCACGACGTTATCGAGGAAGAGAACGAGCTCTTTATCGTCATGGAGTTTGTCGACGGCCAGACGTTGCGAGAGCGCCTTGCTGCGCCGCTATCGATTTCAGAATTCCTGCCTATGGCGAGAGAGTGCGCATTGGGCTTGGCCGCAGCCCACAGAGCGGGTGTCTTCCACCATGACATCAAACCGGAAAACATCATGCTGGCGCACTCGGGCCAGCTGAAGATCCTGGACTTTGGTGTTGCCAAAAACCTTCCAGGCCTGTCCGAAACGACGACTGTGAGTGAGGGGTTGGTCGGCACCAAGTTCGCGGGAACTTTGAGCTACATGGCGCCCGAAGTTCTTCGCGAAAAGAATTCCGATGCCCGGGCTGATATTTTTTCCCTGGGAATCGTCTTTTACGAGGCCGTTGCAGGCGGTAATCCCTTCCGCTCCCAAAGCTTTCTCGAGACATGCGATCGCATCCTTCACCATATTCCACTTCCTGTACGCGAATTGAACCCCAAAGCGCCAGCGGAACTCGAGCGCATCATTGCCAAAATGCTGGCGAAGGATCCCGCGCAAAGATACTCAAGCGCGGATGATCTCGCAGTCGATCTTCAGGCGCTGCAGGCCACAGCCACGCATTCGGGACTGAGCTCGCTCGAGCCGTTTTCTCGTTCAAGACACCGGCCGGGGAAGCGATGGGGCATGTTCACTGCGGCGCTTTTGGTAACATCCGTCGTCGCCGTTGCCTCATACGCCCCTGCCCGGCAGCGGTTAAAGGATTGGCTTGGCTTTGACTCCATTCCCCGGGCCAAGCAGGTAGCGGTCTTACCAATTAGCGTAGTGGGCGGTGACGCGCAAATGGCCGCATTCGGAGCCGGCTTAACGGAAACCCTTACCGCGAAGCTTACGGAACTTAGCGGCGATCCTTCGTTGCAGGTGGTACCCGCGGCGGAGATACGCAGCAAGCAAGTAGCGACCGTGAACGATGCACGCAAGGAGTTTGGCGCGAATCTCGTTCTTGAAGGCAGTTTGCATAAATCGGGACAACTGGTGCGCGTGAATTTCGTCTTGGTGGACGCGCGGACCAAGAGGCAATTGCGGGCGCAAAGCCTCACCGTCACTGGGATGGATTCCCTTACCACGGAGGACGCCGTAGTTCACGGCGTAGTAGGAATGCTCGAAATCGAGATCCATCGCGGCCAGCGACAAGCTCTCGAAAGTCGCGGAACACAGGTAGCCGAAGCATATGATTATTATCTTCAGGGTCGAGGATATCTCCAGAACTACGATCGCGCCGAGAATCTCGATAGCGCGATCGAGGTCTTCCAACACGCACTAACTCTCGACCCCAACTACGCCTTGGCTTTTGCGGGTCTCGGTGACGCCTACTGGAAAAAATTTGGAAACGACAAAGCCCTTACCTGGATGGAAAAGAGCCGCGAGGCATGTCAACGAGCCAGCCAGATAGACAACAAGCTTTCTTCCGGCCACGTCTGTCTGGGAACGCTCTCCGCGGGCACGGGAAACTATCAGGAGGCTGTACGGGAATTCCGGTTCGCCGCCGAGATCGAACCGACCAATGACGCAGCATTTCGGGGCTTGGCGGACTCCTACGAGCACTTGGGCGAACTCGAAGACGCGGAAAAAACATATCGGCGGGCGATTGAGGTACGGCCTCATTACTGGGCCGGCTACAACTGGCTTGGCGTTTTCTACTACCGTCAGGCGCGCTTTCCTGAAGCAGGCAAAATGTTCAGTCAGGTGGTAGCGCTCGCTCCTGACAGCTTTCGCGGTTACTCCAATCTTGGCTCTACGTATGTCGAGCAGGCGCGCTATGCCGATGCAATCAGTGTCCTCGAGCGCTCCCTAGCAATCCGTCCCTCCGACTACGGATACACCAACCTTGGCAACGCCTACTTCTTCATGCGGCACTATGAAGAGGCAGACCACGCCTATGAACAGGCTATAAAGCTTGCGGAAAAAGACTCGCTCTTGTGGTGGAATCTGGGCGACGGATATTACTGGACGCCGGGGAGACGTGCTCAGTCGTCGGATGCATACAAACAGGCGATTGCCATCGCCAAGGAAGATCTACGTGTAAATCCCAAGGATTCGGGATCGTACGGGATCCTCGCGGTTTGCAACGCGATGCTGGGAGAGAAAAAGCCCGCGCTGGAGGCCTTGCGGCTCGGGCTGGAGGTCTCCCCAGACGATCCTGCGCTCCTGTTTCAAGCAGCAGTGATCTACAACCAGTTTGGACAATCGGATGCGGCTATCAATTACCTGACGAAGGCCCGCGCCGCCGGCTATTCCCAGGTGCGAATCCGCGACTATCCAAATTTTGATCCGCTTTGGGCCAATCCAAAATCTCAGAAATTGCTCCGAGACTGATAAATTCATGAGGAAAAACAAATAATAGCTACCACTCAACTCACTCCAGGCGGCACACATCACTCGTCGCTAAGAGCCCCGACTCTCCGACTGCGCCTCCCATTCAGGTCTGGGATCGGTTGGCTATCTCACTGCCTGACGCCCCCTCCGGGATCAAGATCGTCCTTACCCGGCGCCTGAACTCGGTATTCGTAAATCTTGGAGTTGTCTGGTTCAACATTTATCTTGTCAGAGGACGCATGCCCGTTATTATCGCTACTAAATGAGACACTCTCGAACGGACTCCCCATCGCCTTGTCAAACTTGACTGTAAAGCAAGGAGAGTTTGCCCCGTGATTGTGCTTCCGCTTGCAGAACCACTCTGCTACCTCTTTATTCTTCTTGCTGACCCAAAACTCGCCATTGTCGACCACGAGTTTCTTCGGATCTGTCGGGTCATCATCAATGTTTACTCTTTTGGGATCTTTCCCAAACTGTGTAGCTGGTGAACTCATACGGCTACCTCCGTTCTATCTCAATCTGGGGACTAGGCAATCCACTTCTGTTGGGGCCGACAAGCGGGACCGTAAAAAGGACGCGACTCGCTACAAATTTGTATCTGTGCCAACCATCAAGGAAGGGAACCTCGTTGCGCGGAAGCATACCAGTGCGTGATTCGCTGTCAAGTGCCAAACAACGGTACGCCGCGCAAAATAGGCTAGCAGCACCAAAACAAGGAGTCGGCGCGCATCTCCATCATGTCTGAGAAGATGACCACAAAATCGCTGAGGCAGCGTATTTCCTAGCCCTAGGGCGAACCTAGAGCGAAGGCTCCAGGCGGCTTCTCAGAATAGCCCGAGAAATTGCTGCCACTTTTCTTCCTTCAAATAGTCTACAAAGCGGTAGATGTCGGCAGCGTAAAACTCTTTGCACGGTTCGAGATTGGGAGAGCATTCGAGGACAGCAAGTACTTCTTCAGATAGCTCGGATTGCTGCTTCCTGAGATCATCATTTAGCCGGCTTGGTTTTTTTCGTCGTTTCTTTAAATCCGCGACATGCTTCGAATGAAATGCTGTCTCGCTGGCTCCGTCTTCCAAACAGAAGATTATTGCTGCGCGGGCCGGGTGTGTCCAAGTTTGCTTCCGTACTATGTGTTGAGCACAGAAGATTGCGTGTTTCTGAGGGCTCGTGGCATCAATCGATCCGCGCAAGGGCCATCCGAGCTTCCCGGTGCGATGACTTGTTGTTTCTTCTCTTCGCTCAAGACATTGCTCATGCTGACGGAGGTTATAGGCCCTCTCGTCAGAGTCAGAGTCCCGGGCTTATCGTTGGCCTGTTTTCAAGTGACCATCATTCGCCGGTTTTTGGGTGACCACTGAGGTTCTACGCCTCCGCTTTGAGCTGGGGCTGGGGCAGAAGTCTTTCCTGCACAAGAAAATTTCATGAAGTAGAAGACGCAGCGTTGGCCGCGGATGAGTGCTTCGGAGTGACGTAGCCTTATTCGTGTGATACAAGTCGAGGCATGGCAGGGTAGCGGTTTGTATTGTTGCTCCAACGAAGTGCGCTAAATCCCCTCATCAGAGCGTGACCAACCCATCGCGCCTCAATGACAGGTGGACGATTGTCCTCATTCAGAAGGAGCAGCTGGCCAAGATACTTCGACCAAGCCTGTTCGGATAGCACGTCCACGAAGTAGCCGTGAAAGGAACGCTCGGTGTCGAAGAGGACTAAGTCAGCATGAATGCCCATCTCTGCCGCTAATACTCGGCTCACTTCGCAGAATACGGAACGGGCGGGCCGACCAGCGAAATCGATCATCGGTATATGAAAACCGACACCCTTACATTCGACCCAAGAGTGCCAAGCCATCTCCTCGTTCGGGCCCAGTTCGGCTAAACGATGTATTATCCAATCTGGCGTTATCTCCGTGCCAGAAACTCGAAGCACCGGGCTGCGCGGCGCTACAGCTTGGAGACCTGGAGATGCTACCTCGTAGCGCGAGTACGTAAAGATAAGGTTAGTCCATTCCGCGCCGCGATTTCCTCGACCCCTAGGCAAGGATGCTCTTCGATGATCAGCGCATTACTCAAGCTTGGCTCCCGAAATCACTTGGTATGACCGATAGGCGAAGTCATCGGTCATGCCCGACAGATAATCGACTATGAGGTGCGCACGGCAAAACCATTCCCAAGGGTCCTCGCCCCATTCCTTCAGTGATTCTGTCTCTTTGACGCTAGAGTCGTACACATCGAGATAGTGTGCAGGCAGCCGGTCGAGAAGGGGCGGGAGTGTATGGAGTTTCTTCTTGTGAACCCCGGCGCGATCGGCGGACTTCCACGCGCTTCGAAGCAGCGCAAAGTCATCGCCTGTTAACTCAAGAAGCTCTCCATACTCGTCGAGAATACCGTGCACAATTCTGAGGCCCGCTAAGAAAGGCCGTTGCACCTTCTCGTCGATATAAAGGAACTTTCTGGCAACGCCTTTAAGCGTTTCGAGCAGGTCGTCGGCATCGGTGTCGTCGAGAAGTCCCAGGCGTGATCCGTCTCTAATTTCTGAAGCGCCTCCGTCTCCGTAAGCTTTGGCGGCCTCTGCAAACATAGTTCTCGAGAAATCAGTCTTGAATCGCATGAAATAGTCTTTGGCTTCGGCGGGGTTGCTCTTTGCAGCTTCGATGCGTTTTGTCGCATCGCCTCGAAGATCCAAGAGAGGAGATGTCTTGCGGTCCTGTCTATCTATCCAAGCCTGGATTTCGCTGAAGAAGTCTCTGAACTGTGAAAACGCCTTGGTCGATTCCGTCCTCCATATCGCTGATGCAGTAGGAAATGTCATCTGCAGCTTCAACGAGATAGGCGAGTGGAAATCTTTGGTGGAGACTAAATCCGAGAGCATCCCAAGCCTTTTTGATCCTAGGCCGTTCCGATTCGAAGAAACCGGGCTTGTTTTTCCACCTGCTCGGAACATCCTTAGTTCCGAGACGATCGTGATCACCCATTCCGGGCTGATCGTGATCAGTTGATTGGGCACCCCGGAATGGTGATCACGATGCCCTGGAATGTTTTCCACAGGGCGAGGTGGCGCTGGACATCACAGAAGGCAAGCTGTTTCTCCGATTCGACTTATGGGGAGAGACAGGGTGCCAACCAGGAGATTGTCCATGCGCAAGACCAAAGAAGTCCTACGCCTCCGCTTTGAGCTGGGGCTGGGGCAGCGGGCGATTGCCCGAGCTTGTTCGATTAACCAGGGTGCCGTCCATAATTACCTGAAGAAGGCGGCAGCAGCAGGGATCCACTGGCCTCTGCCGGAAGGCTGGGACGAAAAACGCATCGAAGAAGCGCTGTTCGGTGACCGCCACCCGGTGGAACAACGACCACGAGTCCTGCCAGATTTTCCCGCCCTCAGAGAACAGCTGCAACGACATCCCCATCTGACGCCCTGCGCCGATCATTGCCGCCCTACGTCACCGCGATCCCTCCCGCTTTTTGAACGGTCGCTGGTTCAAGCGCTCGAGCGAACAGTGAAGCGGACCAGATCTCGCCGCTGACCGGATCGTGTACTGGAATCGTGGCTCCGGCCTAGTCGACATGAGCCAGTGGTCGCGAGCACGAGTGAACATCGATTACCACATCGCCTTCGACGCCAACCTCTACAGCGTGCCGTGCAACTTGGCCCAAGAACTGGTAGAGGTTCGTGCAACACCGACCATCGTGGAGATCTTCCACAAGGGAGAACGCGTGGCTTCGCATCTCCGCGGTCGCGCACGAGGACAGGCATTCACGCAGAAAGAGCATCGGCCCAAGAGCCACCAAGCACATCTCGAGTGGACGCCCTCACGCATGGTGCACTGGGCCGAGCAGATCGGGCCGCACACCGCTCGACTCTTCGAGAGGATCCTGTCCGAAAAACCACATCCGGAGATGGGCTATCGATCGTGTCTCGGCATCATCCGGCTCGCTGAACAGTACTCTCCAACCCGGATGGAAGCAGCGGCTCATCGTGCAGTAGAGACCAACGCCTGCCGCTACCAGAGCGTGAAGTCGATCCTGAAGAACTCCCTCGACCAACAGCCACTCACCGAACAACTTGCTTCGTTGCCGCCTCCGCCACCGCACGACAACATCCGTGGCGCTGAGTACTTCGAGTAAGGAGGAGACCGATGCTACGACAACCGATGATGGAAAAACTTCAGGCTCTGAAGCTGCAAGGGATGGTGGAAGCACTCGAACGGCAGGAACAAGAGGAAACCACAGGGGAGTTGAACTTTCTGGATCGCTTGGCGCTGCTCGTCGATCAGCAGTGGAACTGGCGACAGAACCAAGCGCCGGCCCGGCGCGTCCGTGCTTCTCGTCTGAAGGGTGCTGCTTGCGTAGAAAACATCGACTATCGTGCCGAACGAGGACTCAACAAGAGTGTGATCCGTGCGCTCGCTCAAGACTCCGCCTGGGTGAAGAACCACGAGCACATCTTCGTGCTGGGTCCAACCGGCGTCGGCAAGAGCTATGTCGCTTCGGCGCTGGCACAGAAAGCGTGTCGCGATGGCTATACGGTCTACTACACCAGGACCGCCGCACTGTTCCGGGATCTAAACCTGGCACGGGCCGACGGCAGCCTGCGGCAACTGCTGAAGCGGCTGAACCGCATCGACGTGCTGCTGGTGGATGACTGGGCCATGGCCCCGATGTCGGAGGCCGAGCGAAGGGACTTCTGGGAGATCGCTGAAGATCGCTACCAGACCCGCTCACTGATCCTGACTTCCCAACTACCGGTGTCCCGTTGGCACGAACAGATCGGAGATCCCACGCTTGCCGACAGCATCCTCGACCGTCTGGTCCACAACGCTCATCGCATCGAGATGCGCGGCGACTCCATCCGCAAACAACAAGGGGTGAAAGGAGAAAAGTGAACATGAATCGGCCGGCGAAAAGCTGTGGAAAAGCCGGGCAAACAACGCCCTTGGAAATCGCTTCGCGATTTCCACTTTTCGCACAGCTTCAACAACAACAAGCTTGACGATCGTGATCACTTTCTGCAAAATCCGACCGCCAGCGTCGCTTCGCTCCGACGACTGATCACATCGATCCCGGAACGCTGATCACCATCAGCTCGGAATCCGGATCAACTTCATCGGAATCCCCAGTTAGCAAGCACGGAAGCAGAAACATCCAAAATGACACCGCGTCAGTTACGTACGGGACTCCGTGTGGACTAGCGATCAATCTGCACCAGCATTCGAAGAACTTAACTGGTTTGTCGGAGATTTTCTCGACCTGGCCCCTCTCACGCGAACTTCAAAGGCAGGAGCGAAGAGACCACCACCGGCGCAGCCCTTCTGGATACGGCATTCGACCAGCTACTGACTACGCCACTGAAAGGCGTGAACATCAAATAGGCGTGCTGGCATTCGGCATCCACAAGGAAAGCCACGTCTCAGCCAGATACCGTCATCGACCTCTTTGATGCCCACCGCTTGACCCGCGAGAGAAGCACTGAGATTGATTTTCTTTTTGAAAATGCAGATCCTTCCGCAGTGGGTGACAAGACCAGTGCGATCGTGGAAAGGATAGAGAATTCTCCGATGCCGCGATAAGGTCGCGTGGAAGGTTTGTAGATGTCGGCAGGGTACTTCATAGCGAGAGCTTCATACGGGCGCTCGTAATTAAACTCATGAACAAGGTAAATCGCGGCCACTGGTCGGGCCGACTATTTTTACGCAGGCGATACCTCTGTCTCGCAAAATTTGCTAGGGTCTGTGGTGACTCCTAATTTTGGCTACCGACCCTGCGGGTCCAGCCATTGCTGGGCCGCAATTTTCGAGGCGACGAACAGATCGCTGGCCAAGATGCAGTGGTCCTCCTTTCGTACGACTGCTGGCATAGGCGTGTCTTCCGACACAGATCTTTGCGAATGTCGAAGTCTTTCGAGGCTACAGCTCCTCGGTTCGATGCATTTCCTTTAAGAGACCTTGAGTCAGCGCGTCGCCGCCGAAGCGAACGAAACGTAAGAGTTGTCCGTTGACGACGGGCTTTCTCGCTTTGGGGTGAATCGCCATCCAAATCGGACCAGGACCTGTCGGCAAGAGACCATGGAACATCCGCTAGCAGAAACGACTTTCTACCTGAACAAATACCATCCGACTAGCCCCAGAATTCCTTGTACGCCACACAGCCACGAGCGTAGTGTAATTGTTCCAAAAATTCCGGCGGCAGAAACTCCTATTACCAGTACTAGCGCGACATCTCGAGCTGAATCTCCCATGAAAGCAGCGTAGAACAAACCACCGGCCACAATACCGTTGTAAATGCCGGCATTCCTAACGATATTGGCGACTACTTTACTTTGCCCGGAATTTAATTTGTCGGTTGGGACAAGCTTTTCGTTGGTTTTTCGCAGCACGAAAGGGAGACGCCAAGGAAGTAGCTCTGCCAACATGAAGAACACATGAAGAAGTGCAACCGTGGCGAGATAGACCTTCATAAGCCTCCTTTTGCAGCGCGGCGATACATTCGAACTTTTAATTCCAGTATTTCTTCCATCAGAGGCACGACTGAATATAGTCTGGATGGCAATCTTCTTACAGCCCGCTGCAGCAACCCAGACGGCTCGGAATGTGTCGCCAGGCATGCAAACCCTGGTCAATGTGTCGGCGTTACTTTCGGTTTCTTGCCGCGCGCGCTGCCTTGCTTTGGAGTCGCTGGTTCGACCGTACCTTGTCCGGGAACCGCAGTTGGCCCGGTTACGACTCTCCGTCGGTCGGCTCCGATTGCCATACTGGCGGGACTGAAACAACTGCTCAAAGGCTCAAATTCGCAGTCGCAAGGCGTAATCGATAGGTCTTCACTGAGCCAACTCGCAAATCCCAGGGGTGCGAAGTGATGAACGACGCCGTGGGGCGAAAGGTGCGTCGTAATGGTTCCGCTTGCATCGGTTGCGGGTGCGGGCCACTCAACTTTGCCCGTCGCCACACGAGCGGGAATCAACCAATAGTCACCGGTGCGATAAAAACCACCCTCGGCAAACTGCACTTGAATCCCATCTTCGAGGTCAATCCAGTTAGCAACTGAATCCGATGCACCTACCGGAGTCTCCTGAATCAAGATGCTGCCATCATCTTCCAGCACAAGGTCCTCAGTTTCGAACTGATCCCAGCGGCGCACCTTGGGGTTTACCAGAGTTTCATTCCACTGGAGCCCATCAGTACTCGCGAGCGCCTCGGGGTTGACGGACAATCTGCCGGTCTCAACCTTCGCCAATCTTACGAGGAGTCCCGGGATTCCTCGTAACTCGGCAACATCATCGATCAACTCGACCCAGTTGCCCGCAGAGAAGCCGCGCGAGTTGGCGACTTCAAGATCATGGCCGGAAGTACCGAGCCAGGCCGTTGCCACGCTGCCGTTCTCGCGCGACCACTTGAAGGTCGCCTCGCCCGCGATTCCCCCCCGGTGAATTTCCACACGGTAAAGTTGGTTCTCTGCCCCGCGATATTTTGAGTCGGGCGACGTGATGCAAGCGTCAGTAATTTGAGGCCCTGGATCTACTCGAGCCCCCACTGAGGCATCGCTGCACGGGAGCAATTGACCAAGGGGATCGTCACATGTTTTCAGTTCCTGATTCAGAGTGTCGAGTTGGCGACTGACCTTATTGAATTCCTTCTGGATCAGCTCCGATTCCACGGGCCCTTTGGCTTTGGCTAAGTTCGCCTGCAATTTGCTCTTTTTAGAGTTTAGCCATTCCTGCTGCTTCGTTTTGGCAGCGGCCACTATATTGACGTCGAGGTCCAGGGCCTTAACTTGCCAAACGACCTGCCCCCGCGTACACGTGTCCGAACCGCCGAGCGCCTTTTCGCGGATGGTGTCATCCTCGAGTGCGGTCACATGTCGTTCCCACACGTCAAGATAGACCCAATAATCGGCATTTTTCCTATCGTCGATCGCCTTGGCAAAGGCGTCATCCGATTTTAGCGGATAATGCGGCTGCTGCGTGTATAGCGTCGAGCTCTCATTCTCCACCAGTATGCCGTCAACGTAGTAGCGTCCTTGGCTTATCCAAATACGTTCATCCGTGTCTTTGGAAAGTCTGAACCCCGCCGCCATCACAGGCGCTGCATATGGCCCCACTAAGTCGACCGCGAGTGTGCGGAGATAGTGCAGCAGAATTGCGGTCTGTTCATTGCCGTCGGCGTCAAGCGTGACGCGGCCCTGCTGGCTTATCACGCGGCTGAAGTGCTTTCCGACGGCAAATGTATCCCGGGTAATATCGGATTTCATGCATACCTCCCTTGCGCACGTTTCAGTATTGGCACGGCCTTCGCGGCGAGGCCGGCCGGTAAGCCAATCAAAGAGCCTTAAGTTGCATAGAGAAGGTCGACGTCCATGCCTGCCGGAGTAAATTCCTCGAGACGCTGTCGCAAACTCGTCTCGCGCTGCGGTCGGAACAGGTCATGAAAAACTCCCATTTCTGATTCGTCGTCTGCGCCCTGTTTGATTTCCTGAGCGCATGTCACGGCCAATTGCGCGTAGCCAGGATTGCCGTAACGAACACTCGTGAACTGAGGTCGTAGTCGCAATTCTTCAGAAGCAATCAGGCTGGGTCTCCTGTTCAAATCACCGACCTGATCAATGACGGCCTCGATGACAAGGTCTGGCTGACAACGGTAACGACGCGGAGTCCGGCAGTGTGGTTGCACGTAAGAAAACCGCACACAGCCGAGTTGCCGGCGCGCCACGTTTACGCAGTCCAAAAAAATGCAGTTCTCGGCGAGTTGGACAGCATGAACGTCCACGATGCCAAATACCGTACAGCGGAGAATCGTCAAAACTGCATGCGCTACGGCGCAACCTGGCGCGCCGATCGCTTCCATCTGCGGGTCCGTCGCATCAATGATGCTATCGGTGATCTGCACTGGAATTGGATCGATGCTGACTTCGTCCTCATTAATCTGGATAGATCCGATGATGCAATGTTCAATCCGCACCCGGGCACGGACATTGAAAAATTCCAGACTCGGTTCAGCCGGACGGTTCGGCTGACAATCGTTGCCAATTCCCCACCCCGGAACGAACGTGCAGTGACGCAGCACGACGCTCGCCCCGCAGATTGGAGCCGGTGCAGAGCCTTCCTCGCGAGCGGCTCCGGTGACTTGCAAGGGGCGCCCTGCTACAAGTAGCCCGTCCATTGTGAATCGGCTGCCCTGGTCCATCGTAACGGAGAGCGCGTCAGGCGAGTCCGTTTGCCAGTCCAGTAAGCGGATGACGGGCCGCGCTCGATTCGCGGCGCGAAGTTGCAGTGTGCGAGCCGCTTTCAGCGTGATCGTAACCGGTTCGACGTAGACCGCGCTCTGCTGAATCTCAATCACGGCATCGTACGGATCGTCGGTCCTCCATTGTTGCAAGGCGTCGCCGATGGTCCGGAATTGCTCCGGTGCGTTCCCGACCAGGTAGAAAACGGGATCCACGTGTTCGGACACCTGCTTCGTCAGGTCGGCGGGATCTGGAACCATCACCTCGCGCGGCGATGGATTAAAAC
>Ga0157378_10002432_pt1 | contig 16560 bp, 16 predicted proteins | sample M65metaG_FD_115309 | JGI IMG/M metagenome (GOLD analysis project Ga0157378, IMG submission 115309) | Miscanthus rhizosphere microbial communities from Kellogg Biological Station, Michigan, USA - M6-5 metaG | ecosystem: Host-associated > Plants > Roots > Rhizosphere > Soil | place: USA: Michigan...
CTCGCCGATCTGGGCGATTATGCCGGCTTCATTGTCGGCTGGAGCGACTGGATCTCTACCGCCGGGAGCTTTGCCGCCGTATCGATCGTCTTCGCGGAATACACGAGCGACATGATACCCGCAGTCCACGGGCACATCCGGCCGATTTCCGCCGGCGTGATTTTGCTGTTTGCGGTGCTGCAGTGGAAAAGCATGCGCGTCGGCAGTGGCGTACAAGATCTGACCACTATTTTGAAAGCTGTGCTGTTTCTCGCAGTGGTCGCGGTGTGCTTTTTTCACAGTGCTACGCCCGTAACCGCTGTCGCGACCCGCGCCGCCGTCCCTGTGGGTTGGCCGCTATTTGTGGCATTTATCGTGGCACTGCAGGCAGTGATTTACACGTATGACGGTTGGTACGGTGTCGTCTACTTTGGCGGGGAAGTTGAGAATCCAGGGCGGGACATTCCGCGTGCTATTTTTGGCACCGTTTTTTCGGTTCTGGCGATCTATTTCCTGGTGAATGCGGCAATCGTGCATCTAGTCTCGGTGCGGGAATTTGCCGGCAGCGATTTTGCAATGGGCATTGCGGCGAGACGCGTGCTCGGAGCGGCGGGCGATAATTTCATCCGCGTCGTGGTTGTCGTGGGTTTGTTGAGCAGCATCAACGCCATGGAAATGGCTACATCGCGAGCGCTCTATGCCATGAGCCGCGACGGCCTTTTCTTCTCGCTGTTTGCGCGTGTGAATAAGGGCGGGATTCCGGCGCCCTCGCTGTGGCTTTCAACCGCGGTGGGCCTGTGCTTTGCGATGTTCAGTTTTGAACGCGTCGCTGCGATTCTGGCGTCATTTTTTGTGGCTGATTACGGGCTGTCGTTCGTGTCACTGTTCGTTCTGCGGCGTCGCATGCCTGCAAGTACGCGGCATTACAGCGCCTGGGGCTATCCGTGGACCACTGGAATTGCGCTTGCGGCCTCGGTCGTGTTTCTGATTGGCGCGCTGGCGTCCGATCGTGAGAATACGCCGCTGACTTTCCTGGTTCTTGCGGCCAGCTATCCGGTGTACCGCGCGCTCAAGTGGGCGGCGCGTCGCAACGCTGCGCGCGCAGCGGTGAGCTGAGTCAGCAAGAGACGACAGCGGATGACTCGCCGAGTTTCCCTCCGTCATGCTCGGCAGCCCCGGACTCTCGCATACCTCCTTCAGTCAGCAATCTCAGGGAATTCGCAACGCTCTCGCAGTTGTTGCATCGGCAAAGAGAGGAGTACCTGCAATGAAATTCGCGATGTTCATTTTTACGTTGGTGCTGGGGACAGTTTCGGCTGCGGCACAAGATAAGAAGGACTCGATCACCCAATCTCCGACATCGGTCCTGATCAATGGCCAACCAATCCAGGGGAAGGTTCTCGAAATGGACGGGAAGCACTACGTAGCTGTCGAGGACGTAGCGCAAAGCCTCCGAGGCACAATCAGTTACGGCGACGGGCAGATCACGCTCACGCTGTCGGCGCGAGTCCCGGCGGTGACCGCACATCCACTCGTGTCGCAAGTCCCCGCGGAAGAGCCCATGTCGCAACCCACGTCAGAGCCTGCGTCACAGGCCGCGTCAAAATCGTCACAATCGTCGCAACCTGCGGCAGCGCAACCTCCGGCATCACCGCTGCCGCCGGCAACAGCAAATCCATCCGAACCCGGCCGCATTCAAGGAACTGTCACCTATTTGTTTAGTGTGCAGACCGGGAACAAACCGGATGCTGGAAGCAAATTATGGCTTGTTCAGGGTCATGTTGAAATCCCGGTGAATCAAAATTTTGTTGCCACCAGCACCGCGCTTGGCACCAGCGGAAACCCGGAAGAGTACAGCGCATTCAAGTATTCAACCGCCGACGAGAATGGAAAATTTGAATTGCTGGATATTCCCCCGGGCCAATACACGCTGGTTCTGCAATCCGCGCACACCAAGGGAACTTTGAACGAGAAGCGAAGTTTCTTCTGGCTTGAATGCTGTCGCGACCACCGAGACAGCAGTGGAAGAGTTGAATTTCTTGACGTGGTGATTAAAGCGGGCGAGACGGCGGATGCATCGAAGGATTTCGGGCCGAACATTGATATGTGAACAGTCCCACGCTCAATCAGGCGGTCCGTGGACCATTTGCCGCTATGGCGCAAGTTGAATGTCGAATTCGACCCGCACTTCGTCCTTTACTTTCACCGTTCCTCCCGCAACCTTCACAGGCTTAATTCCGAAATCAGTCTGCTTCACGGTCGCGCGCCCGGTGTAATGTCCGGATTTCTCAGAAACGTCCGCCGTCACCGGTTTGGTCTGTCCGTGCAAGGTCAATTCGCCTCGCACCGTCCAATGACCTTCTCCCATCGGCTCCACCGTGCGTGAGGTGAAGACAATTTCCTGGTGGTGTTCGCTGTCCAACACTTCGGGGCCGAGCATCGTCGCCTGGATCTCATTGCGATCTTTCTCCGATGCATCCGCATCACGAACCCGGAGTTTCCTCGCGTCCACACGGAGTTCCACCGAGAAAGGGGCGGACGTATTCACGCTGCCGCTCGTTATTGGCGCGGCAATATCATGATCGTGAGCGAAGCCGGCGAACACTCCGCTCTTGCCTACGTGAATAGCGATGGTCGATTTATTTGTGTCAAGGTGGCGTTGCTGCGCGTTAAGCCCGCACGGCAAATTCAGTCCGCCCACAACGATCGCGAAAATGATAAATTTATTACGCTGGTTGTCCATTCAACTCCTCGCTAACGAACGCTGACGGTATGATGTGTCGATGAGGCCTTTGGATGCCGTATTTCGCGGAATTAGCCCTTCCAAAAGGTATTAACCCTTTCCGGCCAACTAAGGTTGACGTCATGTTACCGCACGAATTAAAATTTGCTCCGGTCAACCAGCCCCGCCCATCGCATTTTCCAGAAAGGGACGGCCTTGACCATTTCGGAAATCCTATTCAGCAGAATTTCCGCAAGCACTCCCGCTCGCTTCGGTGTTGCTCTGTTCGCTACACTCCTGGCCTTGCTCTCCGTTCGGGCGACGAATGCGTTCGCCACTGGCGCATCCCCTTACCTGGCAGCATTGGTGGCCGTTGCGTTTTCCGCCTGGTCTTGCGGTACCGCGCCAGCCGTTGTGAGCACGGCGCTTTCGCTCCTGACAATCGACTATTGGTACATTTCGCCAACTCATTCACTTCGCGTCATGCAGACGGTGGACCGGACCAATTTCGTTTTATTCCTTATCGCGGCGGTCGTGATCGTTGCGATCGGGGAAGCGAGCCTTCGCGAGCGGGGGCGATTGGCGGTCGCCTCTCAGGCGCTGGAAGAAAAAGTCCGGGACCGGACGGGTGAACTCGATCATGCGAATCACAGCCTTAGGCAGCTCACCTCCCGGCTGCTGAATTTACAGGACGAGGAAAGGCGACGCATCGCTAGAGAGTTGCATGATAACGCTGGGCAAGCACTGTCGGCGCTGGCCATGAACCTCGGCGCGGTAGCCGAAGATCTCGGCCGCCTGATTAAAACGGCGGAAACCGTGTCGGATAGCGCGGGCATGGTCCGGCACATGAGCGATGACATCCGAACGATGTCCTACCTGCTGCATCCGCCACTGCTGGATGAAATGGGACTTGCGCCCGCTCTGCGGTGGTTTGTCGAAGGTTTCGCGGAACGAAGCAAGATTGAAGTAAAACTCCAGTGCGACAGGAACATTCGACGGCTGCCACGGGAAGTGGAGACAGCTATTTTTCGAATCGTGCAGGAATGCTTGACCAATATTCATCGGCACTCCGGAAGCCCAACGGCCGCAATCCAGGTCACCTGTTCTGATCACGATGTAAGGGTGGAAATAAGAGATGACGGGAAAGGAATTTCGCCCCAGATGCGTGACCAACTGGAATCGGGCGGCACGCTAGGAGTTGGCGTGCGAGGGATGCGCGAAAGAGCCAGGCAGCTCGGCGGAAGCCTGGAGATCAGTTCAGATGGTGAAGGGACTGGAACACGCATCGTAGTTCGCCTGCCAGCGACGGAATTGAATCAGGACGCGACCAGGGCTGCAAGGGCCGGCAGCTTCGAGGGATAACTGGATCGCCCCCTTGCGGCAGTCCAGCCGTTGCTGAATTGTTATCGCGCGAAGCCTATTTCCGAGGATAGGACGAGTTCCGAAGACTGCTAGAATTTTCAAGCCCAACTTAGATTCGCGTACAACTCCATCAGTTTCTTGGTCCCGTGATCGGAAAATCGTACGGTGAATTTGCGTTCCGGCTCTTCGCCTTCGACGGCGATGATGGTCCCGGCACCGTAGGTGGCGTGACGCACGCGCTGGCCGATGAGCGGATTTGCATTTTGCTTGCCGAGCCGGGGGGAGGCGCTGGAACGCGGGCGGCTCGGCGCATCGTTCATGGTGCGCGAAGGGGCGGCGCCGCGTCTCATGCGGCGCGAAAATTCTTCCTCGCTGTAGGAGTACTCGGGGTCCGGCTCGTAGCGGCGGGTCTCACCGGCTTCGGACAGGGATCCGGCTGCCGTCTCGATCAATTCCGCAGGGATTTCCTGGAGAAAACGGGAAGGCATGGACCCCGACAGGCGCTCGGAGCCGTAGATGCGGCGATACACGGCGCGCGTCAGCGTGAGCGTCTGCTTCGCGCGCGTCATTCCCACGTAACACAGGCGGCGCTCTTCTTCCAACTCTTCATTATCGTTTTGCGATCGGCTGTGCGGAAAGATGCCTTCTTCCATGCCGGAAAGAAAAACGTGATCGAATTCCAGGCCCTTGGCGCTGTGCAGGGTCATGAGGGTGATCTGCGCGTCTTCGTCGAAATTGTCGGCGTCGCTGACAAGGGCGGCGCGATCCAGAAAATCAGCCAGCGTTTCTCCGCGTTCGGCCCCCTCGGCCATGGCGTTCACAAGTTCACGCAGGTTGTCGGCGCGCGCCGTATCTTCGGCGGAATCGCGCTGCGCGAGCATGTCCAGGTATCCACTGCGTGTGAGGATCGTTTGCAGAAAATCGGCTGGCGTGGACGATGAAATTTCCTGTTGCAGGCTTTCAATCAGCGCCCGGAAGTCGCGCAGCGGCGCGAGAGCGCGGCCCGGCGTCGATGACGGTTCAAGCATTTTGCCCAGGGCGGCCCACAACGAAAGATCGTGCTCGCGCGCCGCGGCAGAAATCGAATCGATGGAAGTCTTGCCGATCCCGCGCGGCGGCGTATTGATCACACGGAGCAGCGCGATATCGTCATCCGGAAAAATCGCCAGGCGCGCATAGGCCAGCGCGTCTTTCACTTCGGCGCGCTGGTAAAAGGAAAAGCCGCCCAACATGCGATAGCGCATGCCGCGGGCTCGCATGGCCTCTTCAAACGACCGTGACTGCGCGTTGGTGCGGTAGAGAACGGCAACATGAACTGCGGGATCTTCGCTATGCAGAATGCGGATGGCGTCGGCGATGTACTCAGCTTCCGCTTTGGAGTCGCGCCCTTCAAAAAACGCCAGGTTGCTGCCCGAGGAGCGCGTGGCTTTTAGATTTTTGCCGAGTCGCCGGCGGTTGTTGGCGACAACCCCGCCCGCCGCGTCCAGAATTTTCTGCGTGGAGCGGTAATTTTCTTCCAGGCGAACGACGCGCGCGCCTGGATAATCCTCTTCAAAGCGCAGAATATTTCCAACGTCCGCCCCGCGCCATTTATAGATGGACTGATCTTCGTCGCCCACCACGCACAGGTTGCAGGAATCGTTCACCAGCAGGCGCAGGAGATCGTATTGGACGCGGTTGGTATCCTGGTATTCGTCGACGTGGATGTAACGAAAACGCGATTGCCAGGCGGCGCGAGCCTCGGGAAATTCACGCAGAACCTGCACTGCGCGCAGCAGCAGATCGTCAAAATCGAGCGCGCCGGCCTTGCGCAGAACGTTTTCGTACTCCGCGTACACTTTGGAGGCAGTGATCCCCATGGGATCGTTGTGTTTAACGGCTTCGGTCGCGATCTGGGCGGGAGTCTGACCATGATTCTTCGCGAAGCTGATCCGCTCCAGCAGTCCGCGATTTTTCTCGCCGGGTTCCTTGATGTTCAGATGGTCGAGTGCCAGCTTGACGACCGCAATCTGGTCGTCCGCGTCAAAAATTTTGAAATCGCGGGGTAATCCCAGGCGTTTTGCTTCCCGGCGCAACATCCATGCGGAAAACGCGTGAAACGTGCCGATCCACGGATCGTCGTATGCTTTTCCCTGGCGGACCAGCAAATCGCGGACGCGGTCTTTCATCTGGGCAGCAGCTTTATTGGTGAAGGTTACGGCGAGAATCGCGTTGCCCGGCACTCCCTGAGCGATCAGGTGCGCGATCCGGTAGGTAATGGCGCGTGTCTTGCCCGTACCCGCGCCGGCCAAAATCAGCACCGGGCCTTCAAGTGTCGTAGCAGCTTCGTGCTGTCCGATATTCAGTTCGTCCAGGAGCGTCATATTGGCGGGTGGGCCCGTTTGGAAGTCAATATTCTATCCGACGCGGCATGGTTCAGCAAATTGGAGGGTGTTCGGGCGATAACTGGATGCTGAAAAATTGTTAGTGGCGCACGCTTCACAGGCTGCCAAAAAAAAACTGCCTGGCTCTGTCATTCTGAGCGAAGCGAAGAATCTCTCTTCGATTTAAGTATAAGAGAAAAAACCAAGAGAGATTCTTCGCTTCGCTCAGAATGACAATGTTTTGAGTTTTTCGGCAGCCTGTTCAGCCTGGGGATTTTCGTGCTTGCTTGCGTCAACCCCCGCAGGCTGAAGCCCGCGCCACCGTAACTCAGTTGGCGCGCAGGCGGTTCTCCCTTTCCACGCGCAAATCCTCCATTACGCTTTGAATTAATTCTTTGGCCTTGCGTAGTTCGTCCGTGATGATTTGAATGTCCATCGTGGGCTTGCTGGCGTCGCGTTGGCTGTGGCAATACACTCCGTGCTGGCCCACCAGCACCATCGCGTTGGTTACGCGGTCCAGCGTCACCGCCAGCCGCCCGCGGTGCGCACCGAGCATTTGTTCATAGTGCTGCAACTCATCCTTGTGATCGTCAAAAGCGGACATCGGGCCTCCCACGCTCGAAATGCGCCAGATTCTTCCAATTCCAAATTACTCGCAAGGCCAGGGAATGGCAAACCGGATGCGGTCATGATAGGAATATGCCTTAAGAGGCTTCCCTGGGAGGAACATCGCGCCCAAGCGCGTGCGGATGCTGGCGGGTTCGTGTTGCACGGATGGAACCTCCATCTCGCCCAAAACTTTACAGTCCGGGTAACTGGTCCGATAATTCGAGATGATTTACGAGCCAATCTACGAGCGCTTTGAGGTTGCAGGACCTGATGGCAGCCGACTCGGTGTGAATTTTGTGCGTTCAGGTTTTTTGGCCCAGGGGGACCGGCCCGAACTTTTCTTCTTTCAGGTGAATGGAGAAGAAGCCGTGGTTGGAATTTCTGGATTGAGCCTGGCTCGATTTCAACGCGGGCGCAACCGCTTGTCCCGCGAACAGAAAATCGACATCACCGGGCGTTGGCTGAAGCGGCAGATCGAAGCCGGCTTGTACCTCGATTCAAGGAGCTTGTACATCCAAGACGATGAGCTGGCAAATCTGGCAAGCGAACTCGATTTTACTGAGTGAGGTAGCGATGAGACGCTCTGATTTGGTGCAGACGCCGTCCAAGGGCTCTACCCCGCGGACGACGCAAATTGTTTTCGGTGAGCGCCAGCACCTTCTACGCGTGCTTGATTCCCTGGAGACGACCGCGGTGCCGCCGGCGCGCCTCAACCAGGAACGCCGCGTGATCGAGGAACTAATTCACGAGCGCACGCGCGAGCTCAATCACATCAATTCTTCCTGGGATGAAAAGGTCGGCTTGGTTCTGAACGCCGATTCCAGATCCGAAATGCTGGACAAGTTGGAGCGCGAGGCGCCCGAGAGCGATTACTACCTGCTGCGTCTGATCAGCGAACATCCCAAAGTCACGTCCAAGACGCTGGGCCGACTGGCCAAGCATCCCTATGCCGCGATTCGCGAAAACGTCGCGCGCCATCCCAATGCCGATCCCACCACGCTGGCGTGGCTTGCCAAAGACCGCAGCCAGCCGCTGTGGTATCTCGTGGCGTTCAATCCCAACACGCCGTCAGTCCTGCGCCGCAAATTGCAGGACCGGCTACGCAAGCTGGGGCAGAGCACTTCGAGCAAGTAATCGGGGCATCCACCTTCATTTTTAGATTTTGTGGAACACGTGAGGCGTACCGACAGGCGAATGCTTGTCTAGCTTTTGGGGCGCCAGGCATCCCGGAACTCCTGGCGGTTGAACCCGGCCGGAACTTCCTTGGTGGTGGCATACTGAAAAAGCGCGGCCGTGAAGACGCCCTGTACCGCAGCGCTCACCACGCTTAACAGAAGCCAGTAAATAACGGCAACCAGCACGCCAATGATCGCAGCCGACTTTCCGAACCTCGCGGCCCCAAGGATCAAGGCGAGGCCGGGAATCGCCAGAAACATAAAAATCAATCCGAAGCTGAAGCCGCCCACCAATTCTTCTCCCCAGGTCTCCCTGAAGATTCCCGCGGAACGGTACAGCGCCTCCATCGGGCCGATATCTTCCGCCGCTAAAATGGGGGCGACAAAGTAGGTCGCCAGGCTCCAGGCTACGCCGATCCAGCTAACGATCATGCGTCCGAGCCATCCCAGACGATCTTCAAGCGCCCTCAGAAGCATTCCGACCGTCGCCGCCAGAAACGCCCATTGAAAAATTCTTCCTTTGCGCTGCCACGCGATTTGCAGACCATCGTTCAGGGTTGCATGGCCGCCCCTCAACCGGTCAGACGCAATGCTCACAAGCACGACGTTGAAGAAAATCACGACTAAATAATTCACCAGATAAAGAATAAACAGGCAGGCATACATGCCCTGGGGAAGTTGCGGCCGCGACGGCCGTGTGGCCAGCAACGCAAGAATTTCCGGGCGGTAAATTAGCGCGCTGATGCTGAGAATGATGGCCGAAAATGACAGGGTGAAGCCGGCGGAAACTACCGGAAGAAACAGAAGCTCCTTGTCAGAGCGCAAAACGGCGAAACTCTGACAGACTAAGTCCCAGCTCCGCCCGATCCTGCCCAATTTTCAGCCTCCTGCAAGCAACGAAGTGAATATCAGATGGCCTACTCGTCAGAAATGCCAATTATGGCGCATAGGGTATCACAAAAACTCCATCGCGCCTTTTGCAACCTTAGACATGGGCAATCAACCCGGAAATGGCTGCTTGAGCTCGCGGGTTGTTCCAGCAAGTCCCAGCAGCGCACTTCAAAATTCATTGCTGCGCTGAGGGCGCGGCCTGGTGTTCGTCTACTCCTTCGCCGGCCTTCCTCCCATAATCTGGTCGGGACTTCCCGTGACAAGCGTATAGCCTGCAGGAACATCGAATAAAGTTGAGTCCAGCGCGGAATCCGAATACGAATTGACTTCGATGGTCATCTCCATCAAAGAACCGGGCGTCGATGGTGGAGGGGGATTCTGGCTGTTCTGATCCGCCGTATCGTCCTGTTTCTTTTTCTTGCCGAATAGCCCGCCGATCCCCTTGGCCATCGCGCCGCTCAGGCTTGAATCGCTCGAGTTTGACGAAGAGGACGCCGAGGAGGAAGACGAGGAATTGGAATTCTGCGCGGTGCCGCCGGACGCATCCTGTTGCCCGGCCATGGACATCGTCATGTACTGGAGCAGTGGAAAGCCTTTCAGGCTGGCCGAGTTCTTCTGCACCTCGTCCATGCTTTGGGAAGCTCGCGGGTCAAGGTGAACGTTGGATGGAGGCACCCAATTGATTTCTTTGCCCATCTGAGTGTAGAACTGCGCCAGTTCCTGATAACCAGCCACATCGGGCGCGACCCACATATCCATCGTCGTCAAGATCGTTCCGCTTACGGGGGTGCTCGGTTGTCCGGCCTGGGCGTTATCCTTGGCCTGCGCTTGGACTTCCATTTGAACTTCGACCTTCGACTCGTTCGTGGTGTGGCCCAGGATCTGCCGGGTGCCGGTCCCCGGCGTGATTTTGAATTTTACGTTCACGTCGGCTTTCACGTCTTTTGTTTTGGGATCCTGGTCCATTTTCTTTTGCGCTTGCTGCTGCGCGTTCTCAATGGACTGCTTCATTTGCTCGAAGGTGATAACCGAATAGGTGTGCTTCTGCGTATCGATATCGATGATTCGCCGCCCCTCCGCGTCAATAATTTGGACTTTCCCGTCAGGGTTGTCGGTTCGCAGGCGCTTGCCTTTGACGTAGTGGGTTGTGACCATCGGCTTCATGGCTTCGGAAGCCTGTTTGCTGAATACCCCGGCGAACTTCATCGCGCCTTTCATCGCGCCGCCCGTAATCTTGGATGTCTCGGTATATTTGAAATCGGCTCGAACCGGTACGCTCAACGGTGTGAGCAGCAGGATGGATACAATAAACCGAATGGCTTTCACAGCTTTCCTCCGTGTGGATGCATTCTGGAACTCCTGGCGCGCGCCGCTACAAGAAACGTGTCCGTGTGGGCTGGGAGCCTAAGACCGGACGCGTTCCGGACGCCGGTATTTATCCGACAGATTGCGCCATCATACGCCCCAGCCGCACCATCGGCAAATCAATCCGCAGTGGAAACATTCGACTGGCTGAAGGAGGGAATCAAGAACAATTTCCAATTGCGGAGACCTGGAATCGATGCGATCGCAGCGCGACTCTTATTTGCTGCCGTGTGAGGCCGCCAAGTATTTCTGCATGGCCTTCTTGTAAGAATCGTTTTCCGGATCGCGGGCCAGCGCTTTTTCTTCGGTCTCGACGGCCTTGTCCGTTTGTCCGTCCGCGAAATATGCGGCGGCCAGCGTGTCCAGGTAATCCGGATTATTCCCGGAGGCGACTGCTTTGGTCGCAAGAGCGATGGCTGCCTGCGGATTTTTCACGCTCGACTCACGGGACGTGGCCATCAGCAGCGCAAGACTGTTCATGGCCGGAACGTAATTCTGATCAACTGCTTTGCGATACCAGGCCGCGGCTTGAATGGGGTCTGGAGCCACCCCATCGCCATTTTCGTAGAGCGCGCCCAATCCATGCTGCCCGGCCGGCAGGTTGTGCTCAGCGGATTTGCGCATCCATTTCGCCGCTTCCTTTAAATTTCTGGGAACACCCTCACCCTGTGTGTAAAGAACGGCGAGATTGTGCTCGCTTTCGGCGTCATCCTGTTCGGCGGCCATGCGCAGCCATTTAGCGGCTTCAGCCGTACTGGCCGGAACACCGCGGCCCTTGAAATACATTTCCGCCAGATACCGCTCGCCGAGCGGGCTGTCCTGTTCGGCGGCCATGCGCAGCCATTTCACAGCTTCCGCATCATCTTTTGCAACGCCGTCGCCGGTCAGGTAAATTACGCCCAGCTGAACTTGTGCGTTCACGTTTCCGGCGTAGGCGACTTCCTTAAGGTCAGCGATGGCTCTTTTCCTGGCCGAGGCCTGATCCGGCGATTGAGCCACTGCCAGTACAACCGGCAGCAGAAAACACGCTACAGTCAGCGCAATTGCACGCAATTTATTCATCATTCGCCCAGCCGACGCGCCAGCTTATCACTTTGATGGTCGCGTTGCCCACGCTCCCCGATGAATTCCTGATCTGCGGGCGGACGCTGTCCCCGCAGAACGCGCTTTGTGATCCGCGTCACATCGCTATGTGATGCGATGCACGGAAAACGGAAACCTAATACCGATAATATATGTGTGTTGAAGGACGATGAAGGAACAGGCTGGGAGGAAGAGATGTCCACTCTATTGACTTGCCTTATGGGGTTTTCGGGCGCAGTCGCCGCAATCCTTGTGGTTCTGGTGATTTACGGGAACGCCCTGGACACGAGGGCCGAAGACGAGATTTATCTGAACAAAACCGAGGAAAAAATGATGGCGGGCGACCAGCCGGCATTAATCGGTAAGATGAACCGTCTCGCGCAACTCATTACAGTTCTGGCAATTATTACAGGCGTTTCGTTGCTCGCGACCGCCGGTGTCTGGGCCTATATCGGACTTTACAAGTCGTAATGCTCCTAGACGGTCTTCGTCTGGCCGCCGTCCAGATCGATCAGCGAGCCTTGCAGATAGCGTGAGTACGGCGAAACGATGAATGCCGCCAGACTCGCAACATCTTCGGGTTCGCCAAGGCGCACGATATTTGACTTGCGGATGATAGATTGCTCGGCGGTATTCAGATCGCCGCCTAACTCCGCGGCTTCCGCCGCCATCATCTGCTTTAGTCGATCCGTCTTTACACGCCCAGGATTGATGGCGTTCACTTGCACTCCGTCGCGGATGCCGATGTCCGCGACGGCTTTGGTGAACGACAGGCACGCTCCGTTCACCGATCCGCCGATGGTGAATTCCGGTCCCGGAGTGCGGCCTCCATAGCCGACTATGTTCAGTACCGATCCGCGGCGTTCCTTGAGGTGAGGCCATGCCGCGCGAGTCAACCGCACGGCGCATAAAAACTTCAGCGCGAAGCCGTCCGCCCAGTCCGCATCGGTTAGTTCAAAAAAATCTCCCCGTTTGGTAGCGCCGGCATTGTTCACGACAATGTCGATGGCTGCATGGGCTGCAAGTGCGGCTTTCACCAGGTTTGCCGGCGCGGTCGCGTCCCGAAGGTCACTTGCAAAAGTGGTCGCCGTGCCGCCTGTGTGTCGAATCTCCGAGGCAACTTTGTCCAGGTCGGCCTGCGTGCGCGAGGCGAGAACCAGCGTGGCGCCGTCCTGCGCCAGGCGCAGCGCGATCGCGCGGCCGATTCCTCGGCTGGCCCCGGTGACGATCGCGATTTTTCCTTGCAGCGGTTTCTGGTCAGACATTCAAAAGTGCTCCTTATCGTCGAGCGGAGAGTTTACTCGCTTTGCTTGATTGTATGACAAAGAACACGCTCGAGAGCCTTCACCCTCTAAAGCATGCGTCACTTCAGTCTTCAACGAATTTCTGCTCTGCGGAAGCAATCGCGGAGATGATCGTTCACCATGCCGGTAGCTTGCATGAAGGCGTAGCAAATCGTGGAGCCGACGAAACGGAAGCCGCGCTTTTTCAGATCTTTGCTCATCGCATCGGACTCGGCGGTTCGCGCGGGCACGTCTCGCGGCACGCGCCGGACACTTCGGAAAGTTTTCCCGCCCGTAAATTGCCAGATGTACGCGTTGAAACTTCCGAATTCACGCTGCACTTCCAGAAAAGCCCGCGCATTCGAAATGGTGGAGGAAATTTTCAGGCGATTGCGTATGATTCCGGGATCGGAGAGCAGTGCGCGCACCTTTCGAGCGTCGTATCGCGCGATTTTTGAAGCATCAAAGGCATCGAATACTTCGCGGTAGTGGTCTCGCTTGCGCAGGACCGTTTCCCAACTCAAACCCGCTTGCGCGCCTTCGAGAATCAGGAATTCGAAGAGCACCCGGTCGTCGTGCACGGGCACACCCCATTCCTGGTCATGGTAGCGTGACAGGATTCCGCTTTGCGCCCAATGGCAGGTACGCCGGGACGAGGTCTGAGTCCCGGCGAGAGTTCGATCCGGCATAGTGAACTTACACGATGTGGCGTTGAACCGCTTTTTCGATCTGATCGCGAGGAACCGCTCCGACAACCTGCTCGGCGACCTGTCCGCCCTTGAAGATTAGCAGGGTGGGAATACCGCGGATATTGAACTGCCCGGCGGAATTCGTATTTTCGTCGACGTTCAACTTCACAACTTTAATCTTTCCCGCATACGCGGTCGCTACTTCTGCCACGGTAGGAGCCAGCATCAGGCAAGGCCTGCACCACTCCGCCCAGAAATCGACCATCACCGGCTGAGTCTTGCTCGCTTCGATGACTTCTGATTGAAAAGTGCTATCCGTTACACTGTTAACATTATCTGCCATGAGAACCCTTTCCTAGGGGAGCTACCGGCGACATCTTAGCCGATTTTGCCCTGGATTGATTAGATGAAGTTACAGCCTTTTGGTTTCTGGATTTCCAGGCCGCCTCGTATAGCTTTGCATATTCTAGCGCGGAAACTTGCCAGGAGAAATCCTTGGCCATTCCGTTCAGTTGGATGCGCCGCCACATGGCCGGGTCCTTCGTGTAAACGGCGAGTGCTTCCTGGATGGCGGCTAGCAGCGCAGGTCCATCATACGCTTTAAACTTGAATCCCGTGCCGCGGGAGGTTGCGGGGTCGAAGTCTTCAATCGTATCGTCCAACCCTCCGGTCGCTCGGACAACTGGTACGGTACCGTACTTCAAACTATAAATCTGATTCAGTCCGCAGGGTTCATAGCGCGAGGGCATCAGAAAAATGTCCGCGCCGGCTTCAATCTTGTGGGCCAGGATATTGTCATAAGCCACTTTCACACTGAATTTCCCCGGGTAGGTTCTGGCGAATTCGCGCAGCAATTTTTCGTATCTCGGTTCGCCCGCGCCCAGCGCGACCATGGCCACATCCTGGCTCAGCAGTTCGGCTGCAATTTGTTCGATCAGGTCAAAACCCTTTTGGCCGACAAAGCGAGACACGATGCCGATCAGGGGAACATTCTCGGCTTCCGGCGGCAGGCCAAACACTTCCAGCAGATTCTTTTTACAGGCCAGTTTGCCGGACAGGTCTTTTGGCGAATAGCGCGCGGCAATCACTTTGTCACGCTCGGGACTCCAAACCGCGTAGTCCACTCCGTTCAGAATCCCGATCAGCCGGTCGGCGCGGTTCTGGACGACGCCCTCTAGGCCATGCCCGTATTGCGCCGTTTGTATTTCTTCCGCGTATTTCGGGCTGACCGTGGTCAGATAATCGGAAAAAATCAAAGCGCCCTTCAACAGGTTCACGCGCCCGTAAAATTCCATCCCGTCAATGCCGAACAGGGTGTCCGGCAGGCCAATCCGCTTCATCGCATCCGGCGGGAATGCGCCGTGATATCCCATGTTGTGGATTGTGAAGACGACGGGCACTTCCTGCATGGCGCTATCCTTTGCGTAGCGAGTGCGGAGGAAGACCGGCACCAGAGCCGCCTGCCAGTCATGGCAATGAATTACATCGGGCATCCAGACGCGCTTGCAGAATTCAATGGCCGCGCAGCCAAGTTCCGCGAAGCGCTCAGCGTTGTCCGGATAATCCTTCCCGGCGATGCCGTACAGCTGCTCGCGATCGAAGAATTCCGGGTCATCGAGGAAATAGTAGTAGACCCCATGTAGCGTTCCGCCCTCAACGATTCCCGGAAAACGCAGGCCATCGCCCAGCGGCACCGTAAGGCTCGGTACTGCAACAGAAACCGCGCGAGTATTGCGATAGCGCGGCAGCAGCACCGTCACTTCATGCCCGAGGGCCACCAGCGACTTCGGCAGGGCCTCGACGACATCCGCCAGGCCCCCCGTCTTCGAGAATGGCAACCCTTCCGATGCGACAAACAGTATTTTCATGGCGTCTTCGACACTCCAACCTACTGAAAGCGGCTGCCGCCGTCAAGAACCCCATCGGGGCAGGGAACATAGGCTACCGGCCGACTTCTTTCGTCCTTCGAAGACCAAATCCTCAGGCTGAACAGGTTGCGGAAAAAATGTCTTGTATTGTCATTTGTCTTGTTTTGTCATTCTGAGCGAAGCGAAGAATCTCTCTTCGATTTAGGTGTGAGGCAACAAACCAAGAAAGATTCTTCGCTTCGCTCGGAATGACAGCTTTTTGAATGATTCCGCAGCCTGATAAGTCCGCGCTGCTCTAATTTCCGATGTAGCGTAGAATTGAGACTGCGATTTGCGATTCGCGATTCGCCAAGACCATTTCATTGAGCGAGGTACCATGGTGGCCAGCGTAAAACCAATTCCCGAGGGATATCACAACGTCACTCCGTATTTATTCGTCAAGAGCGCCGCTAGAGCTATCGATTTCTATACGAACGTTTTCGGAGCGACAGAAATCGTGCGCATGGCGGGACCCAATGGCAAGATCATGCACGCGGAAGTGCGTATCGGCGACTCCATCGTGATGCTGGCGGATGAAAATCCGCAGAACGGCGTCATGAGTCCACAAACGGTTGGAGGCTACTCCGTCGGTTTGCACTTGTACGTTGAGAATGTCGATGCTGTGATACAGAAGGCGGTCGAAAACGGGGCGAAAGCGCTGCGGCCAATCAAAAATCAGTTTTACGGCGATCGTTCCGGCTCCTTGCTCGACCCGTTCGGCCACATGTGGTCGGTGGCGACTCATGTTGAAGATGTTCCGCCGGAGGAAATGCGCAAGCGCATGAATGCGGCGATGAGTCAGACCGCGGGCTCGTAGAAAAACCGGCGCGGGCTTCAGCCTGCGGATTTTGGGTGCTTGCAAGGACCAAACCCGGCGGGCTGAAGCCCCGCGTTACTGGAACGCCTCCGCTTTCGTCGCTGCTGTGACTGCGTCTTTCCTTGTTACACTGGCCAGCCATGTCACCCGAGAGATTAGGACAGCATTTTCTGGCTGACGCGAGTTGGCAGGAGCGGATCGCGCGCGCGGTTCGAATGGATGACGGCACATGGGTGGAAATCGGCGCTGGGCACGGGGAGATGATTTCTCGACTGGCGGAACGAGCGAGCGAAGTGTTCGCCGTTGAACTCGATC
>Ga0157378_10002433_pt1 | contig 16558 bp, 13 predicted proteins | sample M65metaG_FD_115309 | JGI IMG/M metagenome (GOLD analysis project Ga0157378, IMG submission 115309) | Miscanthus rhizosphere microbial communities from Kellogg Biological Station, Michigan, USA - M6-5 metaG | ecosystem: Host-associated > Plants > Roots > Rhizosphere > Soil | place: USA: Michigan...
ACGATCGACCCATCGAACGAAACGGTGCTCGCGGAGGTCGCCGAAGCGGGGGAGGAGGACGTCGATGTGGCGGTCACGGCCGCGCGGAGCGCGTACGTGACCGCCTGGCGCGACCTCCCCGGGCCGGAGCGCGCGAAGTACCTGTACCGGATCGCCCGCGCGCTCCAGGAGCGCGCGCGCGAGTTCGCCGTCCTCGAGTCGATGAACGGGGGCAAGCCGATCAAGGAGTCACGCGACGTCGACGTGCCGCTCGCCGCCGCGCACTTCTTCTATCACGCGGGGTGGGCAGACAAGCTCGAGTACGCCTTCCCGGCGATGAGGCCCACGCCACTCGGGGTCGCCGGGCAGGTGATCCCGTGGAACTTCCCGCTGCTGATGGCCGCGTGGAAACTGGCGCCGGCGCTCGCGGCCGGCAACACCGCGGTCCTCAAGCCGGCGGAGACCACGCCGCTCACGGCGCTGTTCCTCGGTGAGGTGATCCAGCAAGCGGAGCTCCCGCCGGGCGTGGTGAACATCCTGACCGGAGCCGGCGCGACCGGTGCGTCGCTCGTCGGACACCCCGACGTCGACAAAGTGGCCTTCACCGGTTCCACGGAGGTCGGCAAGCAGATCCGCAGAGCCGTCGCCGGGACGAACAAACACCTCACCCTGGAGCTGGGTGGCAAGGCGGCGAACATCGTCTTCGAGGACGCGCCGATCGACCAGGCGGTCGAAGGGGTCGTCAACGGGATCTTCTTCAACCAAGGGCACGTGTGCTGCGCCGGCTCGCGTCTGCTGGTGCAGGAGCCCGTGTTCGAGGAGCTCCTCGACAAGCTGAAGGTCCGTCTCGGGACGCTCCGCGTCGGTGATCCGCTCGACAAGAACACGGACGTCGGCGCGATCAATTCGCGGGCCCAGCTCGAGAAGATCGGGGAGCTCGTCGCGAGCGGCGTCGAGGAAGGCGCCGTGATATATCAGCCGCCGTGCGACCTGCCGGAGCGCGGCTTCTGGTTCGCACCGACGCTGTTCACGGGCGTATCGCAATCGCACCGGATCGCACGCGAGGAGATCTTCGGACCGGTGTTGTCGATCCTCACCTTCCGCACGCCCGAGGAGGCGGTCGAGAAGGCGAACAACACCCCGTACGGGCTGAGCGCCGGCATCTGGACCGAGAAGGGCTCGCGGATCCTTTGGATGGCGGAACGGATGCGCGCCGGCGTCGTTTGGGCCAACACCTTCAACCGGTTCGACCCAGCCTCGCCGTTCGGTGGCTACAAGGAGAGCGGCTTCGGCCGCGAGGGCGGCCGGCACGGTCTGGAGCCGTACGTCCGCCTGGAGCCCGTGTCATGACCCCCGACCAGCGCCTGCCCGTGCGCCGGACGGCGAAGCTCTCCATCGGCGGGCAGTTCCCGCGGAGCGAATCGGGCCGGACGTACGAGGTCGTGTCCGCAGACGGGCGGTTCTTGGCGCACGCGGCGCGGGCGTCTCGCAAGGATCTCCGGGACGCGGTGGTCGCGGCCCGTGGCGCCTTCGGGGGATGGGCCGCGAGGACCGCGTACAACCGGGGTCAGGTCCTGTATCGCGTGGCCGAGATCATGGAGGGCCGCAGAGCGCAGCTCGAGGACGAGCTCCGCGATTCGGGCGCGACCGATCCGGCGGACGAGGTGAGCCGCGCGATCGATCGCTGGGTCTGGTACGCGGGGTGGGCCGACAAGATCGCGCAGGTCGCCGGTAGCGCGAACCCGGTCGCCGGCCCCTACTTCAACTTCACGGTCCCGGAGCCGACCGGGGTCGTCGGGATCATCGCCCCTGCGGAGCCGTCGTTGCTCGGGCTGGTGAGCCGCATCGCGCCCGTGATCGTCTCCGGGAACGTCACGGTCGCGGTGGCGAGCGAGTCCTCGCCGCTGCCCGCGGTCTCGCTCGCCGAGGCGCTCGCAACCTCCGACGTCCCCGGCGGGGTGATCAACATCCTCACGGGGTCACCGAGCGAGCTCGTCCCCTGGCTCGCAGCCCACATGGACGTGAACGCGATCGACCTCACGGGCTGTCCCGACGACCTCATCGCCGAGGCTGAGCGCGCGGCCGCCGACAACGTCAAGCGCGTTCATCGCGCCGGACCGACCGAGCAGCATCTTTCGGAGATCACGGCTTTCGTCGAGTTCAAGACGGTCTGGCATCCGCTGGGAGCCTGACGAACATCCCGTTTGACGACCTGGAATTCCTGTTACGGGTCTTGACATGACGTTACGCGAGGTTCGATAAATCAGTACGGTCGTCGCAGGTATGGCTCGACATACCTCGTGACGATCGTCCAGGCGGCTCCGCGCGAGCCGCCTCTTCCATCCCCGCAGGCGCGTCTGGGCCACGCCCACGGCGCGTGCTCGTGGGCTCGTGCCCCGACGTCGTCGATCGGTGATCGCGCGGGGCGTTCCTGGAGGGGGGCAAGATGATCGAGCCGGGCTCCGTCGGTGATTGGATGCAGGCGTCGCTGTTCGGTGGGCTGCTCGCGGCGACCGCCATCCTGTTCCACCGCGCACTTCGGCACGACGATGAGGCGCCGAGATCCCGTCGTGTCCGAACGCCGGATCTGCGGGTCGTCGACCCGGTACCGGAGGTCGTTGACCTCGAGGATGTCGGCACCACACCAGCGGTCCTCATCGTCGACGAGACGACCGAGGTAGCGACCGAACGACCGTGATCAGGAATCGTGCGGTCGGGGCTGTTCGCCCGTCGTCAGGCTCGAGAGCGCGAACCTGACGGTGATCGCCGCGCCACCGCCGTGAGGCGCCTCGATGGCGAGCGCCCCACCCCAATGCCCTGCGAGCTCGCGTGCGATCGCGAGGCCCAGACCGGATCCCGTCCCGTTGGCGCCCTTCCCTCGGTAGAATCGTTCGACGACGCGATCGCGTTCGTCCGGCGGTATCCCCGGACCCCGATCACGCACCGAGATGGAGGCGTGCCCGTCGTCGGAATCCGTCGTGACCTGGATAGGACCGGACCCGTAACGGATCGCGTTCTCCAACAGGATGTCCAGGATCTGCGCGAGCTCGTTCGGATCGGCCGCGATCAGGGCTCCGCGCCCCTCGACGGCGATCGCTCCTCCCGCCTGCTGAGCGCGTTCGTGCCACCGATCGGCCGCTTGCCGAACGGCGTCCAAGAGGTTGACGTGCGAGGGTTTCCCTTGTTCGACCTGGCCCGCCATGACGAGCAGCCGGTCGACGATCTCGGCAAGGCGGTCCGTCTCGCGTTCGGCCGCCTGGACCCGCCGACGCACCTCTTCGCTCGTCGGGGCCTCGGCCGCGGACTCCAGCCGGAGCTTCATCCCCGTCAGCGGCGTCCGAAGCTGATGCGAGGCATTGGCGACGAATTCGCGTTGAGCCTGCACCGTCCGTTGGAGACGCTCGGCCATCTCGTCGAAGGTCGCAGCCAGATCCTCGACCTCCGACGAGCCGCCGACACTGCCTGCACGTGCAGAGAGATCACCGCCGCCGAGTCGCCGGGCCGCGCCCGCGAGCCGCTGGATCGGACGCATCAGCGACCCGGCGAGTCCGAACGCGAAGAGGACGCCCGCCAACAGGGCGGCCGCATCGATCACGATCAGCCCGACGAATGCCCGGCGCTCGGCGGCTCGGAGTTCGCCGGCGTCGCGCGTGAGTCTGATCGCTCCCACGATCTCCCCATCGACGATGGGCACGGCCGCGACCATGATGTCGTGGCCCAGCGTGCTGCTGTACCGGACGGTGGCGGTCGGGGTACCGGCGAGGGCCTGCGCCATCTCCGCCCGCGAGGCGGTCGCGAAATCCTGTCCCTCGGCAGCGTCCGAGCTGTCGAACACGACGGCGCCCGCCGCGTCGGTCACGACAACGCGCTCGATCGTCGTTGGGGGCACCGCGAGGGTCCGAGCGAGTCCTTTGGGGTGCTGGATCTCGGCAGCGTCGATGAACGCTGCGAGGGTTTGTGCCGTGACGAGTGTGTCGCTCGCGAGATCCGCTTCAGCTCTCTTCGAGAGGTTGATCGCGAGCGGGATCGTGAGTGCGACGATGACCGTCAGGAGGACGTAGCTGAACGACAGGACGAGGCGGGACCGAAGCTTCAACGGATGTCCGCCTCTTCCACGGTGTGATCACGCCGGAGCATCAGGGGCAGAGAACCGGAATCCGACGCCCCTCACGGTCGCGATGCAGCTCGGAGATCCCGGGTCGTCGTCGAGCTTCTTGCGGAGCAGAGAGACGTGCACATCGAGGGTTTTCGTTGGGCCGAACCAATGCGGGTCCCACACCTCCGACATGATGTCCTCTCGTCGGAGGACCTGCCCAGCCTTCGCGATCAGCAGGTGGAGCAGATCGAACTCCTTGGCGGTGAGTGGGATGAGCGATCCTTCCTTCGTGCAGGTGCGCGCGGCCGGATCGAGTGAGATCGCTCCGACCGTGATGACGCCCATCCGCGGACGGCCCTGGCCGCGGCGCAAGATGGCGCGGATCCGCGCGACAAGCTCGCGCGCGCTGAACGGTTTGACCACGTAGTCATCCGCACCGAGCTCGAAGCCCACGACGCGATCCGTCTCTTCACCGCGCGCGGTGAGCACGATGATCGGAACGTCATGGGTCTTCCGGATCTCCCGAGCAAGATCCCTGCCGTCTCCGTCGGGCAGCATGACGTCGAGTAGCACGACGTCGGGCGTCACCTGATCGAAGGCCGCGCGCGCCGCTTCGAGCGTCGCGGCGACCTTCGTTTCGAAACCCTCTCCATCCAGATGCTCGGCGAGCGGCTCCGAGATCGCGTCCTCGTCCTCGACGAGAAGCACGCGCGTCTTCATCGCTGGATGGTAACGCTGAGGTCGACGCAGGAGGAACGTTCTTCGCGTTTGGGGCAACCTTTACCATCCCTTATCACGAAGTTGGCGTCGCTTCCCTCAACCTTTGATGCGGCCGGGCCGACATCCGAGACATCGATCGCCGAGGGGGCCGACATGGATAGGCGTTCCGCGATGTTCGTTGCAGGTGGGCTGGTCCTCTCGCTCATCGTGGCTGTTGCGGCACTGCGTACCGGCATCACCGGACCCGACCCCGCCCGAGCGAACGTTCCGATCGCGAAGCACCGTGATCCGATCGTGAAGGTGCGTCGCCACACCGTCACGGTGCACCGACCGGGCTCGACATCCGGTGGGACGACCGGCGCCGTCGTGACCATCGTCCCGTCGCCCGTCGCGACGAGCGATCGGTCGGATCCCGGTAGCGGAGCGAACGAAGGTTCAGGCGGAGCCAGCCTGACCCCGGCCCCCGGCGGGGACGACACTGGTGGGGCGGGATCGGGAGGGGACGACAGCGGGCTGGACAACGGCGGATGGCCGAACGGATCCGCCAGCCCCTCATCGTCCCCGACGTGGTCCGGGGATGACTGAGGCGAGACCACGCCGCAGGCGGTGGACCAAGAACGGCGTCAGAGCCATCGCGTGGATCACGGGTGGTGCCACGTTCGCGCTGAGCGGTGCGGTGCTCGCTTCGACCCCGCCGCCGACGAGTCCCGCAGCCGGGCCTCGGCCCCCCGTCGCTCCGCGGAGGATCATCGAGCGGTTGATCACGCGCCGGATCATCATCGTCGACCCTCCCGTCGCGCCGGCTGGATCAGGCGCGACGGTCATCTACCAGCCGGCCACGATCACGTCGAGCGGATCGGGTTCCACCAGCTCGAGCTCGGGTTCCTCGTCGGGCTCGGGATCGTCGCAAGCTTCGTCCGGAGGCGGGAGCACCGCTCCTCCGGCGACGACCACCGGTGGCTCGCAGGCGTGACGACGCATCGCTTCCGGGCGATGGGCACCTCGATCGAGGTGCAGGGACCGACCGGCGATCCCCACCTCCCGCGAGCGTTCGAGCGCATCGTGGCTCGATTCGAACGAGAGGAGGAGCGGTTCTCGCGTTTCCGCGCGACGAGCGAGCTGTCCCGCGTGAACGCATCGTCGGGCCGACCGACACGTGTCACCTCGGCCTTCGCGGAGGTGCTCGGACTCGCCCTCGACGGCGCTGCTCTGACGGGATCACGCTTCGATCCGACCGTCCATGATGCGCTCGTCGCGGCCGGCTACGATCGCACCTTCGACGAGGTCCTCGCCGGCGCTCGCGGCCGTCTCCATCCGGCGGTCCCGTGTGGTCGCTGGAAAGAGATCTCGATCCACGACGACGTCGTCGAGGTCCCGCGTGGCGTCCACCTCGATCTCGGAGGTATCGCGAAGGGATGGACCGCAGACCGAGCCGCTGAGGGTGGGGTGGAGGCGGGGGCTGCGTGGATCCTGGTGAACGCGGGCGGGGACCTCCGCATCGGCGGGGACGCCCCATCGATCGCGGTTTCCGTGGAAGACCCTGAGGATCCTCGCCGCGAATTGATCTCCCTCGAGCTCTCGCACGGCGCCCTCGCCACGTCATCCGTCGTGAAGCGTTCGTGGGGCGACGGTGAACATCACGTGATCGACCCTCGAACGGGGCTGCCCAGCCAGAGCGAGGTGCTTCAAGCAACGGTGTGGGCCGAGACCTGCGCGGTCGCGGAGGTTCTCGCGACCGCGTCGATCCTCCGTGGTCGATCAGCGGCTGATCTCCATCAGTGCATCTTGGTGTTGCGCAACGACGAGGCCGTCATCTCGATGCCGGTGGAGGCACGGGTGTGACCCTGTGGGTGTTGCTCCGGGCCGCCGGGATCGGCGCCTACGTCGCGTTGTTCCTCTCGGTCGTGTGGGGTCTCGTATCGACCACGGGCGTGATCACGAGGCGGGTCAGTCGCCCGGCGGGGAACCACTTCCATGCGGTGGTCGCTGCTACCGGACTCGTGCTGCTCGGGGCGCACGTGGGGCTCCTGGTGATGCACGACTACATCCCGTTCGGCCTGCTCGATGTGCTCGTACCGCTCCGGGGTCCCTACCGCGCCGTCGCGACCGGATTGGGGATCATCGCGATGTACGCGATGGTCGTCGTGACCGTCTCCAGTTGGGTCCGGAAGTTCCTGCCGACCCGCCTGTGGCGCGACATCCATCTCCTCGCCATCCCGGCCTTCATCCTGGCGTTGCTGCACGGCGTCTTCTCGGGTACGGACACCGATCGGCCTGCGATGCTCGCGCTCTATGTCGCGTCGGGCCTGTTCGTCTTGTTCCTGGTTCTCGTCCGAGGGTTGACCGTCGGGTTCCGACCACCCCGTCCGTCGGCGCCCGATCGCGCGGAGCCGGTCGAGGCGCCGCACGGCTCTCCGGTCGCCTCCTGACGCCGCCGGTGCGCGATGAAACTTCCATCATGTGTCGCCCGCCGTATTGACACGACGCAACCCGGAAGGCCATAAAACGCGTAGCGTGGTCTTCGGTGCGAGGGAGGACTCTCCGGACCGAAGGCGACGCGGGGGTGGTCCCGCGGGGACCCCCTCGATGTTCCGAACGATCGACGAGCTGCAGGACGGGAGGGGCGGCTTGGTGGCGACGACCGCGCGGATCCTCACGCGAACCGATACGTGGACCGAGTCGATGCAACGCACCCTCGGGCGATGGGCGGCGACGCTGGTCGAGCGCGTCGGGACCCATGTCCTTCAAACCTTGACCGAGTTCTCACGTTCCGCCGGTCCGGGATCGATGATCACGATCAAGCGAACCCGTGACGGCTTCACGGCTCAGGTGACCGGCCCGATCGTCGGCGGATCACCCGAGCCCATCACCGTGGAATCGTTGACGATCCTCGTGGAGGAGATCGACTGAAGACGACATAGACGTACGCGGTCGCTGACCGCGCCCTTACACGTGAACGAACGGAAGGGCGATCGGGCTACCTGGGAAGTGCAGCCCGGTCGCCCTTCTCGCATGTCCACGCTGATCCGGGAGGGATCGATGAGGTCGACGTTGAAGGCAAGGATCGGTGCGAAGAAGGTCGGGTCGCGGCGGCCGCAGCGGAAGGTCGCCGTGGCGACCGCGTTCGCAACGATGGCAGCGCTGCTCACGACGCTGGCGGCGCCGACCGCGGCGCAGGCCCAGGCCGCCTCGTGCGGGGGCGGCGATCCCGCGACGCATGCAGGCTCGTGCACCGTCACGATCGACGCGTTCGACTTCGGGAGCGGCGGCCCGCTGGACAGCGGCTTCACCTACGTCATCAACGTCGACAACACGAAACTCCCTTCCGACCCGCTCGCCTTGAGCACCGAGAGCAACAGCCCGATCGTTCGCGAAGGTGATCAGGGCCGCCCCTCGGTCACGCTGCCGGACGGCCGGTACCTGGTCTCCGTGCGCTCGCTCGATCACAAGATGTGGGGCGCCTTCTTCACCCTGCCCGACGACGCGGCGAACAACTCACTCACCTTGCACATCGCCTTGACGGAACAGAGCGAAGCCCACCCACTTCCGCTCGGGAAGATCCGCGTCTTCGTCTTCAACGACAACGCCTGGACGAACGGCGCCCCCGACACGGAGGAGGCCGGTCTCGGCGGGTTCCAAGTCGGGCTCGAGGAGCAGACCGGGAGCGCGGTGACGGTCGACTACAACAACGACCCGCTCTGTGGTGGGATCTGCAAGACCTCGAACGCGGCAGCAACGCGCGGTTTCGTCGAGATCAACAACCTCGGGCCCGCCACGTACAACATCGACGTCCATCCACCGTCGGGATCGTGCAACAGCGACCCGGACAGCGCCTGGTACCAGACGACCACGATCGACGGCGGCCTGCAGCTGATGGCGCCGACGGAAGAGGGCGCCGACGGGACCGGTGCGCCCGGCGAGCAGCTCTGGGAGCCGCCGAACATCCGCACGGCGTACTGGTTCGGCTTCGTCTGCGCACCTCAGCCGTTCGCGAGCGCGGGGACGGGGGAGATCGTGGGCCAGGCGCGCAACTGGGTCGAGTGGGCCCCGTACACGACCGGCACGTTCAACGATCCGGTGGAGAACCCGTTCGTGGCGCTGTCCGACGCGAGCTCCGACCTGACCGTGTTCGTGGGTCAGGGAGACGCCGACGGCAACTTCGACATCCAGAACGTGCCCGAGGGCGACTACAACCTCGCCGTCTGGGACGAGCAGCTGAGCTACATCATGCGATTCAAGCCCGTTCACGTGGAGGCGGGTCAGACCGTCAACGTCAACGACCCAACTGACGACCCGAACGGCCCAGACGCCCTCGGGGTCTCACGCTGGTTCGGGTGGCTCGACGGCTACGTCTACAAGGACAAGAACAACAACGGGAAGTACGACCCCGGCACCGACGCGCCCATGGCGAACACCGACATGGACCAGCGCTGGCGTGACGGGTCGATCAAGGAATCGACCTTCACCGACACGACCGGCTACTACCAGTACCCCACCGCTGAGGGCGGGGCGCTGGGTCGTTGGTTCGTGAACGAGCAGGGATTCGCGCGTTTCTCGGCCTACCCGGGAGCCGCGTACCACGACGAGCACACGGGTGCGGTGATCCCGTCGTGCGTTGCGGGGGCTCCAGCCAACCCATGCGTCCCCAACTCCCAGGGCGGCGGTCTGCTCGTGAACCAGCTGGTGCTGGAAGGGCACCGCGCGACGGTCGACTGGGGCAAGCGCGATTACCCTGCCGGAACTCCCGGTCAGATCGTCGGCATCACGTACTTCGCGACGACCCGCAACGAATTCAACGCGCGGTTCCAGGCCCACGAGGACTACGAGCCGGCGATCCCGGACGTGACCGTCTACCTAGAAGCGCCCGGCCAGGATGGAATCCCGAACACGGGCGATGACGTGATCGTCAACAGCTACGTGACCGACCACTGGCAGCAGCCGAACGCCCTCCAAGACCCTCAGGACAACGGCCAGGGTGGTGCGAACTCGTTCACGCAGAACTGCAACCCCATCCGCGACTTCGCCGGAGCGAACATCACGAACCAGTTCAACCCTGACCTAGGGCCGAACTGTCTCGAGGTGCCCCTGACCGGCCAGCAGATGAAGGAAGGTGCCTTCGACGGCGGGTACGCGTTCGCCGATTACTGCCCGCCGGCCTTGGACGGTTCGTCGAACTGGAACCTGGCTGGCGATTCGTGCGCCGTCCCCATGGCCGACCTCGTCGCCGGCGACTACATCGTCCACGCGATCATGCCCAAGGACCCGACCGACACTCGTGATTGCAACCCGGCGGGCGCCTCCCAACGGGTGACCGATCCGGTCGGAACCATCCCGGGCGGCGGGCAAGGCTGCCTGTACCACATCGTTCGCGAGGAGGACGTCAACGTCGATCTCGGGAATCAATTCACGCCCCAGATCCCGCCGCCGCCATGCAACGGCGACGACCACGTGATCGACCAGTCGACCCTGGTGCAGCGGAGCAACTACTACGGTGATCCGGGTGCGCACGCGCCGCTCTGCGACAAGCACCTCGTGGTGCTGCAGAACGGTCAGAACGCCAACGCCGACTTCTTCATGATGACCAACTTCCCGACGGACCCGAACGGGGATGGCACGACGACGGCGACGGGAGACGTCGCGGAGCCCGGTCGGGTCATCGGACAGGTCTTCAACGACATCTACTTCGACCGCAACCAGATGTCCAACTGGTACGGCGAGCCGCGGCCGATCCCGAACATCCCGATCGGGATCTATGCCCGGGTGGACACCGTGCCCAACGTCAGCTGCCCAGAAGGGTTCAACAGCTCGGGTCAGCCGAACGATCCGTCCCGTTGCTTCACGCCTGATCGTTGGCGGCTGATCAAGACGATCACCACCAGCGCGGATGGTGCGTACGAGATCCTCCTGCCTTCCACCGAGACGTTCAACTGCCCCATCCCGCAAGGCCCCTGCCCGGGCATGTACATCGCCGTCGTCGATGATCCGGGGAGCAAGGCCCATCCGAACGCGAACTACAACCCCAACCTCCTCACGGCGAACACGCCGTTCGAGGTGTGGCCGGGGTTGACGACCCAACTCGACACCCCCGTCGACCCGATCTCGGGCACGGCGTGTGAGGACCCGGCCGGTGGAACCACGCCCGACCCATCCGACCCCGCCCGTCCTGACCTGCTGCAGGTCGATCGGCCCTACGTCCTTGCGGCCGACAGTGGCACTGCCCGCCGGGTCACGATCCTCTCCGACTTCATCGGGACGGCCGGCCCTGCTGACGCCACGGGTGGTCGAGTCACGCTGACCGACGTTCGAACGGGGATCCTCACGACGCTGACCCGTGCGAACGGTGGAGTGGTGAGTTGGACGCCGGGTTCGGGCAGCACGCCGGACACGATCGTGATCCAGGTTCCGGCCGTTGGGGTTGGCTTCTCGCCCGGCCCCAAACAGCTGTCCATCATCACGGCCAACGCGAACGGCGGCGTCGCCAGCGTGAACGGCATCACGATCCACGTGCTGTCCAACGCCACCTCGGCGAGCCGTACCGACAACGCGAACACCTTCGACGGCACGCTCGTGATCGATCCGTCGATCGTCGCTGCCGACGGCGGCAGGACGGTTTCGGGCGTCGGCATCCCGGCGAACACGACGATCCTGTCGCCGGTCGGCGCCCCGACCGCAAGTGCGAACCGGCGGTTCACGCTCAGCCAGCCGGCGACGCAGACCAGCTTCGGTCCGGTCACGATCACGAAGGCCGACTCGGGCGTCAGCTGGACGAACAGCGCGAACAACACGATCGATCACAGGATCAACGACCCGTTGGTCGTCGCGGGTGATGTGGGTCGTTCCGTCACGTTCACCGGAGGCGGCATCCCGAATCAACCGCGAACGATCACGTCGGTGAACCCGGGCGTGTCCTTCCAGATCAGCGGTGGGGGTGTCACCTCGAGCGCCTCCGGCCGCACCGCGACGATCACCAAGACCGACAACAACGCGCTGGTCAACGACGGGACCTTCGTGATCGATGCCGCGGCGAGCGCCTCGGACGTCGGGGCAGGCGTCAGTGGCGCTGGCATCCCGGCCGGGGCCACGATCGCCGGCGCGGCATCGTTCGGTACGCGCTCCGGGTTCCTCATGAGCGCCAAGGCAACGGCGACGGCGTTCCCCGCGACCGTGTCGTTGACCATCACGGTCTCGTTCCCTGCGTACAACCCACCGGTCGTCAACGTTGATCCTCCGCCTCCCGCGGGAGCAGGGAACCTTCAGTCGGAGATCGACGCGGCGGCGCCCGGAAGCCTGCTCGTGCTGTCACCTGGTACCTACAACGAGAACGTGCTGGTCTGGAAGCCGCTCAAGATCCAGGGTCTCGGACCCGGCGGGATCATCGGAGCACACGAACTGCAGGGACGCGACCCCGAAGACCCACGGTTCAACATCAAGGGCAGCGTCATCGATGGCCGGTTCTTCCAGCAGAACTTCACGGCTTTCGATGGCGCCGTGACCGCGCACGCGCCCTATGTGCTTCCTCCGTTCACCAGCGGAAGCTCCAGCACCGTGCTTCGTGGTGCGGACCTCACCGTCGTGGCGAAGGGGACGAGCGCGTTCGACGTCGCCTCCGTGAACGGGGACAGCGCAGCCTTCGGGGGCGCCCGTATCGACGGTCTCGGCTTGATGACCGGGCACGGTGACGGGGCCGGCGGCGTCCAGCTGCAGGCGAGCATCAACAACATGCAGATCACGAACAACGTGCTCGAGAACAACGGTGGCGTCTTCGCTGGCGGCATCGGCGTCGGCCAGCCGTTCGTGCACGGGAGCCACAACTACAACATCCGGATCTCGCACGACCGCCTGATCGGCAACGGTGGTCTCACCACGTCGGGCGGCGCGGGCATCTTCTATGGGTCGAACAACTACGAGGTCGCCAACAGCGTCATCTGCTCCAACTTCAGCGTGGAGTACGGCGCGGGCATCTCGCACATCGGCCTGAGCCCCGGCGGGAGCATCAAGGACAACCGCATCTACTACAACGAGGCCGTCGACTCCGGTGGCGGCATCGCCATCGAGGGCGAACTCGTCGTCGGAGGCGGTTCTCTCAGCGATGGGTCGGGGGCGGTCAACGTGGACCGGAACCTGATCCAGAGCAACATGAGCACCCTCGACGACGGCGGTGGCATCTTCGTCCTGGACGCTCTCGATCAGCCGATCAACATCCGCAACAACATGGTCGTGAACAACGTGGCTGCGGATCTCGGTGGCGCGAGCATGCTCGACGACAGCTCGAAGGTCGCAATCATCAACAACACGATCGCGAACAACGACACGACCGGCTCATCGGAGTCCTCAGCGGTCGGCGTTCCGCACGGTGCCGGTCTGACGTCCGAGGCCAACGACCCGCTGTGGGAAGCGGACTCCCGCAACACGGGTCCGGATTTCTCGAACCCGATCGCGTTGTTCAACAACATCTTCTGGAACAACAACGCGATGACGCTCGACCAGTTCGGTCCCGGTGCGACCCTGGTCAACAACGGGTTCATCGACTTCGAGATCCACGGTCCGACGACGACGAACAACGCGGACACCTTCACCCCACGCTATTCGGACCTGACGAACGGCCAGATCCTGGGCCCGAACGGCGTGCTCCATGCCGTTCCGGGAGGCCAGGGGAACACGAGCGGCGACCCGGGATTCGTCGCGCCCTTCGTGCTCGAGCTCGCGGTTTCGGGCTCCCGCCTCGACCCACAGCAGGCGGCCGTGTCCATCACCGGGCAGGATCCGCCGGTTGGTCTCACGGGCGACTACCACCTCATCCTGCCCGGCACCGCCGCTGCGCGGGCCGCGTCGGTCGTCATCGATCGAGGCGCCGGGTTCTCGGACCTTCCGTTCCCGGCTCCGAACGTGCAGACACCGTCCAACGGTTCCGTGCTCGCGCCGTGCGGCGGGACCAGTGCTCAACTGACGGCTGGAACGTTCAGCCCCGCGGACTTCGACCGCCAGTTCCGTCCCTATCTGTGGGTCACGACTCCGGCGCGACAGAGGACACCTTGGGATCTGGGTGCCGACGAGCTTCTCAGCTCGACACCACTCGGGATACCGAAGCTGGCTGGCGTCGGACAGTTCATGTGGAACGGCGCGGGTCAGCTCCAGTGCTCGGGTTCAACGGTACCGACGACACCCTAGCTAGCCATGGCCGAACAGGGGGGAACGATGCGCGAACCAACAAGGGGAACGAGCCGGAGGGAGTTCCTCAAGGCCGCCGGTTGGGGGGCAGCCGGAGCCGTCACGGCTGGGGGGCTCGTGACCGGCTTCGGCTCCCGCCTCCTGGTTCCGTCCGCGAAGGCAACCACGACGACGCTGTCACTGGTCGCGTCCGATGGGTACGCGAACGTACCGGGCCGGCCGGGAGACCCTCTGTACATCTTCGGGTTCGTCAACGTCACGGACGATCCCGATCAGTCGGTCTCCCACCTCGTCTCGCAGTACAAGGGCCACACGCAAACCTCGGCGCCAACCCTCGACTTCCTGCAGAACGATGACATCAAGATCACGTTGACCAACCTCGGGCTCGTTCAGCGCCCGGACTTGACCGACTCGCATACGATCCACTGGCACGGGTTCGACATCCCGTCGCCGCTGAACGACGGCGTGCCGGAGGTCTCGGTCGCGGTACCGATCGGGAAGCAGGTCACGTACTTCTATCGCCCGCATCGCGAAGGCACGTACATGTGGCACTGCCACTTCGAGGACGTGGAGCACGTCCAGATGGGGATGACGGGGATCGTGTTCGTGCGCCCGCTCCAGGACGGCCAGAACTTCGGAGGCTTCACGAAGTTCGCCTACAATGACGGGAACGGGACGACCGGTTACGACCGGCACTTCGCGATCCTGCTGAACGAGTTCTGGTCCACCTTCCACGACGGCGACCGCGACATCCAGGAATCGATCCCGACGGACTACGACCCACAATGGTTCATCCTGAACGGTCGCGCGTATCCGGACACGCTTGCACCGAACGACTGGGGCGGGACGTCGTCCGGACTGACGACGGAGAACCCGAACTACGGCACGTTCGACAAGAGCACTCCGAACTCCGCGTTGATCCAGGTGAACGCAGGCGAACGGGCACTGCTGCGGCTCGCGGACCTGGGATACCAGCAGCACGCGATGGAGCTCCCGGGCATCCCGATGCACGTGATCGGGCAGGATGCATCGCGGCTCGGCTCGAGTGCCTACTGGACCAACACGCTCTACCTGGGGCCCGGCGAGGCGCGTGATGTGCTCTTCGACGCGCCGGCCTTCAACGCGAGCAAGCCGACAGGCTCGGACAGCGTCGGGACCCACAACGTCTACTACTTCAAGAACCGGGATTGGCGGAAGTTGTCGAACCTCGGCGCCTCGGGGCCTGGCGGCATGATGACGGAGGTGCGGGTGTACCCCGCCTCCACACTTCCGCCCCAGAACGTCGTGAGTCAGACCTATGTCTAAGTCGAGGGATCGCAGCGGAGGGATGATCACGATGACGAGCAAGCGGTCGAGACGGCTCGGGCTCGCGCTCGGTACGGCGCTCCTCACTGTGGCCGGGCTCCTGATGCAAGCGCCCGCTCACGCGCTGCCCGCCGGAGCCCCGAAGATCGGCATGGTCTGCACGCCCGGAACCATCTCGGGCTCGACGCACCGTTTCGATCTGGTGACGGGTGCCGGCGACATCCAGACGCCGGACGGCAACACCGTCTTCATGTGGAGCTACGCGGATGCGAACGACCCGGACCCTGACCTGAGCGCCTTCCAGTATCCGGGGCCGAACCTCTGCGTGACGCAAGACGAGATCGTCGAGGTCCACCTCCACAACACGTTGCCGGAAGCGTCCTCGATCGTGTTCCCCGGTCAAGACGGGGGAGTGACGGCGTCGGGAGACGCGGCCGGGCTCTTCACGCAAGAGGCCGCCACCGGCGGCGACGCGACGTACTCGTTCACGGCCGGGCGCCCGGGCACCTACCTCTACGAGAGCGGGACCGACGTCACCAAGCAGGTCGAGATGGGCCTCTATGGCGCGCTCATCGTTCGTCCGACGGCGGGCCCGAACTTCGCCTACAACGCACCTGCCACGCAGTTCGATCCCGGCCGCGAGTACCTCCTGCTCCTGGCCGAGATCGACCCCGCGCTCCACCACGCCGTCGAAACCGGGAAGCAGTACGACTGGACGACGAGGCACAACCGGTACTACACGGTCAACGGCCGGAGCTTCCCCGACACGATCCAGGACAACGGCTCCGACCTACTGCCGTCGCAACCCTACGGCGCGCTCGTCCGGATCCAACCGACGACGCCCGGCGACCAGCCCGCCCTGATCCGGATGCTCGACGCGGGGATGGACAATCACCCGTTCCACCCCCACGGCAACCACACGACGCAGATCGCGCAGGACGGCAGTCTCGTCGCGCCCACCGAGCACTTCGGCGAGACGATCGGGTCCGGCCAGACCGAGGACTTCCTGATCCGGTGGGACAACAAGGGTACCGACACGTCGGGTCAGTCCTTCAACGACGACTGGAACCCGGTCGACAACCCGCTGCCGGTCGCGCAGCCGAACTACCGCAACCTGACGTTCAAGGATGGCAACACGTGGTACTCGGGGAGCCCGTACCTCGGGTACAAGGGGACCCTCCCGACGGGAACCCTGTCGCAGAACGTCTGCGGCGAGTGGTACTTCCCGTGGCACAGCCACGCACTGAACGAGTTCACGAACTTCGATGAGGGGTTCGGCGGGATGGCCAC
>Ga0157378_10002434_pt1 | contig 16557 bp, 11 predicted proteins | sample M65metaG_FD_115309 | JGI IMG/M metagenome (GOLD analysis project Ga0157378, IMG submission 115309) | Miscanthus rhizosphere microbial communities from Kellogg Biological Station, Michigan, USA - M6-5 metaG | ecosystem: Host-associated > Plants > Roots > Rhizosphere > Soil | place: USA: Michigan...
ATGCGTCGCAACACATCGCGCACCCCCTCGGCTATATCGTCGACGGCGTCGTGAAGATCGATCTCGACGTCAAGCCGGCCAGCTGATCGGCGCACTCCCGGAAACGAAAGGATTACCAGCACAATGCGCCGAGGCCTTGCTCTCGTAATTACGGTTTTTGTTGCAACGAATCTGTTTGCCGTCGCGCCGCAATTCTGGCGCGTACGAAATGCCGAGGACTTCCTCTCCGGTGACATCGACGGTTTCGCCGTCACCTCGCGCGGCGAATTGCGGCCCGGCCCCTCGCTGAAAAAAGTAGGCACGTTCACCGATCCCTTCGTCCTGGCCCAGGTAGCGGCGCCGAACGGCGACCACTTCTTCGGCACCGGAAACGAGGGGAAGGTCTATCGCCTCCGCGGCACTGAGCTCAAAGCGATCTACACCGCGGCCGAGCCGGAGATCTACGCCGTAGCCTTTCACGACGGCGCGCTCTACGCCGGCACCTCGCCGAACGGAAGGGTCTACAAGATCGATCCCAACGACGGCAAAGCGACGGTCTTCTACGATCCGAAGCAGGCCTACATCTGGGCCATGGCCTTCCTGCCGAATGGCGACCTCGCTGTCGCCACCGGCGTCGACGGAAAGCTCTTTCGCGTTACACCGAAAGGGGAGGGCAAGCTCCTCTTCGATTCTCCCGAAACGCATCTCCGCTCCCTCGGCGTGAAGAAAGACGGAACGATTCTCGCGGGAGGCTCTGCCAAGGGCCGCATCTACAAGATCCGCCCCGACGGCACGGCCCACGCGCTCTACGACTCATCGCTCTCCGAGATCTCCTCGATCTACGTCGACGCCAACGGCGTCGGCTGGGCCTCGGGAGCGAGCAACGTTCTCCCGTCTACCGCGCCGGTGAAAGCAACGCCGGCGAAACCGGCCGCGCAGACCGGCGCCGCCTCGACGTCCGCCACCGCCTCGGCCAACGAGCAGAAGAAAGAGGAACCGTCCGGCAACGTCGAAGTCAGCATGTCCTTCGACGACAGCGGATCGTCCTCCGCATCGACCGGCGGCAGCGGCGAGATCTACAAGATCAATCCCGACGGCTTCGTCGAGATCGTTCGCAAGTTCGAGCACGAAATGGCCTACGGCATTACCGGCGGACCGAACGGCTCGATCCTTCTGGCCACCGGGCCGCAGGGACGCATCTACGAGCTGAAAGACGGCGAGGTCGCCCTCGTCGGCAGCGTGCCGCAGAAGCAGGTCGTCTCCATCTCTAACGCCGGCAGCGAAACGCTGGTCACCACCACCAACAGCGGGGCCGTCTATCGCATGGACGCCGGGCCGTCGCCAAAAGCGGAGTTCCGCTCGGCGGCGAAGGATGTGGAGCGCTTCTCCCGCTTCGGCACTTATCGCATCGAAGGGGACAACGTCGGCGACGGCCATCTGGCCATCGCCTTTCGCTCCGGAAACACGCGCACGCCCGACGCCACCTGGAGTCCGTGGAGCGCCGCCTCAGCCTCGGCCGGAGGGCAGATCGACGCACCTCCCGGAAAATTCATCCAGTGGAAACTGACCATGCCCAAGCCGGCGGCGAACATCTCCGTCGACACGGTCACGGTGGCCTTCATCAATCGCAACGTGGCGCCGTCGATCGACAACGTCGTCGTGCAGGATCCGGCCGTGGTCTACATCAACGGCAGCTACCCGCAATCGCCGCAGGTGGTGGAGGCAACCAATCCCGACGAGTATGGGATCTTCACCAGCCTCGACACGCCCCGCGACAAGAACGAGAGCGGCAAGAAGGTCTACCGCAAGGGGTACCGCACGGTGAGCTGGCGCGGGCACGACGACAACGGCGACTCGCTTCGCTACACGCTGTCGTTCCGCCGCAAGGGCGCCGACAAGTGGCTCCGCCTGCGCGAGAACGTCGATGAGACGTCGATGAACTTCGACACGTCCCAGCTTCCTGACGGCACCTACGAGCTCCGCCTCTCCGTGACCGACGCCCAGGACAATCCGGACATGCCGCTGACCGACGCCAAGGAAGGGATCGATTTTGTCGTCGATAACACGCCGCCTGTGATCGCCTTCACCTCGGAAGGGGAGGACGTGGTCATCCGCATCACCGACAAGCTCTCGCCCATCGGCAAAGTCGAATACTCCGCCGACGCTCAGAAATGGATCCGCCTCACGCCGGTCGACGGCATCAGCGACTCGCCCAGCGAGACCTATCGCCTGAAGCGCGCTGCACTGACGGGCAAGTTCGTAATCGTTCGCGCGGTCGATGCGTTTTACAACGTGGCTACCGAGTCGGTGACGCTGCCATAGGTCGCCGATTTCGCAGCAAGCGGAGTCGGCCGTGCCGACCTATAATCTCCGCCGTGAACCGCATCAGAGTCGCCTTCTCTCTCTGCCTGCTTTTCCTCAGCGCCTGCTCGAAAGAGAAGCCGGTGCAGCCGCAGATGGCGGTAGTCGAGGATGACACCACCCCGGTCGATGGCGGCACACTCCTGCGCCGGCTCGAGGGCGACGTCAAGACCCTCAATCCCGTCCTCATCGACAGCCGCTACGATCACTACGTCGCCTCCTATCTCTTCACGCCGCTGCTGCAGCTCGACGCCAACATCCTCCCGACCACGAACGGCTCGCTGACCGACAAGTACGAGATTTCTGCCGACGGGAAGGCGTACACCTTCCACCTCAACCCGAAGGCCACCTTCTCCGATGGCACGCCGGTGCTCGCCAGCGACGTCCTTTTCACCCTGGCGAAGATCGTCGATCCGAAGTCGGAGTCGGCTCAGTTCGCCGGGCAATTCGAACAGTGGGATCCGGCCAACAGCCATGCCGATGACGCCAGGCACACCGTCGTCATCGCCTTCAAGGAAGTGCTGGCCACGCAGCTGGTCTCGTTCACCATGCTGCGGCCGATCCCGCAGCACGTCTACTCGCAGGGAGACTTCAAAACGGCCTTCATCCTGACCGCCACCGGCGCCGGTCCATACCGGGTCGTCCGGCGCATTCCGGGGAAAGAGATCCTGCTCGAGCGCCGTCCCGATTTCTGGGGCGTGCGGCCGCACATCCAGAACATCCTCTTCAAGGTCATCGGCGACGACAACACGGCCTGGCAGGCCGCCAAACGCGGCGACGTCGATGAGACGATGATCAACTCCGATGCCTGGCTGCGGGAGAGCCGCCGTCCCGAGCTGCAGAAGATTCTCGACTTCCGGCGCTTCTACACGCTCAGCTACAACTTCATCGCCTGGAACACGCGCGATCCGATCCTGGCCGATAAGCGCATTCGCCGGGCTTTGGCGGAGTGCGTCGATCTGCAGTCAGTGATCACCAATCTTTATCACGGCACGGCGCGGGCCATGAACGGACCGTTCACTCCCGATCAGTGGGCTTACAACCCGGAAGTGCCCGTGATCCAGTACAACCCTGCCGACGCCACGAGGGTTTTCAACTCTCTTGGCTGGCTCGATACCGACGGCGACGGCATTCTCGACAAGAACCACAAACCATTTGCACTGGAGATCTTCGTCGTCGGAGGAAACTCTGCGTCGAACCCCTTCGCGCAGCTTTATCAGTCCGAATTGAAAAACGTCGGCGTCGATTTGAAGGTCACCGCGCTCGACCCCAGCGCCTTCCTGCAAAGGGTGATGGCCGGCAATTTCCAGACCTGCTACATGGCGTTCGAGCTCGATCCCGACCCCGATCCGCGCGCTCTCTATCACTCGTCGCAGTTCCCGCCGAACGGCCAGAACGTCACTTTCTACAAGAATCCCGCCGTCGACGCGCTCATCGACCAGGGCCGCCGCGAGCTCGATCGCTCCAAGCGTGTGGCCATTTATCATCAGCTCCACGCCCTCCTCGCCGACGAGCAACCCTTCACCTGGACCGTGCAGGTCTCCACGAAATGGGCCGTCTCCAAGCGGGTGAAGAACGTCCGGGAGAGCAAAGGCTACGGTCTCTACCTCTGGTATCCCGGCGAGCTCGATTGGTGGATCCCGAAGAGCCAGCAGAAAAGGTAGCCCGCTTCGCGGCGCAGGACTTGCCTCCGCATCACCTCGATCATGCGCATTCGGCCGCTCTGGATTCTCAGGTTTCTCCTGCTCGCGCTGGCCGCAAACGCTGCAGATGTACCTGACTCATCGATCAGAGCTGGTGACGCATCGATCACCATCCGGTTTTCCGAGGATGTTCCGGAAGCCTTTCGGAAGCTCGTCGAAGAATGGGTTCACGATGCGGCGGACGCGGTGATGACGGTTTACGGCCGCTATCCCGTGAAGCAGGTGATGATCAGCGTGGAGGTCGGTCGCGGCGGTCGTGGTGTGAGCAGCGGCAGAACGTTCGATGGGCGATTGATCAAGGTGCGCGTGGCGTCGGACGTGACGCGGGCAGTCCTCCGCTCCGACTGGATCATGACCCACGAGATGTTTCACCTCGGATTTCCCGACACCGCGGCGGACTGGATCGGGGAGGGGTTGTCGACCTACCTGGAGCCATTGGCCCGCGCCCGTGCCGGGCAACTCGGCGCGGAGGAAGTCTGGGGCAGCATGATCGACGGCTTCGCGAACGGTCTCCCTGTTGCCGGCGACAAGGGCCTCGACAAGACGCCGACGTGGGGCCGCACCTACTGGGGAGGAGCGCTGTTCTGGCTGCTCGCCGACATCGAGATCCGTCAGAAGACAAACAACCGCAAATCGCTCGATGACGCGCTCCGCGCCATCGTTGCCGAGGGAGGGACAGGATCGTCGAACTGGCTGGAGGAGAAGATCTTTCGCCGGGGAGACGCCGCCTTCGGAATGCCGATCCTGGAAACCCTTCACATGCGGTTGGGCCTTCACTCCGAGACCACCGATCTCGTCGCGCTCTGGCAGCAACTCGGCGTCAGCCGGAAAGGGCGCACGGTCGTATTCAACGATGACGCCCCTCTGGCAGCAGTTCGGCGGGCGCTAATGCGCGGCAAAGAGCGCTGATCGGGTCTTCCTTCGCTAAAATCCCCCGATGGGCGATTGTTGCCAGAAATTGGGAGCGTAGGCTTGGTTCTTCCGACTCCATGATCATGAATGCCGTTCCCATCCCGGCACAGTCGTTTCTCATGGGATCGGACGACGGGCGCGATGATGAGCGTCCGGTGCATCGCGTTTGGGTCGATGCGTTCGAGATCGGCGTGACGCAGGTGACCAATCGTGAATACGCGGCATTTGCGAAAGCGACAAACCGTCCGCTCCCGCAAACGTCGTTCCCCGATCCGGATCAGCCGGTGGCGGTATCGTGGTTCGTTAAGGTCGCAGCGGGCTCATCCCGCACAGCGATCGGAAGAAGAAACGGCCAACAGAACATCAGAACGACTCTAAAGGGGTAGGGAAAGCCCGCTTCCGATCACTCCTTAATTACTAGCTAAAGCGAAGATTGGTCTCTTCGCTAAGGAGGGCTAGATGTTCCTAGTAGGGACTGCTCTTCTTGTCTCGCTCGTCTTCGCTGATCCGCCTGCTCCGAAAAGACCGGACATCCTGACGTCCGCGGAGGTAGAGGCCTGTGTTCAACAGAAGTCCTGCGATGTGATTGATGATCAGCGCGCTGTCCTTTCGGATACGGTGCTCCGCCGCGCCCGCGTTATTGGTGTCCTTCGGAGGGCCACCGATGGAGCGTTCGACATCTACGACTATCGTCCTCTCCACGGCCACTATGATCGGTTTGCACCGCTGTCCGAATTGAGCGTCGCCGACCCTACGGAAAGAGCTCACCAGGTCGATGCCTTCCGTGAGTTGCAAGTGGCCTGGCTGCGTGATGTGGATGAGCCAAGCTCTAACCATACGGATAAAGCATTCCCTAGCGGGAGCGTGCATCACTCTGGTCCCTCATGGTCCCTCAGGCTTTCCGGGGCGGAAGCGCGTGCCTGTGTTGCCGGGGGCTACTGCCAGTCGGTTCAGTGGCCTGGAACGCCCAATGGTGACGAATCGCTCGGCGACGAGCCGGTGGTCGCCGTGACGATGAACGAGAAGACAGCAGTCGTCACGTATCGATGGGATCGCGAGACTCGAGGGTATACCGTCGCGTGGGTAACACCACCCTTCGCGAGCAGTTCCGACCGTGAGGCGAACGGTGCCCGCGTGCTGCACGATTTGTACGGCGCCAAGCCACCGCGAGCGCTATCGGCCGCCTCAATACCTCCTTCCAGTGCATTCGTACCGGCGAAGAAGAGCGGCGAGTTGACGGTCCTTCCGACGCTGAACTGGACGGACAAGGATCAACCCGTCGCGGTCACCGCGATTGGCAAGCTTCTGATTGAGGCCGGAGATATCCGACGCGTCATGTTTCTGCCAAACGACTCGATGCTCGCTGCCGTCACACCCAAAGCAGTGATGTTCTGGACGACACCGCGCAGCATTCCAAAGAGCACGCCATGGACGTCAACCGATCCTCTGATTCTCAATGGAGGCGGCGGTGAAATCTCAGCGTGGTCTGCGAATGGAAGACGAATCGCCGTTCGGCATCTTGGTCAAGTACGCGTTCATCAAGTCGCCGTCCAAAGCGGTGCTCCGCCGGCGATCGATCTGATCTGCCCCGATGTTCCAGATGCCCTCGGCCTCACAGGAGGAGGAAATGTTCTCTTCCTCTCAAGCGGAGGGCGCTTAGTTCTTTACAACCTTCGCGATGCAGAGCCGCTCGCCGATTTCGTCACTCGCACCGAGGTCACGCAAACAATGGCTGTATCGGACGATGCGAAATATCTCGCCCTTGGAGGCCAACACGAAATCGTTGTAATCCGTTTGCTTGACCGTAGAGTCGAGGCGCGGCTTCCGTTGAACGCCGCGGTGACTTCTCTGGCGTTTTCACCTGACAACGTCTGGCTCCTCGCTGCCACCGGCGATCATGCCCTCTCGATCTGGGACACGCAAACTTACGACAAGGTCCGCGCCGCTGTTCCGGACTATACGGCGCAGTACTGGTCCGATCGCCGTTGGATGCAAGCCGCAAGTTCAAAACACAATGAAACGATACGTTCGATCGCGTTCGCACCAGGCGGGCGAGTATTCGTCGCTGGTGACGACGCCGGCAACCTGGCGTTCTTTGTGACTGAGACGCTAGCGCCGATTCCACTCTTGGCGCCTCTGGCACATCCCCACCCCGTCACATCGATAGCATTCTCACGTGATGGGCATGTCATCGCCTCCGCTTCGGGCGACTCGATCGCCTTATGGGATACCCCTCCAGAGGTTACTGCTGGTCCGACACCGCGACCTGTTACGGTAGAGGATCTTCGTTCTGAACACGCGCACGTAGTCGAAGTGCATGCGCAATTCAAACAGAAACGCGAGGAAGTGTCGCAGCTCCGTACGTCGTACGAGAAACGGGCGAACGACTACAAGCTGCGCATCCGCGCGCTGTTCGTTCAACACCATCTCTCGATTTGGAAAGAAGGCGAACGTGTGCCGGAGATCCGCAATCTGGTACAGGCCACGCAGAAGACTCTCGCGTATGTAGCAGAGCTTCAGGCAATTGAGAGTAGATTCGATGTCGCGCTGCTTGACATGGAGAATGTTGCCAGGAATCTAGTGCTCGACATACAAATGATGAATGTCGTTCCCGCGGATCAATTCCGTTCAATGGCGACAAAGATCGCTGACCTTCAGGCCGGGCTACCGGACTACAAGAATCTCGTTGTTAAACCGTCGCAGTTTCCTTCGGAGGCCGCGACTTGGGATTACATTTTTGCTGGCATGACACCGCCGACGGGTCCACACTGAGGCGTTTCTGGAGGCCGAATGAGCAAGAGACTGCCGTTAATTGCACTTGGAGTGATCGCAGGCGTGCTTTCGATCGTAGCCTTCCAGCTCATGCCAGCTCTGGGTTACTTTGTCGTATTTCAATGGCTCAGTCAGGTGATTTCCCGGGACGCAGGCGTGCAGCCCTTTGTTGGCTCTGCGTTCGCCGCGATCTTTTCGGTCTTTTTCGTGGAAACCGCATGGAAGATGTTCCGAGGATCGGCCGATTCACGGCGCATGGCGCTGCGGATATTCGCTGGGGGACTGGCAGTGTACTTCGGTTTGCTGTCCTTCGCGACGCATCTGGAGTTCTTCCACAACGGAAGGGAAGTACGCTGGATCGAGGTGCAACCAGACGGCACTATTCAGGCTGTGCCTCGAGAAATTAACCGGTTTACGAACAAGCCGAACATTCGAATCACCGAAGAGAACGTCCGACTCCTGGATGGTAAGCCCGCTAGCCGCGTTGCTGTGGGTGAAAGTACGGCCTTCTTCGACTCGTTCGGATATCCAAGGCTCTGGTACGGCAGGGATTTGAATGACGCTATCCAGTTCTATGACAAGCCGGGCCGCAATCCGCAGACCGGCGAGCTGCTTCAAGACCCGACCAAAGACATCATCATGGCGGCGCTCGACTCGGCAAAGGTTGTGAAAGCCGAGGCGCAGATCCTTGCCGAGTCCGCGGATGCACCGCATCAGATCCAAGTCTGGCCGAATATGCCGCTGTTGCGTGATGACGGCACACCACTTTACTGGTTTGCAGCAAGTCAAAATCGCTTCACTCTGTATGATCGTGATGGGCTCGATCCGCTGACGCACTTGAGGCTGCGGCCACTGACGAAGCCGCTGGCTGACGATCTGGATCGCTGGATGCGCGAGGAGATGGCTCGTCGACAGAATGGCTTAAACGACTTTGATGCATATCTTAGAAAGTACGGAGGTCAGCGTCCGTACGACGCACATCGGTAGAGGTCGTGTAGCTCGTTAGCGGGAATGCTAAACACCGCCCTCATCCCGGCGCAATCATTCCTCATGGGATCGGACGATGAGCGCGATGATGAGGGTCCGGTGCATCGCGTTTGGGTCGATGCATTCGAGATCGGCGTTACGCAGGTGACCAATCGTGAATTCGCGGCGTTCGTTCACGCGACGGGGCATCCGCTTCCGCCGGTATCGTTTCCCGATCCGGAGCAGCCGGTCGTCGCGGTGTCGTGGTTTGACGCGATCGCGTTCTGCGATTGGCTGAGCGAATTCGAAGGACGGCGCGTGCGGCTACCGTCCGAGGCCGAGTGGGAGTGCGCGGCGCGGGGTGGAGTGGAAGGCAAGCGTTATCCGTGGGGGAACGAGATGCCGCCACAGTACGAGGCCGATGGTCCGCGTCCGGTCGGCCGAGGAGAGCCCAATCCGTACGGCCTCTATGATCTCTGCGAGAACGTTCACGAATGGTGCAGCGACTGGTATGCCGCCGATTTCTATCGCCTCTCGCCGGAACGCAATCCGCGCGGGCCGGAGAATGGCACACGGCGTTCGTCCCGAGGCGGCTCGTGGCGGCATCAGATCAAAGTCAGCCGCTGTGCGGCGCGTTCCAGCATCCCACCGGAGTTTCGGTATGCCGACTACGGATTCCGGATCGCTTGCGACGGCGGATGATTTGCACGGTGTAATGTTTCCGCATGACCGACTTCCCTGATTCGTTCGCGCTCGTTCTCACCGGCGGAGGAGCGCGTGCCGCGTATCAGGTGGGCGTGCTGCGATGCCTGGCGCGCCATCTTCCCGAGGTTGGCCTCGACGTCATCACCGGCGTCTCGGCCGGCGCGATCAACGCCGCCTTCGTGGCATCGCGGAGCGCGCCGCTGGCGAAGGTCATCGATGAATTGTCCGAGGTCTGGCGGAATCTCCAGCTGAAAGACGTGATCCGGATCGACTCCCGCTCGCTGGCGCGCAACGTCTTCGGGTGGGGAGGGAAGCTCATTTCCGGCGGATCGGCGGTGGCGCCGCGGGTCCGAGGGCTGGTCGATACCACGCCGCTGCGCGAGTTGCTGCAGCGGCTTTTTCCATCGAACGAAAAAGGGGAGATCGCCGGGATCGCCGAGAACATCGTCCGCTGTCATCCGCGTGCAGTGGCGATGACCACGCTCGACTACACCACGGGCAAGACGGTGACCTGGGTCGACGGCTGCGACATCGAAACGTGGAAGCGACCGCTGCGTCGCGGCGTGCGCGAGCCGCTGACGATCGATCACATCATGGCCTCGGCATCGCTGCCGCTGGTCTTCCCGGCCGTCCGCCTCGGAAAGCACTGGTTCGGCGACGGCGGCATCCGACTCTCCGCGCCTCTCTCTCCCGCCCTGCACCTCGGCGCCACGCGCATGCTGGCCATCTCCACGCATTACGCGAAGACCGTCTCCGAGGCCGACGAGCCGCAGATCGCCGGCTATCCACCGCCTGCACAGATCCTTGGGCAGCTGATGGACGCCATCTTTCTTGATGTGATGGATGAAGACACGCTGCGTCTTCAACGGTCCAACGAGTTTCTGCTGGACCTTCCTCCCGAGCTTCGCCGCGGCTACCGTCCGATCGACTTCACGGTCATTCGCCCGTCGCAGGACATCGGAGCGATGGCCGGCGAATACGAGCCGCAGCTTCCTCGCCAATTCCGTTTCCTGACCCGCAGCCTCGGCACGCGCGAGACCTCGAACGCCGATTTCATGAGCCTGTTCATGTTCGTCCCCGAATACCTGGAGCGATTGATGGCGATCGGAGAGGCGGACGCGGATGCGAGGATTGAGGACATCAAGAGGGTTGCGACTCCGCCGTAGCGGAGCGCTGGCGTCGCGCCGGCTGGCTCGGCGGCGTCCCGCCGCCGACCCGGCAAGACTCCGAACATTTGCTGCTAACCCGGCGGCGAGGACGCACGCCGACCCAGCCGGCGCGACGCCAGCGCTCCGCTACGGTTCTACCAGCCGTAGAGTCCTCCTCGTCGCAGGTACACTTCATCCGAATGCTCCACGACTCCTGGCACCTCGCAGATCCTCTCCAGAACATCCCGCTGCTTCCGATTCCGAACGAGAAACTGCGCGCCATCATCGCCCAGCGCGGGATTACCACCGAGGAGGAGTACCGGCGGTTCGTGGCGCCGTGTATGGAAGATCTGCACGACCCAGGGACCATTCACGGCATCGGCGAGGCGTGCCAGCGCATCGAGCGCGCGGTGCGCGACCGCGAGACGATTCTCATCTACGGCGATTACGACGTCGACGGTGTCACCTCGATCGTTCTCCTGCAGACCGTTCTTCGCGCCCTCGGCGCGGATGCGGCGCATGTGGTGCCTCACCGTCTGGTCGACGGCTACGGCCTCAAGACCTCGGTGATCGATCGCGTGCTCACGGAGCGCGACGTGCGGTTGATCATCACCGTCGATTGCGGGATCACCAGCGTCGATCCTGTGCGACAGGCCATCGAGCGCGGGATCGATGTCATCGTCACGGATCACCATCTCCCGCCGGAGCTGCTTCCCGACGCCGCCGCGGTGCTGAACCCGAAGCAGCCGGGTTGTGAGTATCCATTCCAGGAGCTGGCAGGCGTCGGCGTGGCGTTCAAACTCTGTTGCGAATTGCTGAGGCGCAGCGGCAAGAAGATGGCCGTGGCCTCGCTGCTGAAGATCGCTGCGATTGGCACGGTGGCCGACGTGGCGCCGCTGATTGGGGAGAACCGCACCATCGCCTGGCTCGGCCTGGCCGGACTGGCCGATCCACGAAATCCCGGGCTTCGTGCCTTGATCCGCCGCCTGGGGATGCTGGGGCGGCCTCTACGAGCTGTAGATGTCGGCTTCAAAATCGGACCGCGCATCAATGCCGCCGGACGGCTCTCGTCCGCCGAAACCGCCATCGATCTCTTTGCCGCAACCTCGGAAGAATCCGCCTGGACTCTCTGCGCCGAGCTCGACCGGCTGAATGCGGAGCGGCAGGAGATTGAGAAGATGGTACGGGAGGAGGCGGAACGGGAGGTTGCTGAGTTGCTGGGTTGCTCAGTTGCTGAGCCGGAACCGCCGAGCAACTCAGCAACCAAGCAACACAGTAACCAACCCCGCATCCTGGTTCTCGCCGGCCGCAATTGGCACAAAGGCGTCCTCGGCTTGACCGCCGGCCGCATTGCCCAGCGCTATCACCGGCCGACGCTGGCGATTGGGATTGAAGGCGATCTGGCGGTCGGGTCGGGGCGGAGCATTCCGACGATCAATCTTCACCAGCAGCTCGAATCGGTGGCGGAGCTGTTCACGCATTTCGGCGGACACGAGTTCGCCTGCGGCTTTGCATTGCCAGCGTCGAACGTCGACGAGTTGCGGCGGCGGCTCGACGAGCGGTTTGCCGCATTCGATGACGACGTTTTTCGCCGCGAGGCGAAAGTTGATGCCGAGGTAACGCTGGGTGAGGTCGATCGGGAGTTTGTGGCGGCGCATGAGCTGATGCAGCCGTTCGGCGCGGGCAACCTGCAGCCGCTCTTTCTCGTCCGGAGCGCGAACGTCGTGGCCACGCGCGAATTTGCGCCGGACTGTTGCGAGCTGACGATCGACGACAGCACCGGCAAAGCGCTGGCGGTGCTGTGGCCCTTGGCCAAGGCGCTTGCGCCCGACCTTGTACGTGGCGCGACGGTCGATCTGCTTTTTCAGATCGAGCCGGACGGTTATGCGCCGAGCGGTAGCAAGTTGGCGGTGGTCGACGCGCGGAATAGCCTTCACCCATAACAAGTTACCCGCCCCGTGCAGCGCACGATCCGCATCCTTCGCGTGGCACTTCCCCTCCTCTTCATCGCCTTCGTCCTCGTCATCGGTCTCAACTGGCGGCGCGGGAAACCGCACAAGGACAAATCGGGCGCGGTGCCGGTGACGTCGACCATCCGTCCCAGCGACAAGCCGGCCATCCTTTCGACGACTTTCGAGGACACGCAGACCGTCAATGGCCGCCTGGCCTCGCGCATCCGCGCGCAGCGCGTGGTCGCGTTCCAGTCGGGTTGGAACACGCTCGAGAACGTGCAAATGACCATCTACCGGCCCACGGGCCTGACCTACGACCTGGTCTGTCCGCAGGCGCAGTTCAACAGCAACACCAAGGAAGCGGATGCAAAGGGTGGCGTGCGCGTGACCTCCAGCGACGGCGTGGAGATCACCACCGCCGAGATTCACTTCGACGGCAATCACCTGACCAACCACGTCGCCGTCAACTTCAAGGTCGATCGCTGGGTCGGCAGCGGCGGCGCGCTCGACATGGACGTCCCCGGCGAAGTGGTGCGCCTCTACGAGAAGGTCGACGCCACCATGGCCCCGGAGACACCGGCCGAGTCACCGCTGAACATCAAATCGCAGGAAGGCTTTTTCCGCCGCAAGGAGAACTTCGCCGAATTCACCAAGGACGTCGTGGCCACGCGCGACAGCGATCGATTCAATGTCGATCACATCACCGGCCGCTTCGGCGCCGACCGGAAATCGCTGATGGCGCTGGAAGGGCAGGGTCACCTCACCATCGTCATGACCGGCGATTTGTCGTCAGGTAAGCCAGGCGATTCATCCGGGCGAAAGACCATCACCGCGGACCGCTTCTGGAGCGAGCTCGGTGCGAACGGCCAGATCAGCGCCTTCAATTTCATCGGAGATACCGGACCGGCACACGCCGTCATCGAAGGACCGCCAAATCGCGATCTGGTCGCGCACACATTCCGCGTCGGCCTGGCCAACAAGCAAGTCACCGACATGAAGGCCGACGACAACGTGGTGATGAAGGAGTTCTTACCGATCAAGCGCGAAATGACCTCGGGGCATCTCATCGTCTACTTCGACCCGGCGGCGCACCACGCCACCAGCGCCAACCTCGAGGGCAATGTCCATTACAAAGATCCGAAGAACGACGCCCGCTCGGTACGCGCGAACTACGACATCACCAACGATCAGGTCGTGCTCACCGGCGAGCCCGGTTTCTACCCCTCGGTGGTCGCCGACGGGCAGACGCTGAAGGCGAAGCTGATCGAGTTCTCGCCGCGCGCCGGCACTGCCAAAGCGACCGGCGAAGTGATCGCCCAACTCGTATCCAAACAGGCCACCGGCGCGCCGACCGCGATCAGCGCCGATTCCACCAACGTCTTTCCGGCCAACAAGCCGGTCTTCGTCAACTCCGACACCGTGACCATGCGTCAGGCCACGAAGATCGCCGTCTTCAGCGGCAACGTCCGCGCCTGGCAGGAGACGAATACGGTGTTCTCGCAGGAGATGCAGGTGCAGGGCGCCGGCGATCAGGTCACGGCGCGCGGCAACGTCCGCACGCTGCTTTACAACACCAGCCCGACTGCCACGCCCGAGCAGCGGAAGGTTCCGATGCAATCGAAGAGCGATGTGCTGATCGCGCGGAAGCTCGACCGCCGCATCGATCTGAGCGGCAGCGTCCAGATCGACGATGGTGAGCAGCGGCATCTCAGCTCCGAGCGCGCCTCATTCTTCTTCGACGCCAATAAGAAGATGGATCACATCGAAGCGCAGGAGAAAGTCGTGCTCGTCGAGAAGCCGACCGGCCGCCGCGCCACCGGCGATCGCGCCACGTACAACGTCTCGAGGAAGATGATCTACCTCACCGGCTCACCGGCCACGGTGACGGCGCCGACGGGCGAGAAGAGCAGCGAGTTGGTGATCATGGACCTCGTGCACAATAAGGTCGACTTCACCAGCCCGAAGACGCCGATGCAGGGAACGTACAAGCCGCAGCCGTGAACCGCCGAGGAGCACTGGTAGCGTCGCTCTTCGTCGCGCTGGCGGTCGCGCGCGTGATGGCCACGTACCCGCGGTTCTGCCAGACGTACGACGAGCCGGTTCACGTGGCCATGGGGTTGGAGTGGCTGGACCGAGGAACGTACACGCTGGAGTTGCAGCACCCGCCGCTGGCCAGGATCTTCGATGCCATCGCGCTGCGGATCGATGGCCAGCACTACCCGGCCGGTCCGATCGTGCTCACCGATCCGGCAGCGCCGATCAGGAAGGGGAACGCCATCTTCGGCGGCGTGGATGACTATCAACGCAACCTGACGCTGGCGCGCATCGGTGTGCTGCCGTGGCTCCTCCTGGCGGCGTTCGTGGTGTTCCACTGGACGCGCTCGATCGCGAACACGGAATCTGCGGTCGCCGCGGTGGCGCTCTTCACCTTTATCCCGCCGATCCTCGGGCATGCCGGGCTGGCGACGACCGACATGGCGCTGGCTGCAACGCTACCGGCGGCAATCTACGCGCTGGTGCGATTTCTCGATCGGCCGGCCGCGATGCGGATGGTGGTCTTCGCCTGCGCGCTTGCGGCAGCAGTGCTCTGCAAATTTTCGGCGATTCCGTTTATGACGGTGATTGGGTTGATCCTTCTGCTGAAAGCGCGGCCGGATCGTCGTGTTGTTGGAATCATCGCGATCGCGTTTCCGATCGCGGTGCTCATCATCTGGGCGGCGTATCGATTCTCGATCTGGCCGGCGCCGCTGTACGGCTTCCCGCCGAATGAGCTGCTGGCGATGCTCGCTGACGCCAAGGCGCCCCCCGATCGGGCGTTTTACTTTCTGCTCAGCCACTTCCGACTTCCGGCTCCCGAGTTCTTCGCCGGCCTCACGCACCTCGGCGAGCACACTCTGTTTGGCCATCCATCGTATTTTCTCGGCGAGATCCGGACCCATGGCGTTTGGTACTTCTTCCCGGTGGTCATCGCGCTGAAGACGCCGATCGCGTTTCTGATTCTGGCGCTCCTCGGCATTCGCAAGGCTGCCGTTCCAATCCTGGCGGCCGCGGCGATCGTAGTGATCGCCATGGCATCGCGCATCAACCTCGGCGTGCGGCACGTGCTGCCGATCTATCCGCTGCTGGCGATTGCCGGCGGAATCGCACTGATCGAGATGTGGCAGCGCCGGCGCATCATCGCCGTCGTCCTCGGCGGGTGGATCGCGGTCAGCAGCCTGCTCGCGCATCCCGACTACATCGCCTACTTCAACGAGCTGGCCGGCCGGCATCCCGAGCGAATCGTCGTCGACAGCGATCTCGATTGGGGGCAGGACCTTCCCAGCCTGCGCGAGGCCGTCGTCGATCGCGGCATCGAACGGCTGTGGATCGTCTACTTCGGATCGACCGACCTCTCCCGCTATCCGATCGCGCCCGCGATCCGAAGGTTGCCGCCGAGGACGAAGGTGATCGGCTGGATCGCCATCAGCAAAACATCGTTGAAGGGCGCGTACGGACGGGAGGACGACTATGCCTGGCTCGAACAGCAGACGCCGGTGCAGGAGATAGGACGATCGATGTTGCTGTATCGCGCCAAGTGACGCGCGCAATTCAGTTAACATCCGCACCCTGTATGCCTGACCGCCCAACCGTCGTCCCGTTCACGCCCGCCGAGCGCGAACGTCCCGTCGATGCGCCTCTGCGCCTGGCGGCCGAGCATCTGGTCAAGGTCTACAAGCGGCGCAAGGTCGTGCGCGACATCTCGATCGAGATCAAGCAGGGTGAGATCGTCGGACTGCTCGGTCCGAACGGCGCCGGCAAGACCACCACCTTCTACATGATCGTCGGCCTGGTGCGGCCGGACGGCGGGCATGTCACGCTCGGCAGCGACGACATCACCTCGCTGCCGATGTATCTCCGCGCGCAGCGGGGAATCAGCTACCTGCCGCAGGAGGCCTCGGTCTTCCGCAAGCTCACCGTCGAAGAGAATCTGTTGGCAGTCTTCGAAACGATGGATTTGCCGCTGGCGGAGCGGAAGCGGCGCACGCGCATGCTGCTCGAGGAGTTCGGCATCACGCACAT
>Ga0157378_10002435_pt1 | contig 16553 bp, 20 predicted proteins | sample M65metaG_FD_115309 | JGI IMG/M metagenome (GOLD analysis project Ga0157378, IMG submission 115309) | Miscanthus rhizosphere microbial communities from Kellogg Biological Station, Michigan, USA - M6-5 metaG | ecosystem: Host-associated > Plants > Roots > Rhizosphere > Soil | place: USA: Michigan...
CTGCCGCTCGCCTTCCGGGCCGCCCGGCTATTCGGACTGCACATCGAAGAACTTTTTCATGACGAGGATCGTAGTAATCTTGAGACGGAAATCAAATAAGGATACTTATGTCTAAATTCACCGTAGCGTTATGCGGTTTCGCCCTTTTCGCGTCCACTGCCGTCTTGGCCCAAACGAAGCCAGCCTTCGAAGTGGCCGCCGTCAAACCGTCCGCGCCGATGGATCCGGCCAGACTCGCAGCCGCACTGCAAAGCGGCGGGAAAATGCCGGTTGGAGCCAATGTGGACGGCCTTCGCGCGGAATACCTGTACCTTGACCTGAAGTCGCTGGTGAGCTACGCCTACGGCGTGAAGCCCTACCAGATCACCGGACCTGACTGGATGCAAAGTACGCGTTTCGACATCGTCGCCAAGATGCCCGAGGGATCGAAGAAAACTGACGCGCCCAAAATGCTGCAAACGCTTCTGGAAGAGCGGTTCATGCTGACGACGCATCGCACCAGCGCGGAACATCCGGTGTTGGCTCTGGTGGCCGGCAAGGGCGGGCCGAAGCTGAAGGCTTCAGCCGAAAAACCGGTAGCCATCGACGAGAGCGCGCCGCTGAAGCCGGGTGAATTGAAAATGGACGGCACCGACGGACCCGTGCGCGTCAAGGTGGACATGACGACCGGAAGTTCGGTCATCGATATGGGACTTAAGGGCAAAATGGCTTACAGGCTGAATCCGGCCACGCAGACGTTTCACATCGATTTCAGCATGACGACGATGGAGGGCTTCGCCGATATGATCACGCAGTTGTTTGCGCAACTGGGCGGAACCGGGGGCCGGCAGGTGGTGGACATGACCGAGATCAAAGGCAACTACGATGCAACCATCGAACTATCGCTGGCGGAGATCATAGCCGTGGCCAGAGCGGCCGGCGCGGATATTCCGGCCGGTGCACCGGGAGGAGCCGGCGGGAGGGGCAACGTACCGGTAGCGTCGGATCCAGGCGCGGGAGGCTCGTCGCTGGCGGATGCGGTGCAATCGATGGGACTGAAGCTCGAGTCCCGCAAGGCGATGGTAGATCAGTTCATCGTCGATCATCTTGAAAAGACACCGACCGAAAACTAACCCAACTCAAATCGGGATACCCATCCGCCACAGGCTATACGCGACGGCTTGGCGAACGTATAACCACTCCAATCGCCAGCTCTGAGATTCCAGGGGATCGCGATCTTCGGGCCGCGGCGATCCGAAGACCTGCATGCCTTGATTTTCCAGCAGCTTCTTGACGCGATAGATGTGATAGCCGTCGCTGACGACGATGCAGGATCGCAGGTTCATGCGGCGCATGATCTCGGCGGCCGCGGCGATACTGTGCACCGTGCTCTCGCCTTCGGATTCCACCAGGATCGCTTCGGAGGGGACTCCGTGGCGGCTCAGGTAGGCCTGCGCCACGCCGCCTTCGGTAAAGGTAGGATCGCCGCCCGCGCCGCCTGTGGTGAGAATCCGCGGGGCCAGTTTTTGAAGATACAGGAACAGGGCATGATTGAGCCGGGCTTCCAGAACCGGCGAGGGATGCCCTCGGTATTCGGCGGCTCCCAGAACCACGATGACGTCGGCGGGCTGGGCTTCATCGACCCGCGACTGGCGGCGGATATCGCGGGCTACGCTGGTGAGGCCAAATCCCGCTGCGATGGTCCCCACCGCGGCCACGCCCACGCCGACTCTGAGCAAGACTCGTTTCATGCGTTATGCTGGGCGTTCAGAATCTATTGTAGGCTCCTGTTTTAGAACGTGCTTTCACAACGTGGTTGAAACCCTCATTAGCGAAAAGAATCCGCTGCTCAAGGAAGTCCGGCGACTGGCGGCGGGGGGCGACCCCGGGGAAGAACGCCTGGCTCTGGCCGAGGGACCCCGTTTGTTGGACGAAGCCCTGCGCAGCGGGATCGCGATCGGCGCCGTCATTCTGGCGGAATCGGCCAAGATCGCGGAGGAGAACCGGCTAAGCGCAGCGCGTGTGGTGCGAGTGCCGGATGCTATTTTCAACAAGCTGGCGTCTACGGAGTCTCCGCAGGGGGTTCTGACGCTGGTTCGATTGAAGGCATGGACCCCGCAGGACCTGGTTCGGGAAACGGCGCTGATCGTGGTTCTCGACGGCGTGCAGGATCCGGGCAATGCCGGTACGATTCTGCGGACGGCCGAAGCCTTTGGCGCGACGGGCGCGATATTCCTGAAGGGCGCAGTGAGTCCGTCGAATCCTAAATGCCTACGGGCTTCCGCGGGCTCGGCGTTTCGTTTGCCGCTGCTGACGGGCTTCGCGATTGAGTCTCTTCTGGCGATGGCGGCCTCCTCCAAGGCGGGTTTGACGCTGTACGCGTCCGATCCCCGGGCGGGGCTTTCTTTGTCGGATGCGCCTTTGGCGGCTCCTTGCGCCATCATCATCGGGAGCGAAGGAAGTGGAGTGCAGCCCAAGCTCGCCGCGCGCGCCAGGGGTTTGAAGATCCCGACGAATACGGTGGAATCTTTGAACGCAGCGATCGCCGCCGGCATCTTACTGTACGAAGCACGCCGCCAAAGAAGTATATGAGCCTGTTCGACAGCGCGCCTCTGCGTTCGTCTCCGGAAGCCGACGGAAAGCGTCCGCTGGCGGAACGGCTTCGCCCGGAGCGCCTGGAGGACTTCGTAGGCCAGCAGCATATTCTGGGTCCCGGCAAGCCGCTGCGGATGCAGATCGAGCGCGATCATCTGCAATCGCTGATCCTATGGGGACCTCCGGGAACCGGCAAAACCACGCTGGCGCGCCTGATCGCCCGCAGGACGAAATCCGAGTTCGTACCGTTCAGCGCCGTGCTCAGCGGGATTAAAGAGATCAAGGCGGTGATGGCGGACGCCGAACGGCTGCGCCGAGCCGGCCTTCGGACGCTGGTGTTCGTGGATGAAATCCACCGCTTCAATAAAGCCCAGCAGGATGCTTTTCTTCCCTACGTAGAAAAGGGGGACATTATTCTCATCGGCGCCACTACCGAGAATCCTTCGTTCGAAGTGGTCGCGGCTTTGCTGTCCCGAGCCAAAGTATATGCGCTGCGGGCGCTTTCCATGGATGAAATCGTAACGCTATTGGAGCGCGGACTTGAGACTCTACAACTGAAGGCCCCCCGCGAGCTTATGGAGCAAATCGCGATCTACGCCAACGGCGATGCGCGCTCGGCGTACAACATCCTGGAGACGGCGGCCGGAGTGGCGCACGAAGGCGTCCTGGATACCGCCGCGGTCGAATCGGTGATCGAACGCAAGGTGCTGCTGTACGACAAAGCCGGGGAGGAGCATTTCAACCTGGTCTCGGCGCTGCACAAGAGCATCCGGTCGTCGGATGCGGATGCCGCGTTGTACTGGCTGGCTCGGATGCTGCAAGGCGGGGAAGATCGAATGTACCTGGCCCGCAGGCTGGTGAGGATGGCGGTTGAGGACATCGGCCTGGCGGATCCCAGGGCGCTGGAGCAGGCGATGGCGGCGCAACAAGCCGTACATTTCTTGGGAATTCCAGAGGGCGATCAAGCCCTGGCGCAGATAGCTTTGTACCTGGCGATCGCGCCGAAATCAGACGCGGCATATAAAGCTTTAAATAAGGCTATGGAAACAGTTGAAAACACAACTGCTGAGCCTGTTCCGATGCAGCTTCGGAACGCTCCCACCAAGGCCATGAAGGAATGGGGATACGGCGAGGGCTACCAGCACGCGCACCAATTCGAGGACGCGCTGAACCATATGAGCTGTTTACCTGAGAATTTGCGCGGGACCTTATTCTATGAACCTACCGATCGCGGTGTGGAGCAGAAAATCGCCCAACGGCTGGCAGAGATCCGGAGCCGGCGAGGGCAGGGTCCGAAGGGGCCTGCGGCACCTCCCGATATTAAATCCTGAACGATTCGTGCGGTTTAGGGATCTAGTTCTAGACATGGGGTCCCAGCCGATTGGTACGCCTGTACCCCCGGGGAATGGCCCTATTCAGCCATTGTTGCAACGCTTTGCTTCGAGCAAACTTCTATCAGAAGGAAACAGGTGAAACGTGGCGTCAGTGCAAACCCGAGAATCTGAACGACGGCGTTCCGACCGTTTTGCGATTGAGCGAGAGGTTCGGTACCGCGCTCTGAACAAACGGGGCGGAGAAGAAGCCGGCGAGGGTAAGACCTTAAACATGTCGAGTTCCGGGGTGCTGTTTACCGCGGGCCAGATCCTGCGGCCAGGCCGCCGGATCGAGCTGGCCATCAGTTGGCCCGCTCAGCTCAACAACAAGTGCGCTTTAAGGCTGGTGGCGCGCGGCCGCATCGTCCGTTTCGAAAATGGTGTCGCGGCCATGGAAATTCAGCAATACGAGTTCCGCACGCAGTCGGCTCCAGGGTCGGTTTCCGCCGCGGGCATCACCAAGATGGCGCTCGCCTAGGTTCTGTTCGAATCGTCGTTTTTCTCTCCTTTTTACGCGCCGGGGAATCCATCCCCCGGCGCATTTTCTTTGCTCCTGCCGGGCGGCCTGCTAATTTGGATGTAGACCCGCATGAGCAGCCTTTACGCCAGATGGATGTACGATTGGGACGCCCGCCTGAACTCGGTCTCCACCAACCGTGTCGTCCGGCCTTTCGACTGGGGCCTGGAATGGACACGCCAGTGGCCCCAGGCAACCCAGCATCCTCAAAATGGCCACGATCCGCTGAGTTATCTAAAGGCCTTGAACCAGGCCGCTCTGGCGGATAGCGACGCTTTCTATGGATACACCACGCCGGCCGACTTTCGCTTGGATGGCAACCGGTTGCTCTTCACCAGTCCGGTGCACACGCCGTATCCGGAAAACAATACGGTGCATGGGCAGTGGTTTCCGGCGGGCGAAAAGCCGGGCCGCCGGCGCGTGGCGGTGGTCGTATTGCCGCATTGGAACGCTCAGGCCACGCAGCATGGTGCGCTGTGCCGCGGTATCGCGAAGCTGGGGATCCACGCATTACGGCTGAGCTTGCCGTATCACGATTTCCGCATGCCGCCTGAACTGGAACGGGCCGATTACGCGGTTTCCTCGAATGTTGCGCGCACGGTGGATGCGACCCGGCAGGCGGTAATCGACACGCGCTGCTGCGTGGATTGGCTGGAGCAGCAGGGGTTTGAAAGCATCGGGATCGTGGGGACCAGTTTGGGATCCTGCTATGCGTATCTGGCCAGCGTTCACGATCCGCGGCTCAAGGTGAACGTCTTCAATCACTGCTCGACCTATGTCGCCGATGTGGTGTGGGAGGGGCTTTCGACGCAGCATATCCGCCAGGGTCTGGAGAGTAACGTCACGCTGGAGGAATTGCGTCAGGCGTGGGATGTGATCAGTCCGCCGAACTACGTCGAGCGGTACGCCCGCATGGAGAAGAAGCCTCAGTTCATGTATGCGCGCTACGATACGACGTTTCCTACGCGGTTCTCCGAGCAGGTGGTAGCCAAGGCTAAAGAACTGGGTTTCGAGCACCGGGCGATCGCGATGCCATGCGGGCACTACAGCCTGGGGGAGACACCGTTTAAGTTCATTGCTGGCTACCACATCTGTAATTTTTTGAAACGAAACCTTTAATCGGGCGGGGCATGCCTCGCCCCTACAACGTCCCCCATCATCTGCCGATAGAAGGCCAGTGATGCAGCGGATTTTGAACTTTGACGAACCCCTAGTTTCAGAGACCGAGGATTTCGAGCTGGTAGTCGGACGCCGCCAAGCGGCCGCCCTGACATTTCTGGCGCTGGTGGTGGTGGCGTTGTGCTCGGGAGCATCTTACCTGGCAGGGAAGGCGATTGCGCCTCGCGAGGAAGCTCCGGTTCCCATGATCAAGCTGGAGCCGGCTCCAGCTCCAGCAACGGAAGCAACCCTCGTTCCACCGATGTTTCCCTCGGTTACAGTAGCGTCACCAGCGCCAGTGTTAGAGGCCCCGCTGTTCGCCAGTCCGGTGGCGCAGGCTATCTATATCCAGGTGGGCGCAGTGGACAAGGGTGTGGCTACGATCCTGGCCGAGGGCTTGCGCAAGCACGAGCTGGATTCATTCGTCGCACCAGGACCGAGTGAGAAAGCGTTTCGGGTACTGATTGGTCCGTTCCCGGATGCCGCGGCGTATCAGAGGGCGCAAGCGGTGGTGGATCGGCTGGGCCTGGCTAGTTTCGCAAGGCGCTATCAGGTTCAATAACTCCTCCGAATTTTACCCCAGCCGCTTGCGCAATTCTGTGATGTGGGCGATGTGATGGCGTCCGTGCCAGGCGTACTGCGAGAGGTATTGATCCAGCCGCCAGGGTCCGGACTCGGGATGAAGGAACCGGCGCTCGAAATCGGCATCACTCAGGGATTCGAGCAGGTGCACCCAACGCACGTGCAGGGCTTCCAAAAGATCGAGGGATGGAGCGACAGGCAGGGCATTGTCGGCCAGCATCGCCCAACGCGTTTCGTCGTACGGTTTGATGGTGGGCAGGTCTTCCGTAAGCGCGAGCTTAAAACGGACGAAAGCATTCATGTGACTTTCGGGCACATGATGCACGACCTGCCGCACGGTCCAGCCGCCAGGCCGGTAGGGAGTGTCGAGCTGTTCTTCGGAGAGACCGGACACAGCGGCGCGCAGGTCATCCGGGGCCCGGGCGATTTCCTGAATCCAGGTGCGGCGTTCCCGGGCCGTAGTGGAACCGGGAAGGGAAAACGGTCCGATCGGGTACTGGAGGTCTGGCATGTTTCATGGTAACGCCGTGCTGGGATCAACGAAATACGTGTGATCGCAGGAGGATACGGTGCTCCCGGGAGCGGAGTCCTTGGAGCGCGATTGTACAATCGGTCTGCTCATGACAGACCAACGGATCGGTTCAAGCGAGTTTGACAAAATGCCGCAGGAAGTCCGCGACCGGGTTCTTGCGCTGGTGGCAAATGATTCCGGCGAGTTCGTATTGCGCCTGCCCTTTCTGGATCCCAAAGAATGCCGCAAGCGGGAGGAGATCCTGCGCGGGCTGACGCTGGTCCGTGAGGGCCATGTGATCCGCGCCGTGCTGGGTCCGCAGGCAGCCGCACGCGATCTGGCGGCGACTTCGGCGCTGATCGATCCGGTGTGGCGCAACGCTCCGACGGAACGCCAGCCGGCGTATTTTCCGGTATGGCAGCGCGTCTCGATGGCGTTGCAGCAGTGGCTGCGGTATCGCGTGGCGGAGGCGTATTTCGCGGATGTGGCGCGCTTCGCGGATCGTCCGGCGGCGTATCCGGTGATCGTGTATCAGGCCAGCCGCTTGTGCCACGGGCGTCCGCGGACCGAGTTCACCTACGATCTGCGCGACTATCCGGAATGCGACACCACGCTCGAAGCGTCGTGGAAGATGACCGGGCGGGGGATCCAGACAGTGCTGCGGCGGATCGAAGGCAGACTGCTGGAGCTGGGGATGGTGGAGCTGGCGCATCGCTACGCTCCGGTGTGGAATCACGACGTACTGGCGAGCGTGCAGAAGAAGCCCCGACCCTACGTGGAACTGCTGACGGCGGAGGCCGCATTGATTAACGCCGTGATCGACCTGGGAACCGAGAGGAGCGTGCGGGCGGCGAATCGATTCGCGACGTGTGTGAATCTCAATCTCCGGAAAATGTGCGGGATGGATTTACGGGAGCTGGGGACCGGTATTTTGCAAGAGGCTACGAGAGTGCTGCATGACGTTTTCGACGGTGGGGTGCTGGAGGACGGTGACATGCGGTCCGCGAGGAGCCCAAATCTTCGGATCGGCGGCGAGGAAAATGGAGATGACAGGCGTGCCTACGGCGGCGGCGAGGTGGGCGATGCCGGAATCGTTACCGATATAAATGCGCGCGGTGGAGAGCCAGCAGGCCAATTGGTATAGATCGTCGATGCGGGTGGCGCCTTCGAGGGATTCTGCGGGTCCGGCGCACCACTCCACGGGAATCGGCAGGTTCGCGGCAACTTCGCGGAAGTTCTCGAGCGGCCAACGCTTGCTGAGGCTGCTGGCGAAGGGATGAATCACGGCGAAGTTCCTGCGTTCGACAGCGGGAACGGGAATATGCGGGATGCCTTCGGCGGGTGGAGGAAGCGCCGGGAAGAACGTGAACGGCAGATGCCGAACCGCGTCGCGGAATTCGGGGCGATTCGTTCCGTACCAGGAATAGATGGAATCGAACTTTTCCAATTCTGGAACGCTGGCGCGGTCCACAACGCCGACCAGATCGAGTCCAGTGTCGGCGATGGCGCGGGTGCGATCGGCGAAGCGGATCAGGGGGAGCATCGGGCGCGGAGCCCAGACTTCGGTGTAATCGGCGCGGGCGGCCTCGAGTGCTGGCAGCGAGAGAATTACATCGCCGATGGCGCCCGGCCGGATGAGCAATCGACGACAGGCGACAAGATCGCCTGTCCCACTTCTCTCAGCCTGTCCCACTACCGAGAGACACTTACAGGCAGGGTGAGGTCGATGGTTTTGGGCGGCAGGCACATGCGGTCATTGCAGGCCTGGTAGCGCAGCTTGCCGGGAAGGTTGACGAGTCCGGGGGGCACGGAGGCGGCGACTTTGAAGCGCGTCGTCAGTTCGAATTTTCCCGTGAAAACCGGAACCGGTGTCGGGAAGAAGCCGAGCTTCAACAGAATCGGCTTCGGGTAGACGATTTCAAACGCGGTGAAGGGTCCGGCATCCCAGGAGAGTTTCAACGGGATCAGGTAGGGATCCGGCGGCATATTGCTGTTGACGTGGTAGCCTTCGCGCAACTGTACCGGAAGCTTGACCTCGACGGATGCACCCGCTTTCGCCGGAACAGGTTCCGGCTTAGGCATTAGAAGGACGTTAGTTTGGGCGAACGAAAGCGAACTGGCTGCCAGGAGCAGGAACAGCGCCGGTTTTCGGAGCATCTTTGGGAGCCTCTAACAGTTGCTCGATTTCTTTCTGATACGTATTCTTCGCGACCAAGCCGATGTGCATGGAGGCGATGCGCCCTTCACGATCGATCATCAGCGTGGTGGGCAGCGAATCGACGCTGCCGAAAAGCTGGGAGATCTTATCGTCGCCAACCACAATGCGGTAGTTCATCTTGTGCTGTTCGATGTAGGGCTTAACCGAATCCCATCCGTCTTCGTCCATGGCGACGCCGATGACGGCAAACTCCCGATCCTTATAGGTCTTCTGAAAGTCGGTGAACCAGGGGATCTCGATCTTGCAGGGTCCGCACCAGGTAGCCCAGAAATTCAGCAGAACAACCTTGCCTTTGAAATCGGACAGCTTGACCAGCGAGCCGGTGGAATCCTTCAAGGAAAAGTCGGGTGTCGGTTTGCGTTCTTTTTCGTTCTTGACGCGGGCGTCATCGTCGCGGAAGGGAACGGTGCACGAAACCATCAGCGCGAAGGCAGCCGCGAAGAGCGTCCAGCGTCGAACCGAATGCAGGGACAGCGTCTGGGCTGGCATGCCTTAATTATACCGGGACCGGAGGAGTCTGGAACAGGTGGCTCAAAAACCAGCGCCTGCGGGCTCGCCTGAGGGGTCCGGGCAGCGTGAATTCCTCATGACCGCGGAGTTCGGCGCATAGCCACGCCGCGGTATCGCAGAAGCTTTCGCATATATAGCGTCGCCAGGCGGGAGTGCGGTGCCGGACGTCGGCAGGCGTGAGTTTGTGCTTGCGCCACTCCGAACTCCATCCTAATTCGCCCGAAGGTTTCTTGGTTTTGGGGCCAGCGAGCTCGGCCTGGAGCACGCTTTCCCAGCTCCAGCGGGTCTGATTCGACAGGCGGACCCAAGCGAAGTGGAAGATCTCATGGACCAGGATGCGTTCGAACTCGCCGCGCCGCGCCAGAACCTGGGCATCGAGCAGAATGCGGCGGCGAGGAATGTCGGTAGCGGCCAGGTGCGGGCCGAGGGAACGGCGAACTTCGACGCGGATGGGACGTCCGGTGAGGGGCGGCAGCACTACTTCTTCGGGGGAGCGGGTGCGGGTCCGGCGGGGACGGCGAGTGCGCCCACGGCCTTGAGGACATCGGCGTCCTTGATCACGGCCTGATACTCTGTGCCGAGATCTTTCATCCACTGGTTCATGTGCTCATTGCGCAGGATCTGCACAATCGGCTCGCGGACCTCGTCGATGGGCTGGAGTCCTTTGTCTTCCAGGCGGACGATGTAGTAGGCGGAGGGTTGGCGAATCGGCGCGCTAATTTCACCGGGCTTGAGGGCGAATACGACGCTCTTCAGATCGGCGGGATATTCGCTGACAATCTTAATGATGCCGAAATCGCCGGCGGCAGCCTTTGAGACGGGATCCTCGGAGTACTTTTCCACCATCTTCACGAAATCGGCGCCGCCGCGCAGCTGCATCACGATATCTTCCGCGAGTGCCTTGGCTTCGGGTTCCGAACGCTTGGTCTGGGCCGCGGTTACAGCGCCTTGGGCCGCCGCCTTGAGCGCGTCGATACCGGTTCCCGTGGAGGCGATCTGGCCACCGAACAGAATCTGGATCACCTTGATTTTGGCCTGTTCGTATTGGGCGCTGTGCTGCTGGTAATAAGACTCGAGCGTCTCCGAGGTGACCCGGAAGGTATTGTTCTCCTCATTCAGCCGGGCCTGGCGTTGAAGCTGGATCTTGAGGAGTTCGAACTGCTCCTTGTAGGGGCTTTTTTCGAGCAGCTTGGCCTTGTCTGCTTCCTCAGCCAGATGAATAAAGAGGAAGTATTGGCTGAGTGCAAGCTGGGGGTTGGCCTGAAACATCTGGATGTCCTGGGGATTGAAGGCGGCCAGCATTTTTTCCACATCGGCGACGGTGATGTCCTTGCCTGCAACGACGGCGACGACCTTGGTTGGATCGATCTCGGGGGCCTGAGCCCACAGGGGGATGGTGAGGGTCGCAGTGAGCAGGAAGTGTTTCAAATGCATGGTTTCTCCCAAGTTAGCACGATGATGAAATTAGACGCGAAAGGAGGGATTTGGTTTGAGAAAGCGGGGAAGTACTGGGGTATAGTAGCGGGAATGAAGCGAAGGCTGGCACTGGTGGGTGCCATGGTGCTGGCCGAGAGCGGCTGCCAAAACATGCCCGAGCCTTACGCGCCGCCGGCGCAGCGTCCGGCGGTCGAGAAATTCCACCCGTACCGGATGCAGGCGATCGTCAGCATGTCGGACGACGACGCCCAGGCGCACTTCGTCCAGGACATCACTCCGCTCGCGACCAGCAGTTGGAGATGGACGGGCAAGAAGCCCACGGTTCGGGTGAAAGCGCGGACGGACGAAGAGCTGCGTTATACGATCGACTTCGTACTGCCGGAGGCGAACTTTCGGGAGACAGGTCCGGTGAATATTGCGTTTCTGGTGAACGATCGCGTGCTGGATCGGGCTCGCTATAGCAACGCCGGAGACCAGCATTTCGAGAAGCCGATTCCCGCGGGATGGATCACCGCGGGCCAGGACATCACGGTGGCCGCGGAAGTGGATACGTTATCGGCGGGTCCGCCGGTGGCTCCGAAACTAGGGATCGTTCTGGTGCGGATCGGGATCACACAGTAATGCGCCAGGCTGTAGCGGCCCTATTCGGCGCGGGATTCACGGTGGCAGGCTGTTACGCGGCGGGAACGCTGGTTATCGACCGGCTGGGCGCTGCGCTGCGTCGCGACGAACGAATTCCCCTAGCCTTTATTCTGGGTGCGGCCTGTCTGCACCTGGTGATCTTCGCGATTCTGGCGCTGCACATCGCGTACTGGCCGGTATTGGTGTGTGTGCTTGCCGGGATCATTGTATTCTCGCTGCGCGGGGGAATATCGCTGCGGGGAACGGCGCAGATCGGCAAGCCGGTGCCTCCGTTGGTCTGGCCGCTTCGAGTGGTATTTGGTTTGTGCGCCGGAGCGTTCTCAATCCTGTATCTGATGAACGCGTGGGCTCCCGAGGTGAGTCCGGATGGCGGTGGCTATCACTTGGGGCTGGTGGCGCGGGAGTTGCGCGACCACGGTTTCGAGAAGATCACAACCAACATGTACGCCATGCTGAGCCAGGGCGTGGAAATGCTGTATGTGCCGGCATTCGCTATCGGCCGGCATTCGGCGGCCGCACTGGTGCACTTTTGTTTCGCCATTGCACTGGCGCTGGCGATTCTGGCGTACGGCCGGCGTATCGGCAAACCGTGGGCGGGGGCGGCTGGAGCGCTGCTTACGTTCGCAAGCCCGGTGGTAGGGGCGTCGGGCTCGGCCGCCTATGTAGATGTGGCGACGGCGGCCATCGTATTCGCCGTTTTTTATTGGACAGAAATCTGGGACGAGCAGAAAGACATGCGTCTGCTGATTCCCGTAGGGCTGCTGGCGGGGTACGCGTATGCGGCCAAGTACACGGCCTTTACGATCGGAATCTACGCGCTGCTGTTCGTAGTGTGGCGCACCAAGCGGTTACGCCCGGTGTTGCTGGTGACAGGCTGTGCGCTGATCATGGCGGGACCCTGGATGGCCAGGAACTGGATCTGGTATCAGAATCCGCTGGCGCCGTTCGGAAACTGGCTGTTCCGGAATCCATATATCCACGTCCTCTTTGAGCACAGCTATGCGGCGTCGCTACGCTCGTACGGGATGCCGAGCTTATGGCCGCTTCCGATGGAACTGATGATACGGGGCGGCTCGACCTATGGAATCATCGGGCCGGCGTTCCTGCTGCTGCCTGCCGCGCTGGTGGCGCTGCGATATCAGGCGGGACGAAGATTGCTGCTGGCCGGGGCGCTGGTGTTTTCGACATACTTCGCGAATATCGGAACACGCTTTCTGATTCCATGCCTGCCGTTCTTTTCACTGGCGATCGGGATGGCGTTTGCCGAATCGGCTCCGCTGCTGGGGGCGATGATGGTGTTCCACGCGGTGGCTTCCTGGCCTCCGGTCATGAAGCGCTATGTAAATCTCAACTCCTGGAGGCTGGTGCGATTTCCGTACAAGGCAGCATTGCGGATCACTCCACCGGAAAAGTTTCTGATGGAGAACAGCTATGGATACGCAGGGGCGCGGATGATCGAAGAGCATGTGCCCAAGGGCGAGCCGGTCTTTAGCATGACAGGCGCGGCGGATGCGTACACGACGCATGACATTCTGGTCAGCTTCCAGTCCGCCAGCAACCAGGCGATGGCCGACACCGTGAACATGGGCTGGGATGACGAGTTGCAACCCAGCATGCAGCGCGTATTCCGGTTCGAAGCCCGGCCAACCCGGCGGATGCGCGTACTGCAGACAGCACAGGCCGAGGATCCGGAGCAGTGGAACGTGCATGAACTGCGTTTCTACTATCAGGGAAAAGAACTGGTGCGAAATCCATCCTGGCGGCTGCGTGCGTGGCCGAATCCGTGGGAGGTGCAGTTCGCGTTCGATAATTCGCTGGCGACACGCTGGCGATCGGGAGAGATCGCGTTTCCGGGAATGTATCTGGATGCGGATTTCGGCAGCGAACAAATGGTGGATGAAGTCCGGCTGGTTACGTCGCACGATTTCGAGCGGGTCAAGCTGCGGGTGGAATCGATGAATGCGTCGAACGTGTGGGAGAACGTCGCGGAGAATCCCAAGCTGGAGGCCGGGATGGTCCCGTCCGCGATCCGGCTGATGGCGATATCCGAAATGCGCGAGCGGGGAGTCCGCAATTTGCTGATCTACGATTCGAATTATGGGGCTGCAGATTTCGCCAAGGATCCGGAGGCCTGGGGGCTGAAGCTGGTGGCGCGCGGAGAAGACGTGCGGCTGTATAGGACGATCTGGTAATGCGATTGTTCCTGGGCATCGACGGAGGACAGTCGAGCACTACGGCTCTGATCGGCGATGAAAGCGGACGTGTGCTGGGAACCGGACGCGCGGGGCCGTGCAACCACGCCGCGGCCGGCGAAGGGCGGCGAAAATTCATCGCGGCGGTGAGCGAGAGCATTCACGATGCGGCGCTATCGGCGGATCTGGAAGAGCCGTTGACGTTCGCGGCGGCTTGCCTGGGCCTGAGCGGCGGACCGGATGATAAAGACGCTTTGGCACGAGAGCTGATCCGGGCGGAGCACTATCTGATCACGCACGATGCGCATATCGCACTGGCCGGGGCGACGGGCGGCGGACCGGGGATCATCACCATCGCGGGCACGGGGTCGATCGCGTTTGGGCGGAACGCGGCGGGGCAGATCGCGCGGGCGGGCGGCTGGGGGTACATATTCGGGGACGAGGGCGGCGCGTTCGACCTGGTTCGGCAGAGTTTGCGCGCAGTCCTGAGGAACGAGGAAGGCTGGGGAGGGCGGACGGCGCTGCGCGAGATCCTGCTGGAGGCCGCGGGAGCGCGCGACGCTAACGATCTGCTGCATCGTTTTTACACCGAGCAGTATCCGCGCGATCGGGTGGCGGCGATGGCGGCGCTGGTGGATCAAGCGGCTCTAAACGGCGATCCCGCGGCTACGGAGATTCTTGGGTCGGCTGCACAATCGCTGGCGACGATCACCTCGGCCGTGCGGCGGCAGCTATTCGGGATTGGTGAAGCGGTGGATGTGCGCTATGCCGGGGGGGTGTTTTCAAGTGCGCCGCTGCTGGCCAGGTTCCGCATGCTGGTGGAGCTGGAGGATGGGAATCGGGTATCGGCTCCGGAGTCGGGGGCGGCGGAGGGGGCGCTGCTGGAGGCGGTTCGGATAGGCGGAGCTGAAGCTGCGCGCTGATCCCACCGCCCAAGTCATAGCGCGGAGATGGTGTCTTTCGCGAAACTGCGGAACTCATGGAATGCTCTATCTGCTCGTCCGCCACACTCGTCAGACAGATAATCCCATCCGAAGCTGCGCTCTTCGCTGGCGATAATCTTCACGAACTCGTCGGTGTCTCCGCGTTCAATTGCCGCGAACAGGAGCGCCGCAGCAGCCAGGTGCTGTTGGTAACGAGACCTATCGTCGGCGTAGTGTGTTTCGGAAGCGCTCTGCGCGATTACATCGATATACCGCTGAAGCGCTGGTTTTAGGCGTGAAGCCGTATCCGCGGTCATCATGTTTGTTAGCCATATCTTATCGTCATGGTGCGTGGGTACCGGCGTCGGAGGGGTTCGGATAGGCGGAAATGCCGGGCTCAGTAGTAAACCTTAATCCGATGGTACGAGTAGGGGGCTTGACAAGGATACGCCCGCGACTAAAATGGGGATAATAATCTGCTTACCATGCCCAGCTGTGAGCATAAGCGCACTGAGTTCCTGATGCGGCGGGATGGGGTCGAGTACGTGCACTGCGTGGAATGCGGCCAGGTTTTCGAATCCGAAGATCTGGAGCAAATTCCGGCATTCGACGACGCCGAAGAAGAACCTCGCCAAAAAAAGGCCTCCTAACCGCGCGTCGCTCGTGAGATCCTCAAAGTAACTCTACGATGAGCGAAAGTGTGGGTTCAGAGCCGCTGCGGATTGTCTCGATGGGGGGTGGCCACGGGCTGGCATCCTTACTGCGGGGTTTGAAGCGTTATGTCAGGGCGGCCGACGGCGGGCTGGAGATTACCGCCATAGTCACAGTCACCGACGATGGCGGGAGTTCCGGGCGGCTGCGCCGCGAGTTCGACGTGCTTCCTCCGGGCGATATCCGCAACTGCATGGTGGCTTTGAGCCAGGATGAAACGCTGCTTTCGCAGCTCTTCGATTACCGCTTTACGGGCGGCAAGGGGCTCAAAGGGCACAGCTTCGGCAATCTGTTCCTGACCGCGATGACCCGTTTGACCGGTGATTTCGCGCAGGCGGTGAAACTATCGTCGGAAGTGCTGGCGGTAAACGGACGGATCTACCCCTCGACGTCGGCCAACGTGAGGCTGGAGGCGATGCTGGCGGGGGGAACGAAGGTGATCGGGGAGACGCGCATCAGCCGGAGCAGGCAGCCGATCGATCGCGTGATGCTGAACCCGCGCAGGGCTCGTCCGCTCAAGGAAACGCTGGACGCCATCGCGCATGCGGATCTGATTACGATGGGGCCGGGATCGCTTTACACCAGCGTAATCCCGCACCTGCTGGTGGAAGGAATTCCGCAGGCGCTGGCGGCTTCGCCCGCGACCAAGGCGTATTTCGCAAATCTGATGACCCAGCCGGGGGAGACCACCAACATGCGCGCGTCGGATCACATGGCGGCCATCCTGCGCCATGCCGGACGGAATCGCCGGAACCTGATGGACGTATGCGTGGTGAATACGGGTTCGATCCTGCAGAAAGTGCTGGAGCACTATCAGGAGCACGAGGCTCGTCCAGTGGAAAACGATGCGGAGAACATCGAGCAGATGGGGGTGAGGGTGCAGCGCGCGGATCTGGTACGGATGGCAGGCAGGCGGTTGCAGGAGAAGATCCGGCACGATCCGGGCGCGATCAGCGCGGTCGCCATTCAATTGGCGCGGCAAGGGCGGAGAGCCAAGGAGCGGCTGGCGTCATGACTGTGAACGACACCACTGTTGTGATCCTGGCGGCGGGCCTGGGAACCCGCATGCGCTCGAAGCGGGCCAAGGTTCTGCATCGCGCGGGCGGGCTGGCGCTAGTGGAGCATGTGGTGGCGGCGGCCACTGCCGTGGCTCCGGCCGAGCGGATGATCGTGGTTACAGGTCATCAGGCCGAAGAAGTGGAGGC
>Ga0157378_10002438_pt1 | contig 16544 bp, 9 predicted proteins | sample M65metaG_FD_115309 | JGI IMG/M metagenome (GOLD analysis project Ga0157378, IMG submission 115309) | Miscanthus rhizosphere microbial communities from Kellogg Biological Station, Michigan, USA - M6-5 metaG | ecosystem: Host-associated > Plants > Roots > Rhizosphere > Soil | place: USA: Michigan...
TGCGGTTAACCTTGAATTTGATATGCTGGGCAAATACATTGTCAGGTGGGCCGAAACCAGTTATAAAAGCAATCTTTTATAGGTTTTATCGTTTTTCAGAAGCTGATTTTAATTCCAGTTTCTTATTAACAATGAACAAAATCTGTTTTTCGGCGATTTGGTCAATTCTGCACTTTTTCATGCTTTTCCCGGGCATACAGGCAAGTGCACAGCACACGTTACCCGCATCTTTGATGAACATCGAAAAATTTGCAGAGGAAGAAAAACAAGCTTTCAAAAATTTATCGGCGAGGGTTCAGCAAGGCACTGACTCATACCGTGGATCTGTGGCTTCAGATAATTTTGACATTAGCTTCTACCGTTGCGAATGGGAGATTGATCCCGCTGTCCGTTTTATAAAGGGAAAGGTTACTTCTTATTTTACGATGACTGCTTCTGCAGACAGGATTGTTTTTGATCTCAGTGATACTTTAACCGTAGACAGTGTTACTTACCATGGCAATTCCATCGGCTTTCAAAAAATTGCCAGCGATGGCTTGCAAATACAGTTCGCTTCAATGATAGCCAAAGGGCAACCTGACTCCGTTTCTATTTACTATAATGGCGTTCCGCGCTTACCTGTTTCGTTTAGAGCTTTCGCCCAATCGTCTCATAATGGTGTGCCCGTTATCTGGACACTGTCCGAACCGTATGGAGCCAAAGAATGGTGGCCATGCAAAAACGCAGTTGGTGATAAAGCCGATTCAATTGATATTCTCATTAAAAATCCGGCCGCCTACCAGGCTTCTTCAAATGGCGTCATGGTGGGAGAATCAATAGATAACGGAATAAAATCAAGCACCTGGAAACACCGCTATCCTATTTCTTCTTACCTCGTTGCTTTTGCCATAACCAACTATGCTGTTATGAAGGACACCGTGATGATTGGCAGCGCCCCAATGAACATGGTAGACTATGCTTATCCCGAAAGTGTGGGAGATTTTAATTCCCAGCGAACATATACAAAACAGGCCCTGATACTGTATGGAAAATTTTTTGGCGATTATCCTTTTTCGAAAGAGAAATACGGGTTCACTCAATTTGACGCGGGTGGTGGCATGGAGCATCAGACGAATACGTTTCTGAGAAGCCCCACCGGTGAACTGATTTCGCATGAAACGGGGCACCAATGGTTTGGGGATAAGGTTACCTGTGGCAGTTGGCAGGACGTATGGCTGAATGAGGGTTTTGCAACATATTGCCAGGTAGTGTATAATCAATACATAGATACGGTATTGTACATGCTTATCCTCAAAAACATGACCAGGGACGTAACCTCCCAGCCAGGCGGATCCGTGTTTGTTACCGATACAACCGATGCAAACCGCATATTCAATGGCAGACTCTCTTATGAAAAAGGTGCGTACTTATTGCATATGCTGCGATGGAAACTCGGTGATGATGTTTTTTTCCGCGGATTAAGACGATACCTCAATGATCCATTATTGAAATATAATTATGCGCGTACTGCAGACCTGCAACGCAATCTTGAACTTGAAAGCGGGCAAAACCTTTCCCTCTTTTTTCAGAAGTGGTTTTATGGCGAAGGTTACCCGAGCTACAATTGTACCTGGATGCAAAACAGGAACAACTGGGTTCGTTTACAACTCAATCAAATTACCTCAAGCCCTATAGTTTCCTTTTATGATATGCCGGTGCAACTAAGATTTGTCGGCACCAACAGGGACACGCTGATAACAGTAAACAACCAGCAGAATGGAGAAACCTTTTGGGTAAATCCCGGGTTTAAGGCAGATACCATGTTTGTTGATCCTAATTACTGGCTGCTGGCCAAAGACCGCATCACCAGGAAAATCGCCGCGGGCAGCACACTTGAAAATGACATAAAAATTTATCCCAACCCGGCGCCCGATAAACTCAACATCTCATTACTTAATCCCAGGGGCAGTCAAATTAACCTGCAGCTCTACAATATCAGTGGGCAACTGCTGTATAAAATGGAAAAAAAATTAACCGGCCAGGATGAACTGCTAACAATACCTTTCACTCAATTGGCAGGAGGAACTTATGTATTGCGTATTTCCGATAACAACAGTATGAGCATGCAAAAGATTGTTATCAAATAAACCTAATCACTTAAAAAACTTCGTCCTTGTTCAGGGGCCCGATAACTGATTTAAAAATTTACCGGAAAGGCTACAAATGATTTCTTGTCCCAGTAGTAGACTTTATCAGCAGAACGATATGAAATGTGAATGGAATCTGTTTGATTTACATCTGTCCGGATTCTTGCGTCGATATTATGGTTGCTGATCAATAAAGACGGATAAATAAAAACATGATCTTGCTGTTGCACCGGTTGAATATTACCCGCTGTTCTGAACGCATATTCGGAAGAAAGATAATTAACTACTACTATTCCGGTTGTATCTGCGCGATTGACCAGCAATGCCTGCGTAAATCCGTTGCGGAATACGGGTGCGCCGTTGTACTCTTCCGGAAGATTTACGAGGTATAATTTTCCCTCCCTGTGTGGAATATGACGTACGGCGCTGATAATACTGTTTGCGACAACGCCACTTTTTTCCCAGGTTAGTATGCTCCGGTAAAAGAAAAACAAAAAGTAACCGGCCACAACGATGCTGCTATACCAGCGCATCCTGTTGTTCTTAAGCAACATGATAAGATATGCCAGCCAGGCACAAAGGAAAAAAGACGTAAAATAAAAAACCCGATCGCCTTCGTATGTTTTGGTACTTACGCCAAACAGGGCCGGCACAACAATGGAAATAAAAGCAATACCACTTAACAACGTATAATCCTGCAATTGAGTTCTTCTTTGCCTGACAACTACCACTCCCGCCGCAATAATTGCCGCAATAAGAAGCGCAAAGCAAATACCCAGCAATACAGCGTGCGCAGAGGGTGGCAACAACAGCCTGCCTGTTGCCTTTGAGAATTTTATGATAATATTTATTACCCCTGAAGAAAACACCCTGCTGCCATAATCGCCAGATATTGTGCCTGCCATCTTTAGTCTGATAACTAGGTTAAACGCCAGAGTGAGTGAATAGGCTGTAAGGATGAACAGCAGTTTTCTGGAAGATATATGTTTGTACAACAGCAGCAAGACGATTACGGGCAATAGCAGGCTTGTTTCGTAACCACACAGGCTGATGAAATATAAAAAACAAGATAACAAATAATTCCTGTATCCACCCGGTGCTGAGAGTGCCACAAGCAGTGAAAGCAGGCCAAAAAATCCAGACAGCACAATTCCACGACCGATAGCCCAAATCACGGCTTCATTGTGAAAAGGATAAACAAGAAATAAGATGGAGCTTAGCCATGCAAAAGCCAACCGGTTACCTGGTGCGGGAAAGTTCTTGAGCAAACATATACGGTAGAGTAAAAAAGCGCAGCCGGCATGGATAGTTATATTAAAAATATTGTAGTAAACCGGGTTAAAACCGCCCATCAGATAAGAAGTATATAAACTGAGATCCGATAAAGGCCGGAAAAACCCGGAGATAAAAAATACTTTTTCGTAAACAATGCGGTGCAAAACCAGGAAATCATCTGAAGCAAAACCCTTATCAATAATGGGCAGGAACAGTAAGAGTCCGGCTATAAGAAAAATAAAAAAAACAAAAAAACCGCGTTTGATCTTATGGGTGGAGAAAGGGGCAGTTTGCATAATTACAATTAAGCAATTTGATTACCACAGGTTTTCCAGGTCTGCCGGCTCATACAGATGATTTCTATCTTTATAATATGACTTGCTGCCCGGTGTCAGGCTAATGGATGATTTACCTGTTCTGCGGATTATCCATCCCATCGGAATAACCACAATGATAAATATGAGTGTAAGCGTGATTTTGCTGGTTACCCATCCAAACGCCTGGGCCAGCTTCATCCAGCAGAAATGTATAAAACGGGCGGCGGCGGGAAAGAATAAACCGAGCAACCCCAGGCCTAACGACACTGAAAAAAAATAAGGTTTACCATTAACCCGGTACAGCACAACAAACGCTAATACCAGCACCAAAATAGTTTCCAGTTCTTTGTGCCGCTGCTTTTTCATCAGAATAAAGTGTAAATAAAGGGTGCAATAGCTGAAGTTCCACCCAATACAATTAATAATCCAAGAATAAAGAGCACGATAATCAATGGTGCAAGCCACCATTTTTTCCGGGCAGCGAGAAAGCGCCATAAGTCCTTCAGAAAATCCATATCATTTCTTTAAATACATTGGAAATATTATTGAAAGATACTGGTTTAAATTTTCATAAATAATTTGGCCGGCTTTTTCGGCCCCTGCATTGGTAAAATGAACAATATCATAAAAATACAGGCTGCTTTTTGGCATCTTTTCAGCCAGGTCAATCAGGTATATCTTGTTTTGCAGCGCCAGCTTTCTTGTTACGTCGTTGTATAATTCCTGTATCGCCCACCATAATTTTCCGTTGTAGGTTTGATGTACCCTTATTGCGGCAAGGTTGGCGCCGGTTATACTGTCTTTACCGTTTCCAAACAGTGCAGGCTGCGTAATAAAAACGGGTTGAATATTATTTTGCCGGCAAATATTCAGCAATGTGTTCAAACGTTCTTCGTATCCCTGTAAATAAGCCTTTTGCATAATCAGTTGTTCCTGCATAAATTTCTCAGGCAATGTAATTGTGTCATTGATTGCCGCTTTGATATCTATGTATCCCACTGTTAGCTGGCGTACGCTTGCGCGGTAGGCCCTTGCCAGGTTAACAATTGTATTGCATACTTCACTGTTTTTTGAAAGGAAGGTGGAAAATCCCGGATAATAGCCTTTCATATTTGATTTATCAGATTCGGTTAAATCATCCCGCCCGATATCATTGCAACCCACGAGGAAAAGGACCACTTTAGGTTTGAGTGCGCTGATATGATCTTTCATTAAAACGATATGGCCAAAAGTTGAATGACCGGCGATACCCGCATTGTTAAGCCACACGTGATCAAATGTAGCCTGCAATCGTTTGTATACATAATCACTCCAGGTTTTACCTTCTCCGAGGTATTGGCATTCTGTTGTACTGCCTCCTACAGATATTATACTTAGATATTGCTGAAGCGAATCGGGCGCGGCCACGCCGCGAAAACCCAGGTCATTGGTGCTGTAAACAATATTCTTTTCAAGCACCGGAATGCTATTGTTTTCAATAACTACCTTTCTGTTTGCCTGTAACAGTATTTTATCGCCCTTGACGCGAAAGTGAAAAGGGTTGTACATACGCAGAATTACTTCGAGCAGGAAAAAAGTGATGGCGATAAGATAGATGCCATACAGTATTTTCCTTCGTTTTATTTTCATGCGATTAAAAATTTAATCCAATGCAAATTCTTTCTGCAAGCCGGTTTCTTTCTTCCATGCAGGCTGCTTTTTTTTATCAAATATAAGATTACCCATTACCAAAAAATCCATATCTGTCTGCATAAAACAACGGTAAGCATCCTCGGGGGTATTTACAATTGGTTCGCCACGTACATTAAAACTTGTATTTATCACAACGGCGCAGCCTGTCAATTGCCTGAAAGAATGCAGTAGTTTCCAGAAAACCGGGCTGGTAATTTTATCTACCGTTTGTATTCTTGCGGTATAATCTATATGAGTGATTGCAGGTAATTCGCTTCTCCTGAAATGAAGTTTATCCGCCAGGGACCAGTTATCATATTCAGGCGGTGAGGCTATTTGCTTTTCCTTAACCAGTTTCTTTACAAACTGCATATAGGGTGAGGCTCCGGACATTTCGAAATATTCATTTGCGTTTTCTGCCAATACCGATGGTGCAAAAGGCCTGAATCCTTCCCGGAATTTTATTTTTACATTTAGCCTTTGCTGCATAGCAGGATCGCGTGCATCTGCAAGTATACTTCTTGCGCCCAGCGCACGCGGACCAAACTCCATTCTTCCCTGGAACCACCCTGTTACATTGCCGTTTGCTATCAGTTCTGCCGTAACACCAGTTGTTTCTTCAAACGTATCGTTCTGTATGTAAACAGGGTTGAATCTTTTTACAGCTGCAACAATCTGGTCATCGTTATAAACCGGCCCCAGGTAAGAGCCCTGCATCATATCTGTTCCGGTTTCCGCAATCTTCCTGGGATAATTAAAGTAAATATGCTGTGCTGCATAAGCAGCCCCGAGTGCCCCGCCCGCGTCACCTGCGGCAGGCTGTACGAATATATCGTCAAATATCTGGGCTTCCTGTAGCTTACCATTGGCCACACAGTTTAATGCCACACCGCCGGCCATGCACAAATACCGGCTGCCGGTAACACGTTGTGCTTCTGTCGCCATTTTAATAACTATTTCTTCCGTTATTGTTTGAATGGCCAGGGCCAAATCACAGTGCTGTTGCTCCAGGGGCGATTCCGGCCTGCGCCTTGGAAAGCCAAACAAAGCCTCCCATTTATTATCCGGAACCATCCGCAAACCCGTAGCATACGAAAAATATTCCTGGTTAAGAAATAGGGCCCCGTCGTCTGCGATACTAACTAATTTTGATTTAATAGTCTCAATGTAACGCTGGTACAGTGCTGAATGTTTGTTGCCATAAGGTGCGAGTCCCATTAGCTTGTACTCGCCGCTGTTAACAGTAAAGCCGCAATAGTAAGTAAAAGAAGAATATAGCAAACCGGGTGAATGCGGAAAATGAAGTTCCTTAATAACACGAATACTGTTGCCTTCTGCTTTGGAAATAGAAGCCGTTGCCCATTCCCCCACCCCATCAATGGTTAAAATAGCAGATTCTGAAAAAGGGGACGGATAAAATGCGCTGGCCGCGTGAGATAAGTGATGTTCCGGAAACAATAATTTCACTTTCTTTCTGTTGAAGGTTTCAATACTGTTCAGTTCATCGTAAATATGCTTCTTTAAAAACAATTTTTCTTTTATCCATACCGGCATGGCCCTGACAAAAGAAGGAAGCCCTTTGGGCGCAAAGGAACAATAGGTTTCAAGCAGGCGCTCAAATTTCAAAAAAGGTTTATCATAGAATACTACTGCGTCCAGTTCGTTGAGGCCAATTCCTCCATATTGCAGGCAGAACTTAATGGCGTTGACAGGAAATGCGGGATCGTTCTTTTTACGCGTAAACCGTTCTTCCTGTGCTGCAGCAACTATTATCCCGTCTTTTATCAGGGCAGCGGCTGCATCGTGGTAAAAAGCAGAAATACCCAATATGTTCATCCGGTTAATTTATTTTTTGTTTCGATAATAGTTTTGAGAACTGGTTCCAGTTTCAATCATATCAGTGTTTATTTATTTCAGGCCCCACAACAGCCACCAGCTCTTTTGCAATGGCCTGGCACATTGAAGGCGAATAATGAAACCTGTCTATAAAAGGATATCCCTGTTCATGCGCAAGCATATTGCCGAGAAAGAAGCAATGGGTGATGCCAATACTGCTTTTTTCCAATATGCCGTATCCTTTTTCTACCAGCGGATATTGTTGTTTGTCGCAGATAGGATCATTTTTTTTGTTTGGATAATGATAAAAAGGATTGGGTTGAATAAAAAAAAATGCATCGAAATTATTGGCGGCGGCAAGTTTTTTAAACCGGTCAATATTTGATAAATAATTTCTGGCAAGCGTGTCAGCAAGTGCATCTTCACTATAACCTGCCGGATTATTAAACAGGCTGGCCGTTGAATCGTTGATATTTTCCAGTTCTTTCAAATTAATATTGTCTTTGCTTGCCTGCCTGAGGCGGTAATAAAAATAGGGTCGCCGGTTCAGTACTGCGTCGGGCATCAAAAAATCGTTTAGCCCGTCCAGCATTATCGCAATGCCGGGCTGCTGGTTAGAATAGATAAGGTGAGACAGCAGCATCAGTTCGTTGTAAGAATGATATGCTGGTATGCCATAATTGACTACCCTGATAGAGATGCCCTGCGGAAATTGTTGTTTGTAAATACTGACAAAAGCTGCTGCTATTGTTTCCCTATCGGTAATATTTACACCGTACATGGTAGAACCGCCAAAAAAGTAAATCTTTTTCAACTGCATGCTGTCCGAACTTAAGTGACTGTCGGGCGTGGTTGTTCGGGTAAAACCCCTGGTACTGATATACCTTCCGGAGAAATCAATATTCTTATATTCTGCCCAGGGGGCATATTCGAAATGATTGCTGGCAATGGCTTCCTGCACAATCTGTTTATTCACTTCATTGGAAGAGTCTGGTCTAGCCAGCAGAAAATCCTTGTATACGCGATCCTGATCCCCGCGTTGTGGAATGATTTTTCTTTTTATCCGCCTTGCGATCTCGGTCAATGCGAAGCGGTCCCTGCCCGTTTGCTGATAAAACACTATCCGCAGCAGAATTTCTAGCAGCAGAATAACAATAAGGAGTTGCACTATCAACCTGATAACCGTCTTTTTCTTCATAGTTTTTGGCAGCCATTAAAATATGGGTAAATATACAGTGTGCGGGCCAATAGCCACGTTGCCGATGCGTACAGAAAACAGAAAAGGCTGCCCGAAGGCAACCTTTTCAATATCATTCATCCATTTCTTAACGCATCAGGTACATTTTACCATAGCCCCGTGTAAAAAATTTATCCGTGTTGTCTCCGCTGTCGGTAAACTTGTCCATCTTTTTTCCATTCAGCGTGGTAACAAACCGGTACAGGTATACGCCATTTGCCAATCGCTGGCCAAACTGATCATTTCCATCCCATTTATACTCGGTAATATTTCTGCCTATCCGCAATGGCCCCAGTTCCTGCTTGGTTATCTCTTTTACCACTTTCCCCGTAATGGTCAGAATCTGAATTTTCATATTCTCAGGAATTTCACTTCCGGTAATGGTAAATACAAAAGCGGTAGAGCTTGTAAAGGGATTCGGATAATTAAGCAGGTTACTGATCATTGGCTTGCTGATGACCCTGAATGTTATATTGTATTGAGCTGCGCCAGCCATATTGCCACTGGCGTCCTTCCCTTTTACAATCAGTTGGTATTCGTCACCATCTTCATGAACCTGGTTAAGAAATTGTGGAGTAAAATCTATCGTAGCTGTATTGTCCGATGCACTTGCCGCCGGTGTAAACCGGAGCGTATCGGTATTGAATTTATAAGTGCGTATGGTATTATCGGGGAATTTTACCTGTAATGTGAGCATAGAGGTATCGTTCAAGAGCAGGAACTTTGCCTCATCCTTTAATTTAATCTGTATATGAGGTTTTGCTGACACAATATCCCGGTTGAGGATGTGTACGTTATCGAAAGTGACATCCAGCAATGGATTTGTCTTATCAGGCTTTACATAAAAATTACGATAGACAAAATTATTGAAATGGTATTGCTCGGGCTGGTCATTGTCTGGGTTAAATTCTGCATACAATGTATTGGCACCCGGATAATCTTTTGTATCAATTTCATAATTCAGCTGAACCGAATCAGCAGCAATCAATGGCTTTCGCTTCGGCATGCTGATATTATGAACAACATTATTCCGATCGAGTATATAAAATTTAATGTCCAGGCTGTCAAATGCTACGGGGCTGATATTTTTGAATGCAATGCCAAAACTAAATTTGTCTCCAATATCCAATGTATCGCTTGCCTTTGTTACGTCTTTTGTTTTGAAATAGATATTGGGTATAACCGCGCCCTCCGGTGCGGGGTCATAATCAACCCGCCAATATGTCAACTGGTAAGGGGTGACTTTGATCGAATCAATATTACGCATTTTCAATTTCACGGAAGGGTATTGTGCAGCGCTTACTCCGGTAATATCAAAATCCTGTTGATTTTTGTCCAACACATAAAGCGGGGTTTCTATACCACCCGGGGTTATGCCAATTACCTGTACGGTTGGGTTATCTGGTGAATTAGCTTCCTGGCTGATTCCCCGCCAATGAACCTGTTTCCAGCTTTTAGCAGGACCAAATGCAGGCGAGGTTATAAAGCCCAGGGTGTCGGGTGTGGGACAATCAACATTCATAACCATCGGATCGTCGGGTCCTGCACTAACCTTATATTTTGGGGTAAATGAAGCATCGTTCTTCTTATATACAAAAATGAAACAACTATTATGGTAAAAAGAATCAAGGTCTGCAAGTCCCGCATTGTACAACCGGTGATACAGGGAATTTCCTGAACCATACAGGGCGGTATCTGCTTTCCAGTCATTCACATATCCGCTGTTCGGCTGCGATGTATTGGAAATGCTACGCACCACAACATAATACCCGTCCGGAATAAGATTGTCCATAAAGTCCATCATCTTTTTCCGGTTGGCAGAACTCATGTATGAAAACTCGATATTGTAATTACGTGTGATTGCACAGCTAGCCGAGCCACTTCCGCCAATGTATAAATTATTTCCTACTGCATCAACATTTTTCCAGGGCTTAAATGTTATCGGATCGATTACCTGGAAGATCAGCGAATACCCAACACAGGCACTTTGTATAAAGGAATTGCCGTTTATCGAAACACTGAAGTCAATATCGGTTTTGGCTGTGGGGTATACCGCATTTCTGATAAAAAGGTTATTCACAATTGAGCCGAACTTCCAGTTGCGGTCCGCGCCAAGTGAAATACGGTCTACATCGGATTTAAGGTGCTGGAAGTAATGCGACTGGTTAAAGCCGGCAGAGGAACCTGCAATGTATATAAACGAAGAAGTGTTCCAGTGATAATCGGCGCCGGCAGCCGGCACCAGCGAGGTGCGCCAATAGTATACCGTGCTGTCGTGCAGGGCCAAACCCGGATCAAATTCAAGTAACCCGCCCACTGAAGAAATTGTTTTGGTTACTTTCAGTGATGAATTGAACAGTTCAGTGGTGTCTATTTCCATGACATACTGTTTCAATGTACTAAGCGGGTTAGCCGTAGAAGCATATAATTTAACTGAAGACTGGTTAACAATGGAAAAATCATAGGGATACGCAGGCCTGGCCTCGTCTTCGTAAATATAAAATTCCTTGGTGATGATATTGTTCGCCTCTGTAACTTCTGTAACCACATGGTCTGCATCTACTTCAATAATCAGTTTATTCAGGCCCTTGTCCCTTGATGCTATAATGGGAACGTTCATAAAAATTGAGTCTGCATAGTGAATACCCGGTATTTTTTTCCGTTGCAGGACAACAATGCTGTTATCGGGATACTGGCGTTTTATTTCTACTGTTATGGAGTCCTTTACTGCTTTTCCAAGATTATACAGTTTTATATTGACCGTAAATTTGTTCTCGGCTATGGAAACGAATTGCGGGTTAATAATCACCTGAGGCTCTTCGATGTCATAATCAGGCAGCGACTGTGTATTAAGTTTCAGCGCAGGATCACCATGCAGCGTCATTTCCTCAGCACTCAACCGGGCGTAGAAATCCCCTGACCCTGAAATTTGAAGCATTTGCTTAGCCGCATCGAGATTAATTTTACCTACCGACGCGCCATAATCAGCCTTACTCATCATGCTATAAAAACTGCTGATAAAAATATTGAGATAGTTAACGATCCCAAAATGGGTTGAAGCCAGAAAGCCAATGCTACCCCGTTGTTTTGTCAATATAAATTTTTCAGACAGTGTTTGACCATACGTATACCGCAGCTTATCGAACACAAAAAAATCACCCGCATTACATCCATTAACGGAAAAAAATGGGTACTTACCAACGTTGTTGTAGTTTGCCGGATCGTCAATATTGTAGCCCAGCACTGTTGAAGAAGAATGGCCAAAATAACAGAAAAATCCAATGCCCGAATTAAATAGTTGTGTTATCTGGTCGCTTGAAAACTGTTCCACTTCGGCGCTTGTACTTTTACAAAATGTTATCACATTTGCGCCAATCAATGTGTCGGTAATTATCTGCCTGTAATTATCCATGTAATTACAAAGCACAGAGCCAAGGTAAGCTTCACTGGCACCGGTTACCTGCATTGCATTTTTCATCCAGGCCCTGCCGGCAATTGTATTGGGATTGCTTTGCTGCGCAATTTCATACTCTTTTACTTTCCCGAGATAATTTGCAACTTCGTCTGCAGTTACTGCTGAAATACGACCAATAGGCGTTAGCGGCACCGGGCTGGCACCATCGGCTGAAGCAAGTAAATTATCAGATGCCGGCCATCCAAAAGCCGGAATAATGTTTAATTTATCTGCAAACGGATCCGCCTGGTTATACCGGTATGCATTATACGCAACACCATGCCCAATGAGTAAGGCAAATTGCGGGGTTGATGCAAATTTTGCTCTTGCAAACCGGAGAAAATTTTTAATAGAAAGCGGATGTTTTTTTATGCCGAAAGCAAATTGATCCACCAGTTCATCAATATCAAGCACTTTTGCATTAAAACCACCGCCCTGTGCTGAACCCCGGTAATTTTTATAGTCATCAACCGGGTTAGAACCATCGCTTGCATGATAAAGCAGCGGATCAGAAATAATCAGGTAATTGGCCTGGTTGGCAACATTGTTGAAATTGGCAAAAGTCTTTGCCGTAAAATCCGCCGGGTTTACAGTTACATAGTTGGCAGATTCTTCGTTTGCGAGGATCAGGTTTCTTGTTGCCGACCCGGATGTTATTGCAAATTTTACGGTACCAGGGGTAGAGATATCTCCTGTATATTTTTGATGATAGGTCAAATCATATAATACGGGCGGCGTGCTGCCGTAGTTGAAATTGGTAATTTGCAAAAAATATCCCGTATTGGTAGCAGGCAGTGTAAAATTAAAATTTGCGGCTCCGTCAAAATTAAATTGCCGCGGATATGTCAATTCATAAAATGAAACAACCATCCTGTCATTGGCAACTACGGGCACAGCAGTAGATGAATTGATAAAGCTTATATCGGCAGTACCAGCTGTTAACAGCGACACAGGCACAGTTGCCGTTCCTACCACATCATTAAAATAATCGCAGACAGTGTCTTTTACAATCGTATTATTAATCTTTACCTGAACGTTTCTTGTGTTAAGCGCATTACCAGATGCACCAAACTTAATGGAAGCCGCCGGGCCAGACACGTATGGGTACAGTGAGGTCTGCTGATCAGTTTTCGGTGCACCGGGGTAAATATCGCGGGTGCTCCAGTATTCACCTTTGTCGTAGGAAGAAGAATACACATATTCTCCGATCACCGCTGCAAAGCCAGCGTTGATCTGTTCGTTGAAATACCTGCCGGCAGTATACATAAAATATGGCTCGGACGGTAACACATTTGCCGCTACATTATTCGGCACATCGGCAAAACGCTGGTTAACGGAAACAGCATCTGCCGTTAGAAAATAAACAGCGGTATCACTTTGCAGGCTCAGCTTATCTGTATGCTGGTAGAGCGGATCCCGGTATAGCGTCCTGTCAGGCTTCCCATCATTTGCCTGTGCCCAAAATTCAACATATCCATTCACAGGCAGCGCGCCTGTTGCTGAAGAGGTATAAAGTATTACTTCCTGGCCATTACGCCATAGTTTAAACTGTTCTGCCGGTACAGCGCCCAAACCATTTGCGGCCAGGGTTGCTTGCGGAATACGGAACAGGCCTGTGCGATTTGTCTTAAACTTATAATAGGTTTTTGAAAAGTCGATCCATTCATTGTTGTACAGCTGCGCATAACTGTGCAGGCCATACAACAACAATACAAGGGTAAACAATTTCTTCATAGTATAAAATTTCCCGGTTTCTAAATAATACGGATCACTTTTTGGGTTTCTTTTTTAAATCCAGTTTCAGTGAAAAGATATGGGTGTATAGTGGGTTCGACTGGTTGGCCAGATTGGTAAACGCATAGTCAATTTGTACATTGGCAATTCTGAAACCTGCACCAATACTGGGTTGGTATATCCAGACTTTACGCGTGTTGCTGGAATCCATCTCATCCGTTATTTTCTGAAAATTGCAAATGCCGCCCCGAACAAAAAACACATTTTTTACAGAAGCTTCCAAACCAAGTTTGGGATCAATGCTCACGGCATTGGAAGCAATAACCGTATTTCTTTTTCCGTCAAAGGTGAAATCAACATTTGCCTCCGCCAGCAGGTTTACTGAATTATTTATCTTAAAATTGTATGCACCCCCTGCGATTAGTTTGGGTGCTGTTAATTCAGTGGATTTTACAGGTATATCATTTTTAGTGCGGTAGAATACTTCGGCTACATCTTCCGGTATACTGAAAGACCATGCATTGAATGTAGTGGTTACATCTCTTGCCATTACGCCAAGTTTCCAATTCCTTCCTGTATATTGAATGCCTGCATCAAAGCCAAAGCCCCAGGCCGTTGCATAAACAGCCGTACGGTGAATGATTTTGGTATTGATACCAAAGCTTAACTGATTGTTGCCTTTCGTCTTTACTTTTTGTGCGAGGGAAAATATAAAAGCATAATCCTGGGCGGAAAAAGAAGTGACCTTGTCAAAGTCGACAGATCCATCAGGTCCTACCAAAAAAACAGTATTGGGTATGTCATCTACAGCAAACCGTACCACCGAAATACCAATGGTTCTTTTGCCGCTTTTAGTGGGTACTGACAATGTACCAAAATCGTATTTACCAATGCCTGCAAAATATTCAGCGTGCATCAAAGCCACCTGCGGCTGTTCTTTAACATTTACCAATCCAGCAGGATTCCAGTAACCAGCAGTGGCATCATCAACGGTGGCTACCTGCGCGCTACCCATCGACAAACCCCTGGCGCCCGCGCCAATATTCAGGAACTCATTGGAATATTTACGAAACTGGGCCGATGCAGCCTCAGTACAAAAAAAGGATACAGCAATCAACAGGGGTTTAATGTTCTTCATTAAAGCGATTTTCTGAATAAGCAATTAACAAGACTTGTTTTCACGATTATTGGCTGCACACTATGCAAGTCAGAGTAATTGCCCGGATTGATAATTATATACGGGAACCGATCACTCTATGTTGGGTAACGGCACGAAGGCCATTTTATTGCACTTTTACGTGTATATGTGTATTAAGAATCAACTACTTTTGCGCAAAATAGCTGATTAACATGAATCTCATAGCAGAATTGCGCTGGAGGGGTATGGTTCAGGACATTATGCCCGGCACAGAAGAACAACTGCAAAAAGAAATGACCAGCGCTTATATCGGTTTCGACCCTACCGCAGACAGCCTTCACATAGGCAGCCTGGTGCCCATCCTGTTATTGGTTCATTTACAAAAAGCCGGGCACAAACCCATCGCCCTGGTGGGCGGGGCCACCGGCATGGTAGGCGATCCCTCAGGCAAAAGTGAAGAAAGAAACCTGCTCAGCGAGGAAGTATTGCGGCATAACCAGGAGGGGGTAAAAAGGCAGTTGATGCAATACCTTGATTTTGACCCGGCAAGGATCAACCGGGCCGAAATGGTGAATAATTACGACTGGTTCAGGGAGATCAGTTTTCTTGACTTTATCAGGGATGTGGGCAAACATATTACGGTTAATTATATGATGTCGAAAGACAGTGTAAAAAAAAGACTGGGTTCAGACACGGGTATGAGTTTTACAGAATTCACCTACCAACTGGTACAGGGATATGATTTTTATTGGCTATACCAGCACAAAAACGCTAAGCTGCAAATGGGTGGCAGCGATCAATGGGGTAATATAGTTACCGGCACTGAATTGATAAGAAGGAAAACTGGCGGGGAAGCGTTTGCCTTCACCTGTCCGCTCATTACAAAGGCCGATGGAGGAAAATTCGGTAAAACAGAAAAAGGCAATATCTGGCTCGATGCAGCCAAAACAACACCCTATCAGTTCTACCAATTCTGGCTAAATGCCGCGGATACTGATGCAGAAAAATGGATCAAGATTTTTACTTTTTTATCAAGAGAAGAAGTGGATTCGTTGCTGGAACGGCATACAAAAAATGCGGCCGCAAGGGAATTGCAAAAAACGCTGGACAAAGAAGTAACCAGTTTTGTACATGGCGAAACCGAATACCTGAAAGCTGTTGAAACAACGGAGAAATTATTTGCCAATCAAACAGCGCCTGCAGAAAGCCTGAGTCAGGATGATTTGGAAAATATGGAAGGTGTTACCAGGATTGATTTTGCGGCTGCCAAAATAAATACAGGTATTGATATTGTCAGCTTCCTGGCAGAAACCGGCATTTTTAACAGCAAAGGCGATGCAAGAAAAATGCTGCAGTCGGGCGGTGTCAGCATCAACCGGAATAAAATTGATGCTGTTTCTTTTGTCATTGATACCGCTTTACTGCTGCATCAGCAATACCTGCTGGTACAAAAAGGAAAAAAGAATTATTACCTCGTCACTATAAAATAATCACTCCTAAAATAAAAATTTAAATAATAGGCGCAGATACTCAGATTGATTCAGATAATCTGCGGCCAATTGTTCGAATAAAAAAAGCCGCCTCGTTGCTGAGGCGGCTTTACTTTTTTTACCATGGTTGGTGTACCCACCAGCCATTTATTTACTTTGCTTCTCAGGTGCAGTTGCTTCACCGGTATCGCCGCTTTTCATTTTCTTCTTCAATTCTGCCAGCACACCCAAATCACCCAAAGTAGTTTTTTCTACCTTGCTCTGAA
>Ga0157378_10002443_pt1 | contig 16531 bp, 6 predicted proteins | sample M65metaG_FD_115309 | JGI IMG/M metagenome (GOLD analysis project Ga0157378, IMG submission 115309) | Miscanthus rhizosphere microbial communities from Kellogg Biological Station, Michigan, USA - M6-5 metaG | ecosystem: Host-associated > Plants > Roots > Rhizosphere > Soil | place: USA: Michigan...
CGCTCTACCTCACTCCGATGACCCGGGACCGCGACACCGCGGCCGAGTGGCTCAAGGTGTTCGAGGGGGCGGGACTCGACGGCGTCGTGGCGAAGCCGGAGAAGAGTGCCTACCTGCCGGGCAAGCGCCAGATGATCAAGGTGAAGCACGCCCGCACCGCGGAGTGTGTGGTCGCCGGGTTCCGCTGGTACAAGACCGACCCCAAGGTGGTGGGTTCGCTTCTGCTCGGTCTCTATGACGACGATGGCGTGCTGCAGCACGTCGGGGTGACTTCTTCCTTCAGCATGGCGGAGCGAAAGAAACTCGCCGCCGAACTGGAGCCGCTACGGAAGAATGCCCTGAAGGAGCATCCGTGGCGGGAATGGGGCGGGGCGGGCGAAGGGGAGGGAAAGCGGATGCCCGGAGGACAGAGTCGCTGGAGTGCGGGGAAAGATCTCTCCTGGGAGCCGCTCAAGATCGAGCGGGTGTGCGAGGTGAAGTACGACCACCTGCAGGGCAGCCGTTTCCGCCACGCCACGACCTTTCTCCGCTGGCGGACGGACAAGTCGCCCGAGGATTGCCGCTACGATCAGCTGGAGGTGGCGAAGGCGTACGAGTTGGAGAAGGTGTTTGCGACGGGTGGGTGAGGGCAGAACTTCCAGCCCGGCCTCGGTCATTGCGAGGAGGCCGCGGAGCGGCCGACGAAGCAATCTCACCCGCTATCCCTTCCACGGCGCCTGCCAGGGTCGGCTTCTGTCATCGCGAGCGAGCACAGCGAGCGAAGCAATCTCACCCCGCTATCTGTGTTCACAGTGCTCTAGGTAAGGACAGCGGGAGAGATTGGTTCGGGCCCTTGGGGCCTCGCAATGACACCAGCTACAACTCTCGCGCGAGGTCCTTCCACCTCGGATTCATCGTCTCAATCAATACGACCTTCCGGTCCCTCCCGCCCGCTTTGATCTGCTTCTCGCGTGAAATCGCACTTACCGGACTTTCATGAACTTCGTACCAGACCAGCCGAGTGGCTCGGTATCGGTGAGCGAATCCACTCTTCATTCCCAGCCGATGCTCGAATACACGCGTGCGCAGGTCACGGGTCACGCCGGTATAGAGGACGCTCCGAGTGATGTTGGTGAGGATGTAGACAAAGAAGAAGCGGCGACCTGGCATGACGCCACGGTACTTTGCCAAACTCAACGAGGCGGCAAATCAGCTGCGGTGCAGAGTGTCGCGGGTTCCGTCATTGCGAGCGAGCGCAGCGAGCAAAGCAACCTCACCCGCTATCCTTTCCATGGCGCCTGTCAGGGTCGGCTTCTGTCATTGCGAGCCAGCGAAGCTGGCGAAGCAATCTTACCCGCTCTCCCTACCACGACGCCTGTTAAAGTGGGTTTCTAGCCCGGGAAGCTGGGAGAGATTGCTTCGGCCCCTGGCGGGGCCTCGCAATGACACTAACCTCCCCACCCCTGCCGCCACCGCGGCTCCTCGTCCGGATCCAACGCTTCCTGCGCCGGCCGGACCTCCTCCGGCACGTGCTGCAGGTTCACCCGGATCCGATACCAGGCCGAAGAGCGACCCCGCATCTGATCCACCAGCACATCCGCCGGCTCCAGGTGTGACGCCGCTTCGGCGTGGCGTGCCTTCCACCGTTCCATCCCCGCCAGCGCGTCTTCCTTCTTCAGTGCTCGACCAATCTCGATTAAAGGAAACTTCGAGGTCCGTCGCTTCGACGGTTGCACCCGCGGCGGCTCGCCCCGCTGCTTCCTATAATGTGGTGGCCACGGCGCGTCGCCTTGGCCCTCGCGCTCCTGTTGGGCCGATAACTCGAGCAGCCGCTCGAGTGATCCCGCTTCCTTATCTATCCCCGCGTGCCGGTCGCCCAGCTTGGCAAACCGAGCCGGCATCGTCGCCAGGGTAAAGTCGCCCAGCTCGGCGCTGTCCACTTCGTCCCAATCGAGCGGCGCCGACACTCGCGCGTCGGGAGTCGGCCGCACCGAGTAGGCCGACGCCACGGTGCGATCCTTGGCGTTCTGGTTGTAGTCCACGAACACACCCTGACGCTCCTCCTTCCACCACTTGCTGGTCGCGATGCCCGGCGCCCGCCGTTCGACCTCCCGCGCCAGGGCCAGCGCCGAGCGCCGCACCTGATCGAAGCTCCATCGTTGTTCGATGCGGACGATGACATGCATGCCGCGGGAGCCCGAGGTCTTGGGCCAGCCGGCGAGGCCCATGTCCTTCAGTGTGGCGCGGACCAGGTGAGCGACCTCCCGCACCTGGGTCCAGGGAACTCCCGGGACCGGATCGAGGTCCACCCGCAGCTCGTCGGGATGTTCGAGATCTTCGGCCCGAACCGGATGGGGATGCAGCTCGAGACAGGCGAGGTTGGCCATCCAGACGAGAGTTGCTGCATCTCGCGGCACAACTTCGTCGGCTCGGTTACCCGAGGGAAATCTCAGCGAGACTACTTCGATCCACTCAGGTCGCGAGGTAGGCGCCCGCTTCTGATAGAAGTGCTCTTCGCCGATGCCATTGGGATAGCGCACCAGCATGTTGGGACGCCCACCCGCGCCGCGCAGGGCCCCCTCGGCCACCGCGAGGAAGTAGTTGACCAGATCGAGCTTGGTGTAGCCGGAGGCAGGGAAGAGGACTTTGCCGGGATTGGTGATAGGGACTTCGCGCCCGGCGACCGTAAGGGATTCGTCGCCGGTCTTGGGCTTCGAGGGGGACTTTTTGTCTGAGGCGGGCTTCCGGGGCATGACAAAAGAAAAGGGGGAACGGGGAACAGGGGAACAGGGAAGTGGGAAACGGGCCTCCGGTTCGGTCATTGCGAGGCCCCGCAGGGGCCGAAGCAATCTCTCCCGCCGTCCGTCGAGGACTCTGCTTCAGGGCCAGCTCCGCTCCCTCGCAATGACAGAACCCGAAGACAGCGCGTCTGGATCGAATCTAGACCCAAAATAGTCCTTGCCCTCAACGGCCTGCCTCTAAAGGTTGGCCAGATATCGCCCTCGTAAGGCGTGCAGACTGTTTCCAAGAAAACCTGGGTTGCAGCGGAATGATGCCGTCGTAGCCTGGACAGAGCCGGTTTATGGCTCATTCCGATCAAGAACTTTTCGATATTGCTCGCCGCGCTGCGAAAGCATTCGCCCGCCTCCCCAACGTGCACTCGGTCGGGATCGGTGGACGGGAGCGCGCGGGTAAGCCCACCGGAGAAGTCGTTCTCAAGGTATTCGTTCGCCAGAAGCTTCCTACCGATCGGCTGGATCCGTCTGCCCTCATCCCCGAGTCCTTCGAAGGAATCCCGACCGATGTAATTCCGGCCGGCGATCCCAAACGTCTTGTTCTGGTCTCCGGGACTGAACCCAAGACCGAAGCCGAGTTTGATGCGAGTGATGATGAAAGCCGGGAGCGTCCTCTCATGGGCGGCACCGTGATCGAACCGGACGACGAGTCCGGCCAAGGGACCCTGGGCCTGATCGTTGAGGCACTCGAAGACAACCGCATGGTGTTCGCGGTGACCAATTACCACGTTGTGTTCGATAGTCCCCTCCTGGAGCGTCCTGCCGAGGTCGGCCAGCCCACTCCGAGCCACAGTTGCACCGCTTGTTGCCGTGGCGTCATCGGAAAGTTCTTCGGAGGCTATCACACGTCGGTGGCGGAGCCGCCGCCCGGTCCAAAGCAGCTCGACTACGCCCTGATCCGCCTCGATGCGGGGCTCGAGTGGTTGAACGAGGTCAAGGAGATCGGGGTTCTCTTCGACTTCTACGAGCTCAAAGTGAGCGACATCGTGGCGCTCACTTATCAAGTGCGCAAACGGGGATTCGTCACCCGACTGACCGGCGGCATTGTCCAGGCGATCGGCGTGGCCCGGCCTCCGGACCCGGTGATCCCGCCTGGAGCCACCGATGCGCAACTCGATTCCATCTTTGCCGAGCTGTTCTCCCAGGAGTCGATCGCTATTCGGCCCAACCCTATCGCTGCTAATCCGGGCGCACCGGTCATCTTCGCGACCCACGGTGATTCGGGGTCCGCCCTGGTCAACGATGACAATAAGGTCGTAGGACTGCTCTGGGGTGGACATCCAGGAGGACACACCGCCCCCACGGACCGCTTCGGCTACGGCTGGGGCGTCCCGATCCGGTGGATAATCGATGATTGCAAGCAACGGCTCGGCGTCACCATGCGGATCGTGCCGACCGCCGGCACCGGCATCGTCAACACGGTGCCCGAATTCGCCGAGGCGGGTTCAACGATCCGCGCCGAGACCAGCCTGGAACGGGACCTGGATCAGAGCGAGCGGGGTCGCTTGTTCCTGCAAGCCTGGCTACGTCACTCGGACGAGTTGAACGCCATCATCCAGAACCAGCGTCGCGTCGCCACGGTCTGGCAGCGACACAATGGCTCTGCGCTGTTGCGGGCGGTAGCTCGGGCACCCTTGGAGCCGAACCTGCCGCTGCCGACCGAACTGGACGGACTCCCGGTCCGCGAAGGACTCCGAGTCTTCCTCGATCAGATCGAGCGCTTTGCGAGCGATGAGCTCAAGCGTGACCTGAATCGCCACCGCTCCCTGCTGCTCTCCTTGCCCGGTCACAGCTACAGCGAAGTCCTGGGTCAATTGCACGGTGGAGACACGCTGCAATGAAGCGGGCCGATGCCGAGTATCGAGACCTGGTGAAGCGAGCGGCCGCACGGTTGCGGAAGCTGCCGGGAGTTCACCTCGTCGGCGTTGGTGGTCGAGAGAGAGACGGGGAGCCCACCGGCCAGCTGGTTCTCAAGGTCTTTCTGGAGAAAAAACGAAAGCCGGAGGACATCAATCCTTCGGAGATGATCCCGGCAGAGATTGATGGTCTGCCGACCGACGTGGTGGAGACCGCACCGTTCAAGTTGAGCGCGGCACCGGGTAAGCCTCCCCTCCCGGCACAGGAGGCATACAAGCAGGGAGACTTCGGTCGCGAGCGTCCTATTAAAGGAGGCACTCAGCTCGGCGCGAAGGGCGGACCGCCGATGCCGGGCACTCTCGGATTCATGGCTCGCGTCACGGGCGACCCCAAGCGGATCATGGCGGTGACCTGCTTCCACGCGATTTATCCCACCGGCGTGTTCGAGATGAATCGGAAGTGCGGCCAACCCAATCCTGAAGAGAGCTCCACCAAGTGCTGCGACAACAAGATCGGTCTTTGTGTGGCCGGCCACTACGACGCCGACCTCGATGGGGCACTGGTGCGAGTGGACGGAGGTCAGGAATGGCTGGCGGAGATCCATCAGATCGGATTCATCAAAGGTCCCCACACAATTTCCGCGGCTGAGGCGGCCACCCTGAGCTACGAGGTGCGCAAACGGGGGCGGACGCTGCGTCTGACGGGAGGGAAGGTCCAGAGTATCATCGGTAACGGCACGATGAACGACCCGAATATGCCGGCCCGGCCCCACAGCAACACGATAGTCGTCAAACCCAATCCATCGGATGTCACCACCAAGCCCTGGTTCCAGCAGGAAGGAGATTCCGGCGCGGCACTGGTGAATGAGCAAAACGAAATCACCGGGATGCTGTTCGGCCGCAACGACGACGGCTGGGGACTGGCTGAACCGATTCAGGCCATAATCGACAAGTTCCGCACTGATGACGGGATCAATCTGGAAGTTGCCTTCGCGACCAAACTGGGACAGGTCCAAACTGTCCCGCAGGCCGCGATCGAAGACGGGCTGGCCCCCGCGGGCATCGAGACTCCTCCCGCTCTCCGCCGGCTGCAGCGCGACCTGGATCGGACCGACGAGGGACGCGCGCTCATCTCGATCTGGCTGCAGCACTCTCGCGAGCTGAACCATCTGGTCCATCACGAACCTCGAGTGGCGGCGACCTGGCGGCGGGCCGATGGACCCGGACTGTTTCGCCTCGTGATCAACCTGGTGGATGAGCCGGGTCGTCAGGTGCCGCGCGAAATCCAAGGAGTGCCGGCCGAGCAGGTGCTCGATGAGTTCCTGCGGGAGGTCGAGCGTTACGCCAGTCCGGAGTTGCGCCAGGATTTACGGCGTCACCGGCCGCTGCTGACCATGCTGCCGGGTCAATCCTATGACGATCTCATGAACCAGTTGCACTAGAAGGGCAGGCGCGGGGAACGCAGTATGGCGGGTCAAGCGGGTACGCTGGAGCAGCTGGCACTCGAGCTGGCCGGGATTCTCGGCCAGGTGGGTACCCGCATGCGGAGTACCAATGTCCAGCAGACCCTGGGACTGCTCGGGGTCTACTTCCCCGATCAGCTCCTAGCCAATGCCGGTTTCGTAGCCGCCACCGATGCGACCGCGACGGCTGCCCAGGCCATCGAGCCCGAGGTTACAGCACTGCTCGCAGCCATCGACGCCGACGATACGGTCCAGATCGCCGCCCGAGTCGCAACCGTCCTGGCGAAGACCACTCAGACCCTCGCGAGCTTCACCAACGTCGCGAACCAGCTGCAGGCAGTAGGACCCACGCTCCCCGGCGTCACCGCTCAGCAAGTCAACGATCTGGTGGCCGGTTTTCCCCGGAAACTCCTCGACCTCTTCATCGCTGAATCACTCGACATCATCCCCGCCGTCGGGGGTACGCTCACCCTGCTCGGCGTGGTCGACAAGGTGGCGATTCCGGGAGACCCGGCGAACCCGACCAAGCCTTCCTTCGATAAGACGGAAGTCCAGTTGGGCCGGCTGCTCGATCTGGCCAGCAAGCCGGCGGACTATTTCACCAACCGTTTTGGATGGGGCAGCCCCGGTTTCGATGGAACCGTGCTGTTGCAGGCCATCGCGCTGCTCTTCGAGAAATTGGATCTGCCGGCAACCTACTTCCCTCCGTCCGGTAGCGATCCCGCCAAGCTCGACGCCTTTGCATTCGACATCTCGGTGGATAAGACCGCGTCCCCACCCGGTCTTCGCTTCGATGTCTTTCTGCCGATCGGCGGAAACGTCGATGTTCCGATTCCGGGCCCGACCTCGGCCTGGGTGTTCCACGCGAAGTTCGATGGAAAGCTCGAGGCCGGCGCCCATGCGACGTTAAGGCCTCCATCCACGATGGAGATCACTTCCAACGCGCAAGTCTCTGGTGAGGCGAAGCTGCTAATCGAGGGTCACCCCGCCTCGCCTTTCATCCTGTTCGGGAAAGCGGGTGGGAGCCGGCTTGAAGTTGCCCAAGTGGATGGCGAGGTCGGCGTTCGTTTCGACTGGAACAGTGTGACCGGGAAAGCTGCCGTGGAGCCGGAGATCGGTGCCTCGGTTAAAGGGGGCCGCCTGCTGGTGGATGGCAGCGAGGGTGACGGTTTCCTCACCCGGATTCTTTCCGGCATCAAAATCGACGCGCCATTCGATCTCGGTTTTACCTGGAGTCTGGCCGGTGGGCTGCAGTTCCAGGGCAGCGGCATGCTGGAGATCCAGATTCCGCTCAACCTCTCGCTGGGTCCGGTTGACTTCATTCGCGCCTATCTCGGCGCCGGCATCAAAGACGGTACCGTTCCCGTAGAGCTCTCCGCCGCGATCTCGGCCGAAATCGGGCCGGTGACTGCGGTGGTAGACCGGCTGGGTCTCCTCGCCACGCTCTCGCTGCCTCCAGGCGGCGGCAATATCGGGCCGCTGCAGATCGATCTCGCCTTCAAACCTCCCACCGGTGTCGGGCTGGCCATCGATGCCGGACCGATCAGCGGGGGCGGTTTCATCGCCTTCGACGAACCCAACGGCCGCTACGCCGGAGTACTCGCGCTCGAAGTCTTCAGCGTGAAAGTGAGCGCGATCGGGCTCATCGACACCAGGCTGCCCGACGGGCGTCCGGGGTACAGCTTCCTCATCATCATTTCGGTCGAATTCTTCCCCATTCAACTCGGCTTCGGCTTCACACTGAACGGCGTCGGTGGAATCTGCGGAATTCATCGCACCATCAATGCAGAAGCGTTGCGGCTCGGTGTGTACGCGGGAAGTCTCGATTCGATCATGTTCCCGCGCGATCCGATCCGCAACGCTCCCCAGATCATCAGCGACTTGAGCCGCATCTTCCCGCCGGCGGAAGGCCAGTTCGTCTTCGGACCGATGGCCAAGATCGGATGGGGCACGCCGACCCTGGTGGAGATTTCCCTGGGAATCGTCATCGAGCTGCCCGACCCGATCCGCATCGCGTTGCTGGGCCAGATCGCGGCGTTCTTCCCCGACCGCAGTGTCGCCCTGATCGAGATCCACATCGACTTCGTCGCGATGATCGATTTCGGGGCGAAGTTGCTTTCGCTGGACGCCACGATCCGCGATTCGAGAATCGTGGTCTGGACCCTGACCGGGGACATGGCGCTCCGGCTCTGTTGGGGCGATCAGCCCAACTTCGCCATCGCCCTGGGTGGGTTCCACCCGCATTTCCAGCCGCCTCCCGGTTTTCCCGCGCTTCGCCGCCTCACGGTCGGTCTCGGCGCCGGTGACTGGATCCGCATTACCTGCTCCAGCTATCAGGCCCTGACCAGTAACAGCCTGCAGTTCGGAGCCCGGGCCGAGCTGTACATCGACGCCGGTGTCTACGTCAAAGGCTGGATCGGCTTCGACGCCCTGATCATCTACTCACCGTTCTCCTTCGAGGTGGACATCTCCGCCGGATTGGAGATCGGCGCCGGCGGTGTGAAGATGGCCGGTGTCCAACTCGATGGCACGCTCAGCGGTCCGACGCCGTGGCGGGTCCGGGGCGAAGCGACAATTTCGCTCTTCTTCTTCGACATCTCGGTGGATGTCGACAAGAAGTTCGGAAGCGAAGAAAAAGCAACCCTCGACCCGATCGATCCCTGGCCTCCGCTGCGCGCCGCTCTCAAGGATCCCCGCAATTGGTCGGCGGTGCCGGCGACGGGAACGCTTAGCGTCGTCACCCTGGCACTGCCGGCGGGGACCACCGCCACGGTGATCGATCCCTCCGGCAAGATGACCTGGAAGGAATCGGTGGCGCCGCTCGACCGGACCCTCACCCGCTTCGGCAACAGCACTACGCCGGCGCCGGTCAAGTTCAGCGTCGACCAGGTGATCGTCGGCGTTGATCCCGCCGAGTACAGTGCGGTGAGCGACTTCTTCGCGGCTGCTCAGTTTGAGGAGCTGACCGACGCCGAGAAATTGTCCCGGGCTTCCTTCGAGAGAATGCAGGCGGGCGTCGAAGTAGCGAGTGCCTCGGTACGAGCCGGTCCTTCCATCTCAGCACCCCTCACCTACGAAACCGAGTACAAGGATCCGGAGCACGGACCAGTGCCGGCGCCGCTGTTCACGGTGCCGCTCTGGATGCAACAGGGGTTGCTGGCGAGCGGCGCCTCCCGTCAAGCCGGCATCATCGCAGCCGGGACCCGGGCCTACGCGGCTCCGGCCCAGCTGGCCCAGGCGGAAGAGCAGTTCGTCGTCGTCTCGACCCTGGACCTCTCCATCAAGGGCGAGGTGACGGCGCCGACCACCAAGGGCGCGGCCCTGCAGGCATTGAAGCAGTATGTCGCCGGGCGTCCCGGAGAGCGTGAGCAGTTCCAAGTCGTCCCGATGCACGAACTGGAGGAAGTGTGACGCTTACCGTCGGTCAGTTCGCCTATCTGCCGTGGCTCCGGACCGGGGTCGGCGCGGAGATCGCCCGGGTTGATGGCACTCCGGGCTCCGAGCCCCGCGTCACGCTTCCGATTCAGGTGCGGTTCAACGGCGATCCCGGCCTGGCCGATGGAGTCACCCTCGAACTCTTCGGTCCGGGCGAAGTCACCGGCTTCGATCCCAGGACTGTGGTGCGCACCTGGCCCAGGCCAGGAGTCATGGATGCCGAGTGCAACTATTTCCCGATCATCGAATTCGATCAGGCGGACTTGCCTTGGCGCTTCACGCCGGCACGGGCCACGGTCGGCGACCGGCTCACCCCGTGGATCACGCTCATCGTTCTGGAAGACAGTGAGATCAAGCGCCTGGTGCCGCCTACTGGTGACGGGCATCTGGGCTCGGTCGAGATCAACGACGCCAAGGCATTGCCGAGCAATAAGCAGCTCTGGGCCTGGGCCCATGTGCAGGTAAGCGGAGAAACCAGTGTGGATGCAGCCAGGGCTGCCGCACTGATGGCAGCCCGCTCTCCGGCAATCAGGTCGCGGCTCATCGCTCCGCGGCGGATGCAACCGAATCACGGTTACACTGCGCTCCTCGTTCCCACTTTCAAGCGCGGCGTGCTCGCGGGTATGGGCCAGGACCCGGGGACCAACGATGCGCTGGCCCCGGCCTGGAGCGACTCGCCCGGCGGTCCGCTGACGTTGCCGGTGTTCTATCTATGGCGCTTCGGTACCGGTCCCGATGGAGACTTTGAATCGCTGGCGCGGCTGATCGAACCCTTCGAGGCGCCCGATTCCATCGGCATCCGCGACATGGACGTGTCCGCCGCCTCACCGGCATTCCCTCCGGCGAATACCGGCCCGCTTGGCCTGCGTGGCATGCTGACCGCACTCAATACCCCGGATACCGTGTGGAACCCTGCGGCGCGACAGACCTGGATCGCCAAGTTGAAGGCGCTGCTGAATCTCCCCGCCGACCGGGCGGCGATTCCCAACACGCCGCGCACCGTTACCCCTCCACTCTACGGTCAATGGCCGGCGGCCACCGACCGCTGCGAAGCCGATGTTCAACCGGAGCGACCTCTCTGGTTCCAGGAGTTGTCGGTCGATCCGCGGCTCCGGGTCGGCGGTGGCCTCGGCACTCGGGTGATTCAGGCCAATCAGGAAGCTCTGATGGCGAGTGCATGGGATCAGGTGGAACGGGTGCGGCAACTGAATGAGGAGCTGCGGCAGGCGCAGCTGGCGCGTGAGCTGGCTCTGCGGCTTGCGTCTCGTCATGTGTTTGTCGACGGGACGCAAAATGTGCTTTATCTCTCCGCGCCCTTACATGCCAGAGTCATGGCCAGCCCGACCACCGTGCGCTCGGTGCTGAATCAGAGTCCGGTTCCCCACGGCGTCCTTGAAGGTGCGTTCCGCCGGGTGTCGAGACCCTTGGGACCGCTGGGTCGCCGCCAGGGTCGGCCGGAACAACCACCTCTGGTCCGTGGCTCACTGCTTGGCCGTCTGAACCGTGGCGACCTGAAAGCCGCGAAGCCACCGGTTACCTCACCCTCTCTTCCCAGCATGAGCCGGGTGGCGGATCAGCCTGTGCCGGGTGGCGTGACCGACGCCGAAGTGCAATCCGCCCAGCAGCGAGCGAAGGGGACGCGGTTATTCGGCTGGCTGGTGCTGTTCGTGGCACTGGTGCTGCTCGTGTTCGGACTATGGGCGGTGGCGCTCGCTGCCGCTGCGATAGGCGGCGGGCTTCAGGTTCTTGCCAACAACCAGGCTGCCCAGGCCAAGGCACTCACCGAGCAAAAAGCCCGCGAGGACGCCGAGCGCAACCGTCGAAGCAAAGTTCAGGAAGGGCGGCTCTCGGGGGACCTGGTCCGCGATGTCGAGCCTCCGGCCAACTACGCACCGCTCGACGCACCAGCCACCGGTGTGCCGCGCACGCTGCCGACGATTCCCGCGGGCTCGCCGGCTCCCTCGCCGGAGATTCTGGCCAAGCTCCGCCAGGCATACGGCACCATGCTCGATCGCATGGCGCGGCCCACGACGCCGATCGCGACTCTGGTGGAAGCCGATCTGGACGGTATCGCGGCGACGCTCAAAACCAAGCTCGATCCCACCCTGACCATCGCGCAGGCCTACACCGGACGGTACGCCATCGCCGGCGCGGCAATCTGGGAGCCGTTCGATCCGCTGGAGCCACTGCTCGCCGCGCCCGAATTTCCCCAGCCGATGTACCGGCCGCTGGCTCAGCTCGACAACGAGTGGCTGCTGCCGGGATTCGACAAGATCCCGCCGAACTCCGCGACGCTGCTCAAGACCAATCAGCGAATGATCGAGGCCTACATGGTGGGCGTGAATCACGAAATGGCGCGCGAGCTGCTTTGGCGGGAGTATCCCACGACTCAGCGCGCGACCTATTTCCGCCAGTTCTGGGACACTGCCGGGTACGTCGCGCCACCCGGCGGCGGTCTCACTCCGGAGCAGCTCAAGGACATCGTTCCCATCCATACCTGGCGGCCACCAAGCGATCTCAAGGAACACAGTCCCCGTCCTCCGGTGCCGGGCGGCGACTCCGACTATCTGGTCCTCTTCATCCGGGGCGACCTGCTGCGACGCTACCCGAACACTGAAGTCTACGCCGTGCAGGCCAAGTGGGGCGGGCCGGCTGACGGGCGGATCATCGATGACCCTGCCAACGATGACGAGGCCAAAGTAAAGATCGCGCATCCGCTCTTTTCGGGTTTCATGGATCCGGACGCAAACTTCTTCGGCTTCGCCCTTACTAAGGAAGAGGTGTTGGGCGACGGGATTCGGAACGGCGCCAAGCCGGGCTGGTATTTCGTCCTCGCCGAGCCGTCGGGAGAACCGCGCTTCGGCCTGGACGAGCCCGAACCGGATACTCCTGACTCACAATTTGGTCTGCCGGTGAGCGGAGGCTGGAACAATCTCGGCTGGGCCAACCTGACAGGAAGCCGTGATGCATTGAACGGTTTCCTGAGCATGAATCTCGATGCAACGCTCCCCGATACCACGCAGGTCTCCGACTCCACGACCACCCGCTGGCATGCGGACCAGGGACCCGGGCAACACGGAAGCCGCTCGTCCGACCTCGCCTACATCACGTTGCAGCGGCCCATGCGGATCGCGATTCACGCCTCGGAGATGATTCCCTGATGGCCGCCCCGTTCATCGGACCAGGTCCCAACGACGGTCCCACACCGGTTGATCACCAGCGCGCTCTGCTGGAGGACGCGCGACGCGAGCTTCGCCGCGCTGCAATCGCCGCCGCCGACGCAGCGGCGAGGTTGGACGCGATCAGGCGGAACGGGGGTCCAAACGCGGACGGCGCGATGGAGGAAGCCCAGGCGGATGCGGAACAGGCGGCATCCGCGCTCGACGCTATCCGGAGAAGGAGCCGGGCGGAATACGCCTCGCTCGGCGTGGATCTGGGAAACTTCATCACGACGCCCGAGCAGGAAGTCGCGCGACTCTCCGCCGGCTATCCCATCGTGCTGCTTCCCATCCGGATCGAGACCCGCTTCACGGCGGACCAGCTGCTGCTTCGGGTGTATCCTGACGAAATACTGGCCGACAGCTTCGAGCCGGAGTTGACCGACGAGGAGGTCGCCGACGGCCAGGCTTACTGGGATGCGGGCTGGCCCGGTCAGACCGAAGAGCTCTTGGCGTGGAGGGCTCTGGTCAAGAAGATCGGTGTGCCGCGCGCAGCGTGGGTAGTCGAGGCGATGACCCCGACCAATCTCGCCAGCCGTCCGGCCGGTACTCCCGCCTATAAGCCGCCTGCGCGTCGTGCTTCGAGTTGGACTCGACCCGCGGAAGCCCAGCTGCTTCCCGATCGATGGCATGTCCTGCTGGAGTCCGGTGGTGGCGAGCGAATCGTCTCGGGCTCTGCGATCCAGGAGCCGCTGACGCTCACCTTCTCCCCCGATCCGGGCGATCCTACCGATCCACTGGGCCCTGACGGGCTTCGGCTCTCCTCCGATGTGCTCTGGACGGTGGACTTCGATCAGGCCGAAAAGGTCGGGATGGGGATCCGGATTCCGGTCTCTGCGGCCGAGCGTGATGGGGGTTTCAGCCGGGTGATCGTGTTTGGCGTGAAGTCATCGCTGGCTCCCGACGTCAGTGCCGGCGGGCTGCAAGAATTGCTGGGACACCATCGCCACGGCCGGGGCTTCTCGTTGGTGCCGCAGGGGACACCGACCAACAACACCTCCGCCGCCACTACTCCATTTCCACCGAGTGATGGCGACGGCCAGCGAAGCTTCGCGGTCCAGCGAACCGGGCTCCCCGTCGTCGCCGGCCGGGACGGTCCCCGGCTGACCACGGCACTCGGACTGCCGAGTGACACCGCAGTCCATCTCGATGGCGCCGACGGACGAGAAGCCGAGCGGGGGTCGGCCATGGCGCGGGCGCTCTGGCCGGTGACCTGGGGCTACTTCCTGACCGAGCTCATGAAGCCGGTGTTCGAAGCGGATGACATCCAGACCGCTCAACGCTTGTTCGTGAATCATGTTCGGGGCCGCGGACCCTATTCGGCATTTCGGATCGGCGGCACGCCGTATGGAGTGCTCCCGGTCTCCAGTCTCAAGAGTTGGCAGCCGTCACGGCAGAGCGATGCCGTTGACCGCGCACTCCCCGCGTCGCTGCGGACGCTGCGAGCGATCTGGCTCAACCAGAGTGCTCAGGTTCCCAGAGTCGGCCGCACCGGTGATCCCGATCAGGACCTGCTGGAGATCCTCGGCCTCGACGCGAGCACTCGTGAGGTCCGAGTCCGGCCGGTGCTGGGAGAAGATGCGACCTGGAATCTCTTCGGATTTTGGGGCTGGAACGACGCATGGTCCACTTGGCTGGATGCTGGTCAGGCACTGGCCAACCAGGTCTTTACGCTGATCGGTCATCCTGAATGGCGACCTCGGATTGCCAAGCTCAACTACGACCCCAATGCCTGGCCCTTCCGGTATCACCTGGTGACCGAAGATCCGCTGTCGGAGACGCTGGGTCTCACCCCGAACTACATCGAATGGATCCGCACCGCTTCGGTACCTGATCTGATCGCCCAATCGGTTCCGGCCGACTGGGACAAGCCCGTCTCACTGCTGTATCGTCTGCTCCGCCACGGCGGACTGCTCGAATATCAGAACGCGTCGTACTTGCTCGGCGTCCGATTCGCGACCCTCGAGGTGGGAGTCGCGGCGGAGCGGGAGATCGTCGGACTGCCCGGCAGCGCGCCACGTCCGAACCGGGTTCAGCAAATGATGCAGCCGATCGGGCAGCTCAGCGGCTCGGCTCCGGTGCACACCTTTCTCTCCGACCCGGCCAACACCGCCATCATTCGCAGTCTGCTGCCCGATGAGACGGTCGTCGGATTTCGGGACGCGTTGGCGGCACTCTCGGGCGCCAGCACCGCAGAGCTGGAACGGCTGCTGGGAGAGACGCTGGATGTCACCTCACATCGGCTCGATGCCTGGATCACCGGATTCGCGGCCAAGCGACTCGAACAGATGCGCGCGACTCAGCCACTCGGCTGCCACCTCGGCGCCTATGGTTGGGTCGAGGACCTTCGGCCTCGCCCTGCCTCGAGCGCGCATCCGGTCCAGCTCCCCGACGGGACAGTCGCGTCACGGCAAGACGGTAACGGTGGCTACGTGCACGCGCCGTCGATGACCCACGCGGCCGCCGCGGCGATTCTTCGCAACGGGTATCTCTCCCGAACCGGAGACGATCGCAAGAAGTACGCGGTGGATCTCTCGTCGGCCCGAGTACGCGCCGGCCGGTTCGTGCTCGATGCGGTGCGGGAAGGACAACCGGTCGGCGCGGTCTTCGGCTATCAGATGGAGCGGGGGCTGCACGATCATAATCTCGACAAGTGGATCGCTCCGCTCCGGGCTCGCTATCCGCTGGTGGCCGGGAAATCCGGTGACCCCGAGGATTTCGATCCCAACGATCCCGATCAACCCAAGGAACACATCGCGGCCCAGAACGTGGTCGATGGTCTCGCGTTGCGACAAGCCTATCAGGCGGGAGAGATCCCCTGGGGCCAGTTCGGTCTCCCCAACGGCGGTGCCGACCAGGCGGGTGTAGAAGCCGAGCTGGTACGGCTGGATCAGACTGTCGATGCGACCTCGGATCTTCTGCTCGGCGAGGCGGTCTATCAGTTGGTCAAAGGAAGTCCCAACGTCGCCGCGGCGACGCTGGATGCGATGGCGCAAGGCGTGGTTCGTCCTCCCGATCCTGAGATCGCCACTCAGCCGCGTCGCGGAACTCCTCTCACCCACAAGATTGCCCTGCTGCTCGGCGGTAGTGGGAAGCCTCTTCCCCCGGGATATCCGGCGCCCACCCCACGCGCCCAGATCGAGCCTCTCATCGATGCCTGGCTGGGTCAGCTCTTCGGGAAAGCCGCCGACTATGAGTGTGGAGTCGAGTTCGGACCCGAGGACGCGCCAACCGGCATCACCACAGTCTCACTGCAGAAGCTGAAGCTGCGACCGATCGATGTGCTGGTGCTGGCGAAGGCGCGAGGCGAACCGCAACCCGACGCCACGCGTGCCGAAGCGTCTGAGCTGGACCGGCGCATCCTCGAAGTGGCGCATGCCAATCTGGGTCTCACCGAGGAGACGCCGGGCCGGATCACTTATGGAAGGCCCGATGCGGGCTTCGATCCGGTGACCGACCGCTCCTTTACCGACCTGCTCGAGCTGGCGCGCACGGCGGCGGACATCATCGCCAAGGGCCGCCCGCTCACGCCCGAGGACCTGGTCGCGGAAGATCGTCCCGATGATGCGAAGGCGGCCGATCACAAGACCGGTGACGCTATCACCCGTGCCACGGCCGCGCGGACGGCGTTGGACGCCGCCACTCTGGCGCTGGGTCAGCAGCTGACCCTGGCACAGGCGGCACCCGAGGGTGCGCCGTTCAATCTCACCAACCTTCGCAACGCCCTTCGCGCGGTGTCATCCATCGGAGTGACAGGTGCCTATCCGATCTCTTCCTTCGGCCAA
>Ga0157378_10002444_pt1 | contig 16528 bp, 10 predicted proteins | sample M65metaG_FD_115309 | JGI IMG/M metagenome (GOLD analysis project Ga0157378, IMG submission 115309) | Miscanthus rhizosphere microbial communities from Kellogg Biological Station, Michigan, USA - M6-5 metaG | ecosystem: Host-associated > Plants > Roots > Rhizosphere > Soil | place: USA: Michigan...
ATGATGGTGTTGGCCACGCCCATGCCGAAGTCCATATGAAAATGGGCTTCCAGGCGCTTGTTGATGCGGGCTTTCACCGAACGCACCAGATATTGAATCGAATGCGGAGAGAGCACGCCAAACGTGTCGACCAGGGCCAGCGCGTCCATGTGTCCTTCATTGGCCACGCGCAGAATCAAGTCAAGCACCCAGTTCATTTCGGCGCGCGAGAAGTCGATCGGGAAAAACACCACTTCGAGTCCCTGCTCATGCGCGTATTTCGTCGATTCGATGGAAAGATCGATGGCTTTTTCCATCGACCACTTGTAGGCGTACTTGATGATGTGCTCGCTCGAGGGTACTTCCATCACCACGCCCTTCACGCCGCAGTCCACGGCGCGCTTGACGTCATCCACCATGCAGCGCGAAAACGCGAAAATTTTCGGGCCCAGGTTTCGCTTCACGATGTCCTTGATGGCCGCCGTGTCGCTGGGCGAAACGACGGGCATGCCCGCCTCGATGCGGTGAACGCCGGCTTCCGCCAATCCCTCGGCGATGCGGATCTTGTCCTCTTTATTGAAAATGACGCCGGTCTGCTGTTCGCCGTCGCGCAGGGTCACGTCATGAAACTGGATGTTCTTGGCGAAATTGAAACCACTGTTTACGGCGGGATTGAAATTCCAGGGGCTTACGAACCACTTGTCTGTCTTCCATGGTGTACTGGACATGATTACTTCTCCTTTAAGAAATAATTTTACTTGGCGCGCGGGGTTGCCAGCGCGTCGGGATTAACCGGATTGCGAGGCGGCTGGCCGGAAAGGACACGCACGACCTCTTCCGCAGCTTTCGTCTGTAATTCTTCGAGCGACTCAACCGAATAGAAGCTGGTGTGAGGAGTCAGGATCACGTTGTCGCGGCCGAACAGAGGCGAACTGACCGGCGGCTCCTGTTCGAGAACATCGAGCGCCGCTCCGGCAATCTGCTTGGCGTCAAGCGCGGCGGCGAGCGCTATTTCGTCCACAACCGGCCCGCGCGAGGTATTTACGATGAGCGCGCCGGGCTTCATCTGGCGAAACACATCCGTGCTGAACAGGTGGCGCGTTTCGGGCGTAAGTGGCGAGTGAATGGAAATGTAATCCGAAATTTTGAGCAGTTCCGCAAATTCCACGCGGCTGACTCCGGCCTGTTCCATCACTGCCTGCGGCACGTACGGGTCGGAGGCCACTACGCGCATGCCGAATGCCTTGGCCTTGGGCGCCACAAGTTGCGGAATTCTTCCGAATCCCACGAGCCCCAAAACTGTGCCGCGCACCCAGTGAATGGGCGTCACTGCGGGCATCTCCCAGCGGCCCGCATGAGCGCGAGCACTGGAAAACGGAATTTTTCGCACCAGGGATAGCAGTAAGGCCATCGCATGGTCGGAGACTTCGTCAATGCAATAATCCGGCACCTTGGTTACGACGATTCCCTGCTTCGTGGCAGCGTCGATGTCCACGTTGTCCACGCCGATTCCAAAGCGCGAAATAATTTTGCACTTGGACATCTGGCGGATCATGTCGCCATTTATTTTTGCGTAGGTCACCAGCATCGCGTCGGCGTCTTTGGCCACGGCCAGGATCGCGTCCGGCGTGGGCTGCGCCGCCAGGCGCAACTCGGCACCAGCCCGCGCAACCACCGCGCGGGCCAGGTCCAAGTTTGGAAATACAGAATCAGCGACCGCAACCAGAAGAGAAGGCATTAGCGCTTCATGGCCTCTTCCATGTGCTCCATCAACGTGAACACCACCGGGCCCTTGCCGCTGACCAGCACGTTTTCCTCGAGCCGGCAGGTTTGCTCCAGTTTTGGATGCCCGGCAAAGGTTTCGATGGCGAAGTACATGTTCTCTTTGATCTCAGCGGGATACTTCAGCGAATACGCGCGCGACATCCACATTCCCTCATACAGCGTGATGCCGATGCTGTGCGCGAACTGCTGCAAGGTTACCGTGCCGTACTTGTCGTCGTCGTATTCCGGGAAGGCGTTGGCCACATCCGCGGAGGTCATGCCGGGGCGCAGCTTTTCGATGCCCGCGTACATGGAATCGTACACTTCGCGGTACAGATCGATTTCCTTCTGGGTCATCTTCATTCCCTGCGCCCCGCCGCACTTGAAGCAGCGTACGAAGTCGATGAAGTAGCCCGACGGTCCGACGGCGTTGATGTCGACGATTACGAGGTCGCCCTGGCGGATCAGCTTATCTGTGGCCCAACGGCGATACGGGCTGGTGTTGCCACCCGACGCGACGATAATGTCATAAATAATCTCGCAGCCGCGTTCGAGCATGAATTCGTGCACTTTGGCTTCGATTTCACGCTCGCGCACGCCAGGCTTCAGCCACTCGTACTTGATTTTCCACATGGCCGCATCGCCGATGCTGGAAGCCTGTTTCAACAACTCGATTTCATCCACGGTCTTGACGACGCGCGCCTGCGAAACTGCGGGCCAGCCGTTCACGATTTTCAGGCCGGTCTTCTGGAACGCTTCGAGCGCGGGCATGTCAAAGTTGTCGATGCCGATGCGCTCTTTGGTTACGCCGTGTTCTTTCAGCACGTCCATGACGCTTTCGGCCATGCGTCCCGCCATGTACGGCACGGCGCCTTCGGCCCATTGCCAGGTGATGGCCGGACGAATACGGCCTTCCATCCAGGGCAGGTCGATTTCCGCACAGTGGAAGTCCGAGCCCGCAGTCTCAAATAGCACCGGCTCGCCCGTGTGGGTAACCACGCAGTAGCGAATATTGATGTTGTATTTCCAATTTCCTTGATAAGAAGCCGTGGCGTAACGAATATTGGCGCCCGCAAACAGAACCAGCGCTCCGAGGTCATTTACCTTCATGGAAGCGCGCAACTTCTCCAGACGCTCCTTGCGCAGCCGGTCAAAATCCACGCGCATTTGCCAATCCGCTCCGGTCTGGCTGTACAGGCGTCGCGGGTCCCAATGGTGCGGCTGGCCGATAAATCGAGTATCCATAATTGTGGAAGAAACATCCTTTCTTCTATTTTGATTTAAGGCAGGCTAACAATATAAAGCATCAGACCCGGTTTTGCTCAGAGAATCTTGCCGCAAAAACAGGACAGGCTTCAACGTGTCAGGGTTGTGTGTGAACGCGATCACAAGCCAAAATGATTGGCAGAAGAGTCTGGCTGCAGCGCCTTTTACGAGCTTAGCCACTCCCGCAGCGCGCTTTTCGCAGTCGGATCGCGGGACTATCTTTCCCTATTTGTCTCAAACAGCGGAGCGCGATTGCCCACCTTACCTTTTGACCACGGTCCCACAGCGGAAGTCTCACCCATACATCGATATCAACTAAACTGGAAGCAATCGAGGTGAATGTCGTGAGGAAGAGACTACGAATTGCCGGGCTGATATTAGTTCTTTTCACCTTAGTCGGAAGCGGGAGGGCAATGCCGCAGCAGGCTCCCGCAACGGACGTGGCCGGAGGGCGGGGCGGCAACGCGTTTTCGGATCTGGAACCTGATCAAGGCGCGCGTGTGATTGGGGTTCAGGTACGAGCCGGGGATCAGGTGGATTCGGTGCAGCTGATGTACATGCTGCGCGATGGACGCACCGTCGCTGGCCCCCGACATGGCGGCTCTGGCGGCAACCTGAGTGTTTTCCGTCTCGATGCCGACGAATATCTCGTTGGGATTTCGGGCCGGTCGGGATCCTACGTTGACTCCATCCAATTTCAAACCAATAAACGGACCTCTCCGACATTTGGTGGAAACGGGGGAGACCGCGATTTCCGAATAGAAGTCCCGGCGAACACCCAAGCATCGGGATTGACCGGGCGCGCCGGACAATATCTTGACGCCATCGGACTGACGTTTAGCCCTCTGCGCAGATGGCCCAATTCTTCCTACGGAAACTCTTCTGGAAACGCACCGCCGTCCGGTCAAACCCCTCTCGCGGGTGGTTCAGGCGGATCGGACTTTTCCGACAGCGATATCCCGGAGGGAGCCAGGATTGTTGAGGTCCGCGTAAACGGCGGACAATTCATCGACTCCGTGCAAATGGTCTACAGCGTGCGCGATGGCCGGGCGTTCGAAGCCGTAAGGCATGGCGGAGAGGGCGGCCGCGCCGCAAGTTTTCGCCTGAAGCAGGGCGAATACATCGTGGGTCTTTCCGGCCGTTGCGGCCGATACGTTGACTCTCTGCGGATCGTCACCAACTTTCGAACGTCGCAGGTCTTTGGAGGAGGTGGCGGGGACAGGGATTTTCGAATCGATGTTCCGCAAGGCACTCAAGTTACCGGGTTCGTAGGCCGCTCAGGAATGTACCTTGACGCAATCGGCTTTACCTATGCAAAGGCTATCGATCTGCATCGTGACTTCCATGACCGTCGCCGCGACAGGTAAATTCGGTACATCAAGGCCGCAATAAAAATAGTTCCGCTTCGGCCGAATCCATAAAATGGTTGTGCTGATTGTGGAGCGCGGGTCCGTAGCGCATAGAGTACTCGCTCTAGCGCTAACAAACCTTTTATGCCTAGAACGCTGGGCTATCAACTCTAAAATACATGAATCCCAGTATTCCAATCTGTGACATTTTTAAATTAATCTGACTTATCTCCTCTTAACCGGGCCGTTCTATCGGGCCGGTTAAGGTGCCTGCAAAATTCTTCGCTTGAGGTTCGCCGCTATGCGCCGTGACTTCGATGTTTTTGAGAAATTCCCCGATGGTTCCACTCTGTGGCGAGCAACTGTCCGTGGAAGGTTCGACGCACAGCGAAAGATAGACGAGCTGGCCGAGCGTTCAGAAAACAAATTCTATATGCTCGATATCCAAGAGCATTTTCTTTTGCCTCCCCTGCTCAGTTCCCGTGGCCCAAAACCGTCCGCGAAGGTGGCAGGAGCGAGATAGTCCGTCCGCGAACCGGGCGTCCATCAAATTTGCCTTCATGCATTGGCGCGATGGGTGATCGGCAGCGAGATTCCCATTGAGGACAAAAAAATTAGTTCGTCAAGGTCGGTGTGCGAATGCACACAATTAATGCATGGATCGGCGACGGTCGGCTCTGCACGGATGGTTACTCGCGACACACAGGCGTCCGTGATACTACCAGCAGCCTTGTAAGCGCGCGGTCTTCGTCGTTGAAACACCTCACAGATGGTCCTTAGCATCCCACATTGAAGTTGTCGATGCGGTAGCGTAAAATGTTTGCACTCGACGTATGGTGAGCGTAGCTCAGCCGGTAGAGCATCGGTCTGTGGCACCGAGGGTCGCGGGTTCAAACCCCGTCGCTCACCCCAAATTTTTCAATCACTTGTTTCTCGACTGTTTCTCGTCCCTGGTAGTCGCACAGGGCGTGGAATGTGTCTTTCTCTGCTCCGGGCTCAGCTGCACTCTTGCTTGACACCAGGGATCACTGGGTGTACTGCTACGGAAAGAGTTTCGTTGCGACTCGAAGGATCCGGAATCAAGGCCCAAATCCTGGATAGTCTCTGCGAACGAAAAGAAGAGGGAGAAGCTGATGAACACGCACAAACAGAACATTAGCGCCGGAGTGTTGTTTGTTGCTTGCCTGTCCTTGGCATTGTGGCTCGCGGTTGTGCCGATTGGAGTCTTCGCCGCCGATTCTGGAGCGGTTGCCGGAGTGGTGACCGACGACGCGGGCAAGCCCTTGCGCGGTGCTGCCGTTACCGTCCGGATAGACAACATGAGCGTTTCCCGTTACACCGACGCTTCCGGCAAATACCTGGTTACAGGCCTGAAACCGGGCGCCTATAAGATTTCCGCGGCAGCCTATGCATTCGGGTCAAAAACGGTGGACAAGGATATCTCGACCAGTACGGCCGACGTGGCGTTCAGTCTGAAACCGAACTGGAATCCGACGCAGATTTCGTCGGCTGAATATATTTCCGCATTCGGCAATGACAAAGACGTCCGAAACATCGAGGGCACCTGCCAATCGTGCCACAACCTTTCGTGGATCATGCGACGAAGAGGCCAGACGGCCGAGGAGTGGAAGGAGTTTATCCCCAGGATGGGCACGGTATTTTTTCTCCCGGAACTGAGTCCCGAAAAGCTGACCGATATCAGTCTCAGTCTGGAGAAAGTGTTTGGCCCTGATGCTCCCGTCCCGACACAGGAACAAGTCCATCATGTCGCCGTGAGCGATGAGGCGCTGCATGCAACTTTCCGGTATTACACGGCTCCAACACGCATGTTTCCGCACAGCGTGAGTATCGGTGCTGACGGGAAAGTCTGGTTTACTTCGTTCGACTATATTTCCAATAGAGTTGATTCCTTTGATCCTGTTAAAGAACAATTTCAAGAGTTTGAAAGTCCGACGGCCCGTTCTGTTCCTCACAATCCGTGGGTTGCCCGGAACGGCCAAGTATGGTTTTCCGAGTTAAAGGGCCGCAAACTTGCCGTAATCGATCCTGAGACTGGCAAGATCACTGAATATCCAGTACCGGAAAAGGCAGGCATCCACACGCTGCGTGAGGATTTGCAAGGCAACGTATGGAGTTCCGGTAATGTTACCAAATTTAATCCGCATACCCAGAAATTCACAGTGTATGGGACGCCGAGTACCTACGACCTTGCGGTAGACGCTCAGGACAATGCCTGGGGTGCCAGCGGCGACGCCACTAGGCCTGGTCTTTTCAGAGTTGATGCGAAAACGGGTCAAATGAAGATTTATCCTGTTCCCGATATGAATTTTGTCCGCGGAATCGAAGTGGATGAGCAGCAAAATGTTTGGTTCGGTGACGTTACGAACCACAGGCTTGGCAAGTTCGATCCCAAGACCGAGAAGTTTACCTACTATAAGGCCCCGACGGAAAATCTTGCGATCTACGGAATTGTGGTCGACAAAAAGACCGGGAATCTGTGGATCGGGGACTATCTCGGCGCCAACATCACCCGCTTCAATCCGGCCACGGAAAAATTCACGGAATATCCGTTCCCCTCCCGAACACAGATGATCCGATTTTTCTCACTGGATCCGCAAGGCCGGGTGTGGTTCACCGACTTCGGCAACAGCAGGATTGGAGTGCTTGAGACCGACGACATGAAAATTTCCGCCAAGCGATAAACAATTGATCCCGCGTGCCTGTGCGGCGAAACGTTACGGTCAGGCACGCGGGACACAATCCCGCGATTATCCCCCGAAAAGTTGATGAATTGAGCGGAGCAGTGCCAATTTCTTCTTCACGTTTCACAACTTGAGTATCACTGGGAACCAGCCCAACCTCACCGGTGTCCAAACGTATGACGGCGTTCATTTTGAGTCGTCACATCGACACCTCTGTATCAGACAGCGGTGTCTGGCTGGAAGGAGGCGGATATGGGAATGGACGTTGGATCGAAGGGTAATTCGATGGCGACAATGAACGTTGTTCCCCTGATTGACATACTCCTTGTGCTGATGATTATTTTCATGGTGATCACGCCGCTCACGCCGAAGGGTCTGGAAGCATTGATCCCGCAACCTGCAACAAAAACGCCAAACGGTGGCCCCATCGCCAAGACGATTGTGGTGCGCGTCTTTGAAACGGGAAAACTGAAGATCAATGAAGAAGACGCTACGTGGGATTCTCTCGGTGGTCGCTTATTCGATATTTTCAAAGAGCGTGCTGAGAAGGTAGCATTCATTCGAAGCGATGACGGCGTCAGGTTCTTCGATGTTGCGCGTGCCATCGATGTCATGCGCGGTTCGGGCATCGAAAAAGTTGGCTTGATGACTGCTAAGATCGAAGCCGGGCTGTAGGGCGGGCGCAGCGGCTCACGCATTTGTTCCGCCATCAACGGTCAGATTCGCGCCTGTAATGTACGAGGACTCCGGACCGGCGACAAAAGAGACTAACGCGGCGACTTCGTCAACTTGGCCGTAGCGGTTGAGGGCTGTTCCGGCCTTCTGGAGCTCGAACGAATCGCCACCGGCGGGATTCAAATCAGTTTCAATTGGACCCGGCTGTATGTTATTTACGGTGATGCCTCGCATCCCAATCTCCCGGGACAGCCCCTGCGTAAACATCTTCACCGCTCCCTTCGTGGCCGAATAGGGCACGAGGCCGGGAGTCATGTTTCGTTCACCGATGCACGAACCGATCATGATGATGCGACCGCCGCTTTTCATGTGCTTTAGCGCCGCCTGAGTTGTCACGAACACTCCGCGAACGTTGATATCGAGCAGACGATCCAGCTCTTCCAGCGTCGTATCTTCAAACGTCTTCAGAAATGCCACGCCGGCGTTGTTCACCAGAACATCCAGCCCGCCAAAGGTCGCAACGACTGTTTCGACGGCGTGCTTGACTGCCGCGACATCAGAAGCGTCCGCTTGAATCGCGATGGCCTTACGTCCGCCGAGTCCAATCGCTTGGACTACCGCGGCAGCCGCGCCGGCATCTTTCTCATAGGTAATGGCCACATTCGCTCCATCCGCGGCCAGACGTTTCGCAACGGCCGCGCCAATTCCTCGCGAGCCACCCGTAACCAGTGCCACTTTCCCGGATAACTTCGACATATTGATCTCCTCAGACTTTCCACCCCTGATGCAATTCCATCCATTCAGTCGGGTGATATCTTACCCGGAGTTCTCAGATTTCCAGTGACGATTGGAAGTTCCCGGTATTCTTTCAGGCCTCTTTTACTTCATCTTGACGATAATTGATTAACAGTTTCGCCAAAAAGCTGGACGGGTGTAACATCGGGCAGTTTTCGACGCCAAAGAAGAAAATTTTGTAATGCCGGGAATTTGTTGTGCCGGTTGGATTGAAGATTTAGGAGGCACTATGCGGAGAATGCTGCCATTTCAGATTATCACGATGATGGTTCTATCTTGTGCCGTGGGGCGGGCGCAAACACGCAAGGCATTGGACGTCTATTTCATTGACGTCGAGGGAGGGCAATCCACTCTTTTTGTGTCGCCGTCGGGGCAATCGCTGTTGATTGATACAGGCTGGCCCGGCGCACGCGATGCGGACCGCATCGTTGGCGTCGCAAAGCAGGCGGGGATCACTCAGATCGACTACCTGGTGCTGACTCACTATCATGGAGATCACGCCGGGGGAGTCGTAGATCTAGCATCCAGAATTCCCATCAAGACCTTTGTCGATCATGGGCCGAATGTTGAAGAAGCACTGGGCACCCCCAAAAATTACGCGGCCTATCTGCCCGTACGGGAAAAGGGCCAACACATATTGGTCAAACCCGGGGATCAATTACCCGTCAAAGGTGTGGCTTTCCAGGTAGTGTCGGCTGCGGCCCAGACAATTACCAGCCCGCTCTCCGGCGGAGGAACTCCGAATCCTTTGTGCGGGGATTTTCAGGCCAAGGATGAGGAGAAAGATCCCCTGATCGGTGGCGAAAATAAGCAATCGGTCGGCATGGTCATCTCCCTTGGAAAATTCCGCATGGTTGATTTTGGGGATCTCACCTGGAACAAGGAACATGATCTTGCCTGCCCCAAGAACCTCATCGGTACGATCGACGTGTATGTGGTCTCCCACCACGGCCAGGACATTTCGAGTCTTCCAATTCTGGTAAAGGCGATGCGTCCGAGCGTGGCTGTGATGGACAATGGCGCGAAAAAGGGCGGAGCAGTTGCTACGTTTGAGACGCTCAAGAGTTCGCCCGGATTGGAAGACCTCTGGCAATTACACTTCGCGGTTGACGCCGCAGAACACAACCGGCCCGAGCAGTTCATCGCCAACACGGGAACAGGTGGAACGGTGCTCACGGGGGTGCCGGACGAAGGTACGCCAAATTACATCAAGGTAGCGGCGATGCCGGACGGCAGCTTCACCGTCACAAATTCGCGCAATGGATTTCACAAGGAATATCCGAGCCACAAATAACGTTCTGTTTCGCTGTCATCAATGATGAGAATTGCAACTGAAATTGGTTGGCATTCCTGCGGGACAGGCTACGGTTTGGCAGAACTCCTGTAGTCGAACTTTGGGTCGAGTACTTTGCGGGCGGTCTCGGCACCGAAGACTGGCAGCTTAGGATCGGTCAGCAGTCCTATTTGCTTGAGCACGGATGCCTGATCCCAGTAGATATGCTCATGTGCAAGCTTTCCTTCGCGAAATCGCACAATGGCAACCAGAGGGACTTCAACACGGCGATTCGTCGGAGGAACGCCTGGTAGCATCCAGGGAATCTCTTGCGTGTGTGTGAAAGAGAAGACCATTTCATCAACAAGTTGGTCCTCACCGATGGTGCGTGAGACAGGTGTAAGAGTTGTGTCGGGCGGCATAGCCGGAATGAAATCCCTCGAATAAAAAATATCAAGGGCTGTTTTTCCGTGCGCCCCGGTCATCACTGGGACGTGGTTGACGTAGGCATCGTCGACCATGGTGGCCAACGTCGATTGCGTATCGCGTGTGACGAATTCGTGTTTTGTATGCTCTTCCCAGAGTCGCGCAAGGTCATGTTGTGGCATGGGAAGGATTGTATACCTCCTCTCATGTGCCGTCGCATCGTTTCATTGGCGACGCGAATCCTATACACGGGTACTGCGTGAAGCTCGCACAACGTTGGATCCAATCCCGTATCAGGGGAATGACCAAGTCCCCGGGGGTTCCGCTTACGGCATTGGTGGCAGGCACGCTTTATGGCTGCATTTTGGGGTTCCTCTACGCCAAAATACTTGATTTTCTAGGGTAAAAAACGTATGGTAAATTTTAGTGGATTATTTTTAGAAGATGTCGGTTTCCGGTATGGACTGTCCTCACTGCAACGCAAGCAACCCGGTCGGAACGGTAACCTGCGGATCGTGCCGCACTCCCCTGATTGACTCTGGTGCCACACTCATTGCCCAGATGACGCCTCCTGTCGTTAACAGCGACGCTACGCTGATCGACAGCGCTGAATTGCGCCGTTATAAGGTTCTCGAATCCATGGCTTCGAATTCTCCGCCGTCCATGGAGATACCGAAGGACTGGTCGATTCCTCCGGCCTCGCAAAGCCTCGAAGAAGCACGCAACTCGCTTGCGGCTTTTAAGCCCGGATACCTTCTCGGCAACCGCTACGAAATTATCCAGATTCTGGGCCAGGGCGGCATGGGAGCCGTGTACAAGGCTCGCGACCGCGAGCTTGACCGTACCGTTGCGCTGAAGGTGATCCGTCCGGAACTCGCGGGGCAGCCCGATATTCTGCAGCGTTTCAAGCAGGAATTAATCCTGGCGCGAAAAATTACGCATCGCAACGTTATTCGCATTTTTGATCTGGGAGACGCCGCCGGAACCAAGTTCATCACCATGGAGTTCATCGAGGGGCGCGATCTGAAAGGCGTGCTCTCAAAGGAAGGCAAGCTTGCTCCCGAACGTGCCGTCGGTATCATGCAGCAAGTTTTGCTGGCTCTGGATGCTGCTCATACCGAAGGCGTGGTGCACCGCGATTTGAAGCCGCAAAATATTATGATCGGCCAGGACGATCGTGCTTCGGTGATGGATTTTGGCATCGCGCGCTCACTGGAGTTTGGCGGCATGACGCAGACCGGGGCCATGATCGGCACGCCCGAATACATGTCTCCCGAACAAGTGCGTGGAGAACCCGCGGATGCGCGATCGGACATCTTCACGCTCGGCATTATTTTTCAGGAGCTGCTTACGGGAATTCTGCCTTACCAGGCTGAGACGGCCATGGCTTCGATGTTCAAGCGAACCATGGAGCGCGCTGTTCCCGTGCAACAGCTGAATCCTAACGTACCGCAGTACTTGAGCGACATTGTTGCGAAGTGCCTGGAGATTCAACCGCAGGACCGTTACCAGAGCGTGCGGGAGATTTACGACGCGCTGGAAGCCTGGAAGAGCGGTGCCGCCAAGCCGCTGGTCGTTCCCAGCCAACGCTGGACAAGACGCGCGCTGCGCCATCGCACGGCGATCAGTTCGGCGGCTACTGCGACGGGACTATGCATTCTGGTGGGCGCGGGAGTGCTGATTTACCGGGCGAAGCATCCGACCGTGGCAAAACTCGCGCATGCTCCGGTGAGCGTGTTGGTGGCGGATTTTGCGAACCAGACGGGCGATCCGATATTCGACGGAACGCTAGAGCCCATGCTGAACGTTGCGCTGGAAGGAGCCAGTTTCGTCAACGCCTATAATCGCGGCGATGCGCGCCGCCTGGCCGGCAAACTTCCTAGCCCGACCAGCAAACTCGATGAACAATCGGCGCGACTGGTGGCCATCAGCCAGGGCGTGAACATGATCGTTACCGGGTCGCTGAGCAGCAGCGGCAATGGCTACAGATTCGCCACGACGGCCATTGACGCCGTCACTGGCAAGACCCTGGCCAACGCGGAAGTGAACGCGGCAAATAAGGACGAAGTTCTGTTCAATATTCCCAAGATCGCCGCGCCCATGCGCAAGGCGCTCGGTGACACTACGCCTGTGTCCGCGCAGTTGGCCGCGGTTCAAGGAAGCTTCTCCGCCGGCAATCTTGACGCAGTGCACCAGTATGGCGTGGCGATGGAGCAGCAATTCGCCGGAAAGATGGATGATGCGCTGCAGTCCTTCGGCAAGGCTGTCGAGCTCGATCCGAACTTTGCGCGCGCTTACTCGGGCATGGCCGCCACATATGGAAACCTGGGGCGCCCGACCGATGCGCAGAAGTATGCCAAGATGGCGCTGGAACACATTGACCGCATGTCGGAACGCGAACGCTATCGTACGCGTGGCGAATATTACATTGAGAGCGGCAACTGGCAGAAGTGCGTCGAGGAATACGGAGAACTCGTCAAGCGCTATCCTGTCGACAACGCGGGACACACCAATGCGGCCCTTTGCTACAGCCAATTGCGGAACTGGCCTAAGGCGGTAGATGAAGCCAAGCAGGACGTGGACATTCACGCCGACGCCATCGGCCTCGCGAATCTTGGTTTGTTTTCATCCTATGCCGGGGATTTCCAGAACGGCGAACGCACGGCCCAGCGGCTACTGCAGCTGAGCCCGTCGTTCGAATACGGTTATTATTCCCTGGCGTTTGCCCAATTGGGCCAGGATCAGTTCCCCAAAGCCGCTGATACTTACCGGAAACTGGCGACCGTCAGCGACTTGGGTGCGTCCAGAGCCTCTCTGGGACTCGCAGACATGGATACGTACGAAGGGCGCTTCGCGGACGGGGTTAAATCCCTCACGCAAGGCGCCGCCGCGGACGTTGCCGCCAGGAGGCAGGACAGCGCTGCGGATAAATACGTGGCGCTCGCTTATACGCAGCTTTTGCTGGGGCAGAAACCGGCAGCAGTGGCTGCAGCGGAAAAGGCGCTGGCCAACAGCAAGGGCGTGAAGGTCAGGTTCTTGGCCGCGCGTACCTATGTGGAAGCCGGGGACCTGCCCAAGGCTCAAAAGCTCGCCGACAGTTTGGCGGCCGAGATTCAACCCGAACCGCAAGCTTATGCCAAAATTCTCGCGGGTGACGTTGCTCTGAAGAAGGGCAATGCGGGCGAAGCCGTGAAAAACTTCACGGACGCGAACAATTTACTGGACACTTGGATCGGGCGATTCGATCTTGGCCGCGCCTATCTAGAGGCGGGAGCTTTCACGGAAGCGGATTCCGAATTTGACCGCTGCATCAAGCGGCGCGGCGAGACTTTGGCGCTGTTCCTCGATGAGGTGCCGACCTACAGTTACTTCCCGCCGGTCTATTATTATCAGGGACGTGTTCGCGAAGGACTAAAAAGTCCCGGCTTTGCGGATTCCTACCGCAGTTACCTGAACATTCGCGGCAAGAGCGGCGACGATCCCCTCATCGCTGAAATCCACAAGCGCATCGGCCAGTAGATCATCAGCCGCTGGACTTCATCTGAAAAACGGGCGCGGTCAGCATTTAAGGCTGCGGTATCCCTCGGCGTTGTGGTTCGTCCCAGTAGATGCTGCGAAAGGGTTCGCGGCCGCAGGTCTTCCGATTCCCTCTTCTCTAATGGTCGTCGTGACCGCCAGACGATTTCACGGTAACCGCAACCGAATTCGATGGGCCGCTCGCGGCACCTTGTTTGTTGGCATCCGTCACGAAATAGGTGTACGTGTTGGGGGCCTTGACCTGCGAGTCCGTATACGCTGTTATGGGTGGCAAGTTCGGATTCGGGTTCGTTACCGTAGCGATTTTCGTAAACAGGGAGATATTCGCCGCTACCGATGAGGCGGAAGTAAAACTACCGAGGGCTCGCCAGACGTAGTAGGTGCGGATCTGGCCAAATCCGGGGTTCGCCCAGGTCAGCGGGATAGTTTTGCCTGATTCGAGGCGGTTCGGGAATGTACCCGTGCAATTTGAGCAGTCGAGCGTTGTAGGCGGATTCGCCGTGGAGTTCGCCGTTTCGTTGTCCTGTTCGTCACCGCCGCCAACTCGCGCGCCGCCTCCGACACGAGCACCACCGCCCACGCGAGCGCCGCCGCCGGAAAGCGCGCCGTCGCCGCCTTCGGCGCCGCCGCCTACCCGCGCGCCACCGCCTACGCGAGCGCCGCCGCCCGAGAATCCAAACGAGCTTGAGCGAGCGCTAATCTGCTGAAGAGCCGACGAGGTCAAGGGCGCGAGCGTATTCCAGTCGTTGTAACCGGAAAATGGAGAATCGGCCGTAGTCCCGTTATAGTTGAGATCAACACCCGGAGAGACAATCGGATCCGGCACCGCCAGATTGTTATTCCAGTCCAGCGGAGCGGAAAACGTTCCGCCCGCCGAAACCGTGCCATCTACACGAACCGCAGGATTATCGTTAGGCCCGAGCGGCGTCCCATCGCAATGCCTGGTGGCATAGCGACCGCCCGCTGATGCTTGCAATTTTTTGTCAAGGTTGTTCGGCGTCGAATACCATCGCGTGAGATGCAAGGCAATCTGGCTGTTCGAATCCCTGCCGAGTCCCGTTGTTTCGTTGAGCGGCCCAAACGCTCCGTTCTGCGAAGAAGACTCGTTCAAGGAGGCCATGGTCTGTGCGGAATAATCGTAGCCGCCGTTGGCTTCCACAAATCCGCGCGCCTGGAACAGATAATTCATAATGCTCAGGTAATTCGGCTTGCAGTTCGGTTCGTATGTCGGAAGGCTTTGATTGTTTATATCGCTATAGTAAGTTCCACCGTGAGTCAGCGTCAGCGAGTGACCAAGTTCGTGCATGAGCGTTCCAATCTGCTCCGGCAACGTGCCTACTTCGTTGCTGCAAAAAACCTGTCCTGCAGCCAGTTGCCCCGCTGGATTGTGCTGGCAATTGGCCGGGTCGTCCGCTCCCCACAGCCCTAGAGTCACGGTCGAGTCTCCACCGCCGCCGAAGTCAGAGTGCCCGGACGAACTGGTGGGCCCGAGGTAATTGATCCCGAGCTGCGGTTCGTTGGCGAACGTATAGGTGCCATCGGCGACGCCTGACGTCGATAAATTGAACGTGGTAGTCGTCACTCCGTTGACTGTGGTGGTCGTGACCAAATTTGGGATCAGATATGTTCCATTTAACGCAGGCTGGTTCAGCGCGCCCGTGATCGTTACACGGTCAAAACTTGTATCGGCGCACGCAAGAATCGGAGGATTGGGAATCTGCGGGTTGGGGCAATCTCCAGGCTTGACCATACCCTGGGGCGAGACAATTGTAATCGTGCCAGTCGTCCCGGTGTTAATGATCGATACCAGCTGAGGAATCGTTGGGTCGGCATGCGCCGTATTTAGCGCAGTCCCGGCGGTGCTCCAGAAGTATCTCGACTCTCCCAAGGCGTGCCCAAACAGGATGTAATGGTAACTCTGTGCGCGGCCGGTCTGGAAATTGCCCAGGTTCGATTGACTCTGAACGTACTCCAAGCCTCCCTTCCAGCCGACGGCCGGGTAGCCTGGAAAAGGACAGAGGGAAACCTGATTGGCCGTACAAAGGATAAGCCCTTCCGAAATCGCGTTGCCGCCAGTTCCAGACGGGACCACATATTGGTCACCGGAATAGGTGTTAGGTCCCAGATCGAAATGCAAGTTGATAGCATGCGCAGGCGATCCAAACGCGGCACCCACCGCATCAATCGCGCCCTTCTGAGGCAGGTGGGAATGTATCGGAGTGCCGGTTGCAGTATTTGATCCGTCCAAATCGGTGAGGTAATCGACTTCGGCAAAGATGTCCTTTTTGAGCGGATTCGCACCCGGCAACGCGACGAACTGGCCGCTGACGGCATCGATGTAACCCTGATGGTCCTCCCAGATATCCAGTAAACCGTCGCCATCGGTGTCCTGAACCGTGGTGCTCAGTATCTGGGCTTCCCAGGTGACGCAACCTTTGTTCGAACCGTTGGGAACGACAGACGTCAGCTCCATGGCGTCGTTCGGCTTCACATAGTTGTACTGACTCAGCAGCCACGTTGGATTGTCCCAGTTCCCATAAATGCCCGGGAAGGGAGGCATCGTTCCATAGAGCGAGGGAAGGGGTTGGCTGGTGCTGTTCAGATATACATGTTCGAGTTTATTTGACTGTCCGTTGGCAACGATCGAAGTTAATTTTGCGGCAGGGGCTGGAGTTGTCGACGCCTGGTAAAATCCGGAAATCGCCAGGCTGACTACTTGCGAGGTATTGCCCGGGGCATAGACGCCATCGTACAGAACAATC
>Ga0157378_10002449_pt1 | contig 16521 bp, 22 predicted proteins | sample M65metaG_FD_115309 | JGI IMG/M metagenome (GOLD analysis project Ga0157378, IMG submission 115309) | Miscanthus rhizosphere microbial communities from Kellogg Biological Station, Michigan, USA - M6-5 metaG | ecosystem: Host-associated > Plants > Roots > Rhizosphere > Soil | place: USA: Michigan...
CCACCCGGCCTTCACCCGGTTCAACGTCTTCCTGCGCGACCGCTTCGTCTGCCAGTACTGCCACGCGCATGACGACCTCACCTTCGATCACATCATTCCGCGCAGCAAGGGCGGCCAGACCACCTGGGAAAACGTCGTCGCAGCCTGCTCGCCGTGCAACCTGCGCAAGGGCAATCTGACGCCACAGCAGGCGCGGATGTTCCCGCGGCAACCCCCGTTCGCCCCGACGGTGCACCAGTTGCACCGTAACGGAAGGCTGTTCCCGCCAAACTATCTGCACGATAGCTGGCTGGATTATCTGTACTGGGACACCGAGCTGGATCCGTAGCGTTCGGGCACGCCTTGACTCGCGATAGCTTCCATTGATGAAGTGCCGATGCAGCGGTCAACCCGCTGCCAACGAAGAACGAGAACGGCCGAAGCACGCCGCCAGTTACGGAAACGCCTCTATGCTCATCCCCATCGCCGACGTGCCGCTTTGGTATGCCGAACGCAAGCCAAAGGACGCGATCGCGGTCAGCCACGGCGCCGACACGTTGACCTGGGATCAGCTCGAGCGCAACGCCCGCGCCCGCGCCCGCGCCTTTGCCGCCAAGGGCGTCAAGCCGGGCGATTTCGTCGCCATCGGGCTACCCAGCAGCAACGCGTTTTTCGAAACGACATTCGCGGTGTGGAAATGCGGCGCAACGCCGACGTCGCTGACTTGGCGGCTGCCGCGCGGCGAGGCCGCGGCCGTGCTTGATATTCTCAAACCGTCGCTGGTGGTCGGCGGCCAGCCGGACTGGAACGCGCCGAACTCGCTGCCGGCGGACTTCTCGCCAGACGGGTTTTCCGACGCGCCGTCGTCGTCGGCCTGCCCGATCCGGAATTCGGACAGCGGGTACACGCCATCGTCGAACTCGACCCGTCTACCGACGCGCAAGCGGTCGCCGACGGCATGGGCGCGTTCCTCGCCGATCGACTGAGCCGTTACAAGCATCCGGAGACTTTCGAGACCGTCAGCGTCGGACTGCGCGACGATTCCGGCAAGGTCCGCAGCACCCTGATTCGCGACGAGCGCGCCGGCTGGATGAAGGAGAATCGCGACTTCAGGATCGTGCCGGCCCGGACGCGCACCGGGGCCGAATAACAGGCAAAATACCGGGCCGGCCAATCTTAACGATTTGCTAACCATACTGCGCCCTCAATGCGCCCGTTCCCGGAGCGCATCCATGAATCGCAGCCAGCGTCGAGCCCTGTCGAAGAGCAAGAACCCGTCCGATCTCGCGCAGCTCGCCGCAAGCCACAGGCTCGGCGGCCGGCTCGATCAGGCCGAACAGCTATATCGCGAGGCCATCGCGCGGGACCCCGGCCATTCCGGCGCCCGCAACAATCTCGGCAACCTGCTGCATGAGAGCGGCCGCCTCGTCGAGGCCACGGAACAGTTCATCCAGGCCTTCAGGATCGATCCAAAGGACCCCACCGTCGCCGTCAACCTGGGAATCGCGCTGTCGTCGCAGCATCGTTTTACGGAATCCGTGATTCTCTACCGGGAAGCCCTCGCGCTGAATCCCGCGTTCGACAGCGCTCATTTCAACATCGCCAAATCGCTGACGCAGCTTTCCGAATATGACGAGGCCGAGCACCATTTCCACGCAGCGTTGCAGCTCAATCCGAGACACTGGGACGCCCGGGTCGAATTCGGACTGACGCTGCTCGACCGCGGCAAGCTCGTGGAAGCCTTCGAGCAGGCCCAGGTGCTGGCCGGTGCAGAGAACGAACCGAACTTTCCGCACTGGAATTTCGGCATCCTGCTCGCGCGCGCCGGCTGCCCCGACGGCGCCCGGCTCTGTTTCGAGAACCACCGCGCCCGCTTCCCCGCCGATGCCGACAAGGTGGCGATGTTGCTGGCTACCGTTGGTGGCGCGATCCCCGAGCGTGCCTCCGACCGGCAGATCGAACAACTCTACAGCGCACGCGCCGCCAGATGGGACACGGGCGCGGAAGGACAGACCGCTTATCAGGGACATCGGCTGGTCGCGGCTGCTCTCACCGAACTCGGCGCAGATCATGTCGATGATATCGTCGATGCAGGCTGCGGCACCGGACTGGTCGGCGAACTCCTTCGCACCAAAACCAATCGTCTCGTCGGCATCGACATGTCGGAACCGATGCTGGCGCTGGCGCGGCAGAAGAACATCTACGATGCGCTGATTTGCGGCGATCTGCTCGACTATCTATCAAACCATCCGCAGGGCTGCGACATCATTGCGAGTGCCGCGACCCTGATCCACTTCGGCGATCTCGATCCGGTGTTCGCGGCGGCCGCGCGGTGCCTGCGCGCCGGCGGGTTGTTCGCCTTCACGCTGTTTCCCAACGACGCCGATCCGGAGGCTGTTGCCGTCGGCGGGCTGAATGGCCTGGCGCAGGGCGGCTGCTTCCGGCATGGCGACGGTTACGTCACGCGAACCGCGGCCAAGCACGGCTTCTCGGTCGCGCTGCTTCGCCGCGAGGCTCACGAATTCGTGCGCAAGGAGCCGCTTCCGGGCACGATCGCGGTGCTCCGCCGCGGCGGCTAGCCGCAAGGCGTCCTCACCTGGGCGATCCGGGATGTTGCCATCAGCGGTTGCGTATATCGTGACGGAAGACTTTAAAATCGGTCGTCTGCGGCATAGATTGTGATGGATCTTCCGCGCTCTTGCGCGCCTGTTGGCCAGGAGACCATCAATGCCCGCTATGACCGAATGGAAGGTACCGCCGGCGCATCAGCCGCGCCCGGGCGATTACGCCTTCGACCTCGACCAAGTGCTGTCGTCGGTGGTCGGATTGCATTCGATCATCCCGCCCGACGCTTTCAGTGCGGAAACGCTCGGCACCGAACGCGCCGGCAATGGCGTACTGATCGACGACGGCCTGGTGCTGACCATCGGCTATCTCATCACCGAGGCTGAATCGGTCTGGCTGCATCGCGGCGACGGCCGCGTCGTCGAAGGCCACGCGCTCGGTTTCGATTCAGAATCCGGCTTCGGGCTGGTGCAGGCGCTCGGCAATCTCGAACTCGAACCGTTACCGTTGGGTTCCTCCGCGACCGCGCAGATCGGTGATCGCGTGGTGGTCGGCGGCGCCGGCGGACGCACGCGCTCGGTCGCGAGCCAGATCGCGGCCAAGCAGGAATTTGCCGGCTACTGGGAATACCTGCTGGATGAGGCGATCTTCACCCACCCCGCACATCCGAACTGGGGCGGCACCGGATTGATTTCGAACCGCGGCGAACTGCTTGGCATCGGCTCGCTGCAGCTCGAGCGCGAACGCGAGGGCAAGGCCGAGCATGTCAACATGATCGTGCCGATCGACCTGCTGAAGCCCGTGATCGACGATCTGCGCAGGTTCGGCCGCGTCAACAAGCCGTCGCGGCCCTGGCTCGGCATGTTCTCGACCGAGATCGACAACCGCGTCGTGGTGGTCGGCATCGCCAGCAAGGGCCCGGCGGCGCGCGCCGAACTCAAGACCGGCGATGTCATCCTCGCGGTCAATGGCGACAAGATCACCAGCCAGGCCGCGTTCTACCGCAAGCTATGGGCGCTGGGCCCTGCCGGCGTCGACGTGCCGCTGACGGTCTATCATGAAGGCGTCACCTTCGACGTCACGTTGACCTCGACCGATCGCGCCAAGCTGTTGAAGGCGCCAAGACTGCATTGAACACGGCTGCATTGAACAAGACTGCATTGAACACGGCTGCACTGAATGCGGCCGCATGGACCCGGAAGATTTGCCCATGAGCGAGGCCGTGGTGGACGACATCGTGGCCGTGTTGCCGCCGCTGCTGCAATCGCTGGAATCGCTCGGCTTCATCGCGCGCCACCTCAACCCGCCGGATTTCGGTCGCGTCATGGAAGCTGCGGGCGAGCCCGACGAGGCGTTGCGCGCGGTGCGGTCGCGGCTGGCGCAATGGCCGGAAGAGTTTTCCGGTGTTGGCACCGCGCTGGCATCGTCCAGCGATGCGGCGCTAGCTTCGTTCGACGGCCTGCGCGCCGTGCAGAACGGTCACGGCGATCTCGTCAGCGTATTCAAGGCGCTGCGTTACCTGCCGCGGGCGCAGGAGGCGCTGTATCCGCTGTCGGCAAAGTTGCCGCCGGTCAGCGAGTTCTTCACCGATCCGGGCCTGCGCGAGGATGCCGGTCTTGCGGCGCGCCTCGCCGCACCGGCCAACGATGACACCGGTATTTTTCACGACGCCAACGAGCCAGGCAGCCGCGGCGGCTTCTCGGCTTACGTGCCTGAATATTACACGCCGGATCGCGCCTGGCCGCTGGTGATGGCGCTGCACGGCGGCAGCGGCAACGGCCGCGGCTTCCTCTGGAGCTGGCTGCGCGACGCCCGCAGCCGCGGCGCCATCCTGGTTGCACCGACCGCGACCGGCGATTCTCCCGACAAGACGACCTGGGCCTTGATGGGTGACGATACCGACACGCCGAACCTGATGCGCATTCTCGAGCGGGTGCGATTGCGCTGGAATGTCGATTCGAAGCGGATGCTGCTGACCGGCATGAGCGATGGCGGCACCTTTTGCTACGTGACCGGTTTCGACCGCGCTTCGCCCTTCACTCATCTGGCGCCGGTGTCGGCGACCTTTCATCCGCTGATGGCGGAGATGGCCGATGCGGATCGGCTGCGCGGACTGCCTGTTCATATCGTGCACGGCAAGCTCGACTGGATGTTTCCGGTGCAGGTAGCGCGGCAAACCAGCCAGGCGCTGTCCGCGGCCGGCGCCGACGTCACCTATCGCGAGCTCGACGACCTGAGCCACTGTTACCCGCGCGAGATGAACGCGGAGATTCTGGGCTGGTTCAACCGCGCTTGAGGTGTGGAACCATCTCCGGCCGGCCACGTTATCAGCGGAACCGGAGGGAAGAATGATGCAGACGTTTATCGGAATGATTCTCGGCGCGCTGCTGCTGGTCTGCGGCGTCTATGTCTATGATTCCATGAATACGTCGAGCGTGGCGAACGGCCAGGTAGCCGCGTCCAACCGCACCATCGTCAATTGGGGTGTCGCGGCCGCCGACTGGGGCAGACTGAAGACGCGCGCCCATGACGACTGGGTCAGGATTTCGTCGAAGTAATCGACACGACCTCCGAATGAATCAGGGCGCCCTCGTCGCAGACGAGAGCGCCCTTTTCATTTCGCCCCGATTGATCCCTAGCCCTTGCCGGCCTTGGCCTTGCGGGCGTCGGCAATCACCATCTCGAACTCCGCCATGCTCAGCACGCCGGGCACGCGGAACTTTCCGACGATGAAGGACGGCGTGCCGCGGAAGCCGAAGGCCGTCGCCTGCGCGTCGTTGCGGGCCAGAATTCCGTCGATCGCCTTGGCATTGGTCTCGAGGTCGCGCTTGAGGCGGTCCATGTCGATGCCGGCGCCCGACAGCAACTCGCCGAGACGCGGCTCGGTCAATTTCGAGCTGACGCCGATCATCGCCTCATGCGCGGCCAAGAACTTGTCCTGGTACTTTGCCGCCAGCGCCATCCGGGACGCGACCTTGGAGACCGGTCCGAGGATCGGCCAGTCCTTGTGCACCAGACGGACCTTGCCGTCGTCCTGTACGACCTGGCGCAGCTCAGGGTCGATCTTGCGGCAATACGGGCAATTGTAGTCGAACCATTCGACGATGGTGATGTCGCCATCGACATTGCCGGCCGCCGGAATCTCGGGGTCGCGCAACACCAGCGCTTCGGTCAGCACCTCGTCGTCCCCGGCCCACGCCGGCCCCGCGCTTGCACCCAGCAACGTCGCGCCAAGCAGGCCAAGCGCTTCGCGGCGGCTGCGTTCCGGCCGGTTCCGGTTCGAATTATTGATCGGTTTCATATGGATATCTCGCAAGGGCTGGCCTGCCCCTTATACGTTCAGAGCACGGATATGTTACGCACCAGCATATAGAGCGCCACCGCAATAATGACCACTGCGAACACAATGTTGAGCGCGCCGCGCCGTTCCGCCAGGTGCCGCGCCGAGCGGGTGCCGGCCAGCCCGCCGAGGACGCCGCCGGCCACGAACAATCCGGCCAGCATCCATGAGACCAGGCCGGACCAGGCGTAGCTCGCCGCCGTGGTGGTGCCGAACGCGGTGACCGCCACCAGCGAGGAACTGACCGCATTCATGATCGGCATGCCGGTCGCCAGCATCAGGGCCGGCACGATCAGGAAGCCGCCGCCGATGCCAAAGAATCCGGATAGCGTTCCGGTCGCCAGCCCAAGGCCGACAATGGCCGGCATGTTCGACATCGAGATCTTCACATCGGGCATGCCGATCCGCTGTCGCGTCTTCAGCATCAGCATGGCAATGACCAGCATGATCAGCGCGAACAGCGCCAGCAGCTTCTGGCCGTCGACCATCTTGCCGAGGATCGAACCGCCGAAGGCACCGACGATGCCGGCGGCTGCGAACACCAGCGCGCAGGACCAGATCACGGTGCCGCCACGGGCATGGTTGGAGAGGTTGATGGCGGCGTTGGCGGCGACCGCAATCGCGCTGGTGCCGATTGCGACGTGGGGTTCGGGTACGCCGACCACATAGACCATCAACGGCACCGCGAGGATCGAACCGCCGCCGCCGACCAGGCCGAGCGAGAACCCGACCAGCATGCCCGATGCCAGCCCCAGCAGGCTTTGCGTTGTGGAGATTATCAAGACAGGAGACTCACCGTTGTGGCGGGACCATAGAAGGATTTTCTGTCCGTCGCCATGGCCGCAGCACAAAGCTGCACTGCAACAGCGTTCAACGCATCAATAATGTCACCGCCAGCGGTACCAGCAGCGAGGTCACCAGCGCGTTCAGGCTCATGGCGATGCCGGCGAAGACGCCGGCCAGTGCATCGACCTGAAATGCCCGCGCGGTGCCGATGCCGTGGGCGGCGAGGCCGACCGCGAAGCCGCGGGCGCGGAAATCGGTGATGCCGGCCCGGTTCATCAACGGCGTGACGATGATCGCGCCCATGATGCCGGTGAGGATGACCGAGACCGCCGTCAGCGACGGATCCGCGTGCAGGGATTCGCTGATGCCCATCGCAACCCCGGCCGTGACGGATTTGGGCGCCAGCGACAGGATCACCCCGCGCGGAAGGTGAACGGCTTCCGCCAGCACCACGATCGAGACGATCGCCGTGATCGAGCCGATCACCAGCGCGATCAGCATCGGCAGGATCGCCGCCACCACGACCTTGCGGTTTTCATAGAGCGGCACCGCCAGCGCCACGGTGGCCGGGCCGAGCAGGAAGTGCACGAACTGCGCGCCCCCGAAATAGGTCGTGTAGGAAGTGCCGGTCGCAAGCAGGAAGGTGCCGATGATCCACATCGAATGCAGCACCGGATTGGCGAGCGGATGGCGCTGCGTCTCCAGCGACACCGCGTCGGCGGCCGCATAGGTCAACAGCGTCACCGTCAGCCACAGCAGCGGCGATTGCGACAGGTAGACCCACAGCGAGAACGGATTGTCGCTCATGGCTTTTCCTCCCGTCGCGTCATCAGCCGGCTGGCGACGAGGAAAGTCGCGACCGTGACCAGCAGCGTGACCACGACGGAAGCGGCCAGGATGGCGAGGATCGCGACGCCGTGTTCGGCGAGCAGGTCGAGCTTCTGCACCACGCCGACGCCAGCCGGAATGAACAGCAGCGACAGATGGGCCAGGAGCCCGCGGCTGGCGCCCTCGACGCCGTCGCCCTGCAGCGGGCCGCGTGCGAGCAACGCGAAGCGATCCCGCGCCAGCAGCAACAGCAGCAGGATCATCAGCCCGACCACCGGGCCCGGCATCGGCAAGGCCAATCCGCGCACGATGATTTCACCGGCCAATTGACAGAGCAGGATCAGGCTGAGGCTGGCAATCATGCGACGGTCCATGTGGGGGCAACCGCAGCATCGTCGCCACCGCGAGAGGCTTGTCAATCAGCCCGACGCGCGCGCCCGCTCGACCGCCGGCGGCGTCTCGCGACGCGGCAGCGCCATCAGCGTTCCGGTCATGGTCGCGATCAGGGTTTCCGTGCCGTCATGGAAGGCATAGGCGCGGCCCTCGCAGATCGTCAGCGTGCGGCCGGGTTTCACCACCACCGCGCGGAACGCGAAGCGTTCGCCGCGCGCCGGCGCCAGCAGGTTGGTCTTGAACTCGACGGTGAGGATGTCGCTGCCTTCAGGCATCAGCGTGAAGGCCGCGATGCCGCAGGCATTGTCGAGGCCGGCGGTGATGATGCCGGCATGGACGAAGCCGTGCTGCTGGGTGAAGTCGGGCGAATAGCTCATCACCAGATCGACCTCGCCCGGCTCCAACCGCGCGATGGAGATGCCGAGCGTGCGCATCGCGCGCTGGCGCTCGAAGGTGTCGGCCGCGATCGCGCGGTAGTCCGGGTTCTTCGGCTCGAACCGCGGCATGCCGTTCACGCCATCGCCGCTTCGGGCTCGAGATGGTCCAGCGCGGTGTTGCGGATCGCAGGCTCGAATGCCGCCGATTTGCGCGCCTGCCGGTCCATGTGGACGCCGGTGATTTCACAAGTGGCGGCGATCTCGCCGGTCTCGGCGTTGCGCATCTCGTGCAGGAAGCGAATCGATTTCTCGCGGATTTCCAGCAGCCGGCTGCGCACCTCGACGATGTCGCCGGCGAGCAGTTCGCGCTTGTAGCTGATGTTCTGCTGCACGGCCGCCATGCCGCGGCCGGACTCGCGCAGGTAGGTCGGCGTCAGCCCGATCCGGGCGAACAGGTTCCAGTTCGCCTCGTCGAACTTGCCGACGTACCACATGATGTTCATGTGCCCGACATGGTCGCAGTGCCACGGATAGACCGTGCCGCGATAGGTCGCCTCCGGCTGCATGGTTTGCTCCCGTCTTTTTAATTCTGATACGGTAGCGTATCAGGGGCCTGCCGGGTTAGCAATACGGTACCGTATCAAGAATCGGTGAGAGCGAACCATGAGCACGGCCGAGGTGCGAACTGAGAACTGGATCGAGGCCGGCTTGGCCGAGATCGCCCGCTCCGGGGTCGAGGGCGTGCGGGTCGAGGTGCTGGCGAAAAACCTCGGCGTCACCAAGGGCGGGTTCTACCGCCGCTTCCGCGACCGCGCCGCGCTGCTCGAGGCGATGCTGCAGCACTGGCGCGAGGGCCGCATCGCCGCGATCGAAAAACAAACCAGCCTCGACGGCGCCAGCGCGCGCGAACGGCTGAAGGCGCTGATCGCGCTCTATTCCGAGCGGATGAATACCGAGGGAATGGGGATCGAGCTTGCGATCCGGCAATGGGCGCGCTCCGACGAACTCGCTGCCGCCGCCGTCGCCGGCGTCGACGCCGCGCGCTTGAAGAATGTCGGGCAGCTCTACCGCGCCACGGGGCTGCCGGCCGAGGAAGCCGACGCGCAGGCGTTCCTGTTCTACTGCTTCATCTTCGGCCAGAGTCTGCTGTTTCTCGAACGCGGCCCGCGCAAGCGGGCGCAGCTCGTGGCAAAATCCGCCGAGAAACTGATCGAACAAGAAAGCTGAACGCGGCCGGCGCAAACCGGCCGCGCTTGAATGCGTCAGCGCAAAACTTACGCCGGGCCCTTCAGCTTGCTGTTGCACTCGCTGTAATAGCCGCCGCCCTTCTGGATCCACTTCAGGCCGCCATTGCCATTGGTGGTCTTGTTGGCGTTGTACTGGTCGACGCAGGTGTGCATGCGGCCCTTGCCGGGCGTTTCCTTGGCGTATTTCGGATCGATCGCGTTCGGAAACACCGCGGGTCCGGACGGCGCAGCCGGAGCGGCGGCGGGCGCGGCTTCCTTCTTGGCCTCCTTGGGAGCGGCGGGCGCGGCAGGAGCGGCTGCGGGCGCGGCAACCGGAGTGGCCTCGGCACCGCATTGGGCCTTGCGGAAGTCGTTCCACTTCTGGCCGGCGAGCGTGCCGGCGGTTTTCGCCGCCTGGTACTTCGCACTGCATTCCTGCGTGGTCAGCGCCTGGGCCGGCGCGGTCGCTGCAAACGCAGCCAAACCCGACACCGCAATCGCACAAAAGATTTTGGTTTGAATGGTCATCCTTGGTCTCCCTGGGGCAGTCATCTGCACCTCCCATTCTAGCGCACCCGGAAGTTGCGACAACGCGCGGGGCGATTTCGCGCTCAAAATATTGTGGCGGCGAAAATGCCAGATGAACCGATCCATTCATTTCCGGTTCAGCATCGCGGCGCGACGGTTGCGGCCTTGTTTTCAACCGAGGTGCCCCATGACCAGGATTTCCGCTTTCGCCACCGCGACTGCCGTCGCTTCGCTGCTGCTGATGGGCGCCGCCTCGGCGCAGACCACAGCCCCCGCCAAGACCGATGCGCCGAAGGCCGCTCCCGCCGCCAAGGCGGAGAAGGCGCCGGTGGTGCACAGTGCCGCTTCGATCGAATGCTCGAAGGAAGCCGACGCCAAGGGCCTGCACGGCAAGGAACGCAAGAAATTCCGTTCCGAATGCAAGGCCAACGCAGCCAAGGGCGACAAGCCCGCGAAGTAAGCAACGTTCGCCCGGCCCTTTCTGGCCAGGGTTACCGATCGCGACGCGGTGCGCATTGCTGCACCGCGTCAGCGCATTTGTCCCGCCGTGGCGGATTTGCCATAAGGTGGCGTGAACCTGATCCCCGCCTCGATGGCATCGGCTTTTCCCGACCGCGCCAAACTTCTGCAGACCTTCGAGACGCTCGCCATCGGCGCGGCGGGGGGACTGCTGTTTTTGTGGGCAGGTCTGCCAGGCGGGTTGATTTCCGGCGCCATGGCCGCGGTCGGCATCGCTGCCCTTGCCGGGCGCTCGCTCGCGGTGCCGCCGCTGCTGACCCAGACCGTGCTGGTGCTGCTCGGGATCTCGCTGGGCTCGCTGGTGTCGCGGCAACTGATCCAGCATGTCAGCTCCTATCCGCTGACCATCGGCCTGCTCGCGCTCGCGACCTTCTGCTCGACCTTCGGCTCCAGCTTCTATCTGCAGCGCGTTCACGGCTGGGACCAGACTTCGGCGCTGCTGGCCGGCAGCCCCGGCGCACTGTCGCAGATCACCATTCTCGCCGTCGAGAAGGGCGCCGACGTCGCCGGCATCGCCGTGGTGCAGACCATGCGCGTCATCATCCTGACCGCGGCGCTGCCGCTGCTGGTGTCGCTGAGCGGGATTTCGTCGCAGGCTGCGCCGACCTTCGGCATCGCGACCGCTTCGCCGCCTGAACTCGCGGCCCTGATCGCGGCTTCCATCGGCGTCGCGCTGCTGCTGCGGCTGGCGAAATTTCCGGCGAGCTGGATGTTCGGCGCGATGATCGCCTCCAGCGTGCTGCATGGCACCTCGCTGATCGAGGGCGGCCTGCCGAACTGGATCCGCAACATCGCGCTCGTCGGCATCGGCGCGCTGATCGGCTCGCGCTTCGCGCGGCTGCAAATTTCGACCCTGCTCAAATATGTCAATGCCGGGCTCGGCTCGTTTGCGGTTGCGATCGCAATCTCGGCGATCTTCGTCGTCATCATCGTGTTCACCACGCATGTCCGCTTCGCCGACGTCGTGGTGGCGTTCGCGCCGGGCGCGATGGACGCGATGCTGGCGCTGGCGCTGACGCTGCACATCGATCCGATCTTCGTCGGCGCCCATCACCTTTCGCGCTTCGTGTTCGTCTCGATCACGACGCCCGGCATCGTCCATCTGTTCGGACGGCCGCAGGAGGATGTGGACGATTAGAAGCGTGCAGGATGGGTGGAGCGCAGCGATACCCAACTGACGAATTTCGCACGCGGCTTCGTCTCTCGCGGCATCCTCTGCCCGAAGTTTTGCGATCGACCTGCCCGCTGAAAATCAGAGGGCGCAGGGAAGACCGGGTGCGCGCTGCACCCGCGGTCTCATGTGCGATAGACACAGAAAAATGTTGCACATGAGCATACAGGTTCAGCGGAGAGCATCCGGCCTTCCCTGCGCAATGGCTTTACGGTTTATACGATTTCGTCCTGGTGACCGTGCTTTCGTGACACCATCGCCGGCTTCGGCTTTCACCTCCACCAACTTGACGCCTGCATTGGGGCGTCGGACCCGATCGACTTCGCCGTACGCATCTGCCGCGCTCGTCAGTCGCAGCATCCGCGTCCACCGCTCCCTGTCCCTCGTTTGCGACGATGGCCTACGCCCCTCCTGCGGGACAGGATGGCGGGAGTCATACTTCTGATTTGCCCGACGGCGCGACGAGAATGTTTTTACCGGGCCGACTGGACGACCCAAATCGCGTTGATCCGGCTGAGGAAATTAGTTTTCGCGCGCGGCGTTCCTACAAGTTTAGCGCTTCGCCGAAACCAGACCCCAAGCTGCGATCGCCGCCATCAGCAGCGAGATCAGCACGTTGTAGCCGGCGAGCGAGAGGCCGAGAAAACGCCACTGCACCTCGTCGCAACGGACCACCTTCACGGTGTCGAGGCGATCCAGCAGACTGCCGGCCTTGCCGAAATCGACAATCGGACCGGAGCAATCGGTCGGGCCTTGCCAGAATTTCCACTCGACGCCGGCGTGATAGGTGCCGAGCCAGGCATTGGCGAGCGCGGCGAGCAGCAGCAGCGCCAGACCGGCCAGCAGCACCGGACGCGGCGCGTCCCTGGCCGCAAGAAAGGCGACCAGCAGCCCGAGCGGGACCGCCAGATAATAGGCGTAGCGCTGTTCGAGGCAGAGCGGACAGGGCACGATGCCGAGCACGAGCTGGAAGAACCAGGCGCCTGCCAGCGTCGCCGCCGCGATCAGCGCCACCGCCAGCGCGGCTGACAGCGCCGGATTGGCGGAAAAGCGCGTTGGCGACGGATAAGCGGTGGCACCCAGCGTCACGGTCGATCTCCCTGCGATGACAGGGTGGTATCCCGCCGCCACGGCGCTGTCGAGGCAACCAACAATCACATCCGCGCGGGTTGACCCCGGCAGGCCTGCGGCTATATTCCGCCCGCTTCGCGACCCCGGCCCAAAAAGCCCGTGGCCGAAGGCCCCTGTGGCGGAATTGGTAGACGCGCTCGACTCAAAATCGAGTTCCGCAAGGAGTGCTGGTTCGATTCCGGCCAGGGGCACCACGCTTCGCCCTTCGGGCTACGCGTGGCGCAGCCACGCTGGACCGAAGGGCGAAGCGTCGCGGCGGAATTAGATTTTATGGAATCGGAAGGTTAGAAGCCTATGAGCCGGGTTAAGCGCCGCCGGTTTGCCGGCGACGCGCTCGAAGCCGTTCGCTCAAGTCACTCGCCTCAATGGAAGATGCGCCCGGCATCGATGACCACGGTCTGCCCTGTCATCGTCTCCGTGCGGCACATGGTGACGACCATGTCGGCGCAGTCGTCCTTGTCGGCTGGTTTTTTCAACAGCGAACTCGATGCGGAGCGCTCGACTTGTTCGGGCTTGAGATTGGCGGTCGCGCGGGTGCCATCCAGCAGACCCGGCGCCACGCAGTTGACCAGCGTCTCAGGCGCCAGTGCGACCGCCATACAACGCGTCAGGTGAATGAGGCCGGCCTTCGACACCGCGTAGGCAATGGACGAGCCGGTCGGGCTCAGCCCTGCGACCGAGGCGATGTTGACGATGCGCCCGCGCCCCTGAGACTTCATGACGGGGCCGACCGCTCTGGTCAGGCGCATCGGCCCGGTCAGGTTGGTGGCCATGATCCGATCCCAGACTTCCATGGTCAGGCTGTCGAGATCGTTGAAGGGGATCGCGAGGTTGTAGGCCGCGTCGTTGATCAGGATATCGATGCTGCCGAAGGCCTGCGTCACCTCGTTCATCAGCCGCTTCACGGCTGCGTCGTCGGTGATGTCGCAGGCGAACGCCTGGGCGTTGACCTGATAATTCGACCTCAGTTCGCTGGCGACGCCTTCCGCCTGTTCGCGGCTCTTCGCATACATGACGGCGATGTGCGCGCCTTCCTTCGCGAGCGCATGGCAGATGCGCTGCCCCAGCCCGCCATTGCCGCCCGTCACCAGTGCCACCGCGCCCTTGAGGTCCATCGCTCTCTCCCTTATTGCTCTTGTGCGGTCGTTTCGCCGCCATCCTTTGGTACCTTGGCGCGCGCCATTCGTTGGACGCGGCCGGCGTCTCTATTAAGGCTTCGACGGCTCCGCACAAAGCCCTTACTCGAGCGCCATCCCGAAGAATCGGACCGATGCCGAGGCGATCGTCGTCATGCGGAGGATGGCGTCTATTGCTTGGTAAGATTGCAGGCAAACGTGCTGCCCGAATGCGGACCAACAAAACAGCCGGTCTTCTTGCAGTTTCGCACTGCGGCGTTGCAGTCCGCCTTGGCCTTGGCCGGGCTCATACCGCCGATCGATTTCTGATAGCAGCCGTCGTACCAGCCGGAACAGGTCGCGCCCTGAGAGCGCGCCTTGCCGGGCATGCCAAAGAACAATGCGGTTGCGAACAAAGCCACAGCAATTGCGGCGCTTGAAAACTTCATCATCGGTCCCTCGCTGAAAGTACCAATTTGGCGGAATGGGCCGAAGATAGATGAAACCGCGAGGCTATCAATAGACGTTGGAAAGGCGCATTTGCCGCCTTACCCGCTCCCACCCGCCACCCGCTCCACCTCCGCCAACACCTTCCCCTTCTCCTCCGCCGTCATCAACGACGCCTCGATGCCGTTGCGGACCAGCGCCACGATCTCGTCCCGCTCTAACCCCAGCGCCGCCGATACCTCGCGAAAATTCTGGTTCACGTAACCGCCGAAATAAGCGGGGTCGTCGGAGTTGACGGTGGCCTTCAATCCCTTGTCCAGCATCCGCCGCAGCGGGTGCTTGGCCAGATCGTCGACCACCTTGAGACGCAGGTTCGACAACGGACACACGGTCAGTGCGGTCTTGTCCCGCACCAGCCTTGCGATCAGCGCCTCGTCTTCCATCGAGCGGATGCCGTGATCGATACGCCCGACGCCGAGCACGTCGAGCGCTTCCCAGATGTAGTCCGGCGGCCCCTCCTCGCCGGCATGCGCGGAGAGAAAGAAGCCGGCCTCGCGGGCGCGGTTGAAGACGCGTTTGAACTTGCTCGGCGGATGGCCGGCTTCGGAGGAATCGAGGCCGACGCCGACGATGCGGTCCTTGTAGGCGAGCGCCTGGTCCAGCGTCTTCTCCGCGTCGGCCTCGTCGAGATGACGCAGGAAGCACATGATGAGAGAGGCGCGAACCCCGAGCGTCTTTTCGGCATCCGCGATCGCGCGGTGCAGGCCGTCGATCACAGTCGAGAACGCAACGCCCCGCGAGGTGTGACCCTGCGGATCGAAGAACATTTCGACATGCACCAGATTGTCCGCGCGCGCCCGCTCCAGATAGGCCCAGGCCAGATCGTAAAAATCCTGCTCCGTGATCAGCACCGACATGCCCTGATAGTAGATGTCGAGAAAATCCTGCAGGTTCGAGAACTGGTAGGCCCGCCGCAACGCCTCGACCGAGGCATAGGGCAGCGAAATGCCGTTGCGGCGCGCCAGCGCGAACATCAGCTCGGGCTCGAGCGTGCCCTCGATGTGAATATGCAGTTCGCATTTGGGCAGGCGCGCGATCAGGTTTTCGATCATGGACAATTCACCGCGGGTTGCCGCCGGGATTGGCGAGGGCAAACGAAAAGAGTGCATATATCAAGGCTGCATATATCATGCCGGTTGCGTTTGATGTCGAAGGCCGCACGGCACCATCCCTGCGGAACTTGACTTCGCGGCCGCAAGCGGGTCGATCGGACCGGACGAGGAACAAAAATCCTGGCCCGTCCGTGGCCGTGCCCGGTAACGCAAACGCGGCGGCGCGCGACCGCCCCATGAATATGGCTGTCGCAAATGCCCGCTACAGGGGTAAGCTCGGGTCCGGCCGCGGGGACAGCCGGCCGGAGCGGTCTTTCATGAATGTGTTGGGCGATCAGCCTCGAACAGAGGCAATCACGATATTGCTGCTCGAAGACGACGCGCCGACCTTGTGGCGGCTGCAGGACGCGCTGACCGGGGCCGGATACCGGGTCAGGGCCGCGGGCACGCTCTCCGAGGCCCGCGCTGCGCTCGCCGACGGTGCGCCGAAAGTGCTGTTGACCGATCTGCAGCTACCGGACGGGCATGGCGTCGATCTGATCCGCTAAACGCGCGCGCGCTTTGCCGCCACCGAGATCATGGTGATCTCGATCCTCGGTGACGAAGAGAGCGTGATCTCGGCGATCACCGTTGGCGCCACCGGTTATCTGCTCAAGGACGCGTTTCCGACCGATATTGCCGCGACCGTGCGCGATCTCGTCGCCGGACATTCGCCGATCTCGGCGTCGATCGCCCGCTTCATCGTGCGCCGGACCCAGAACAGCGCCGAGCCACCGCCGGGACCTGTGCTCAACACCGCCAAGCTGACGCCGCGCGAGATCGACATCCTCTGGGGTATCGCCAAGGGTTTCAGCTACGCCGAAATCGCCAGCCATCTCGGCCTGTCGCGCCAGACCGTGCCCGGCCACATCAAGAGCATCTACCGCAAGCTCGAGGTGCACACCCGCGGTGAAGCGGTGTTCGAGGCGGTGCAGCAAGGCTTGATCCGGCTGTGAACGATATCG
>Ga0157378_10002451_pt1 | contig 16509 bp, 13 predicted proteins | sample M65metaG_FD_115309 | JGI IMG/M metagenome (GOLD analysis project Ga0157378, IMG submission 115309) | Miscanthus rhizosphere microbial communities from Kellogg Biological Station, Michigan, USA - M6-5 metaG | ecosystem: Host-associated > Plants > Roots > Rhizosphere > Soil | place: USA: Michigan...
GAGCGCGATCCGCATCAGATTGAGGCTGTACATCGCCATCCAGCTGGTGCCGTCCGACTGATTGATGTAGCCGCCGGTCGGCAGCGGCGCGCTCCGATCGAAGACGCCGATGTTGTCCAGCCCGAGAAAACCGCCCTGGAAGACGTTGCGCCCTTCGGCGTCTTTCCGATTCACCCACCAGGTGAAGTTGAGCATCAGTTTGTGGAAGACGCGCTGCAGAAATGCGCGGTCGCCTTTGCCTTTGCGCTTCTTGTCGATTTTGTAGACGCGCCACGCTGCCCAGGCGTGAACTGGAGGATTCACGTCGCCGAACGCCCACTCGTAGGCGGGAATCTGTCCGTTGGGATGCATGTACCACTCGCGCAGCATGAGCGTGAGCTGTTCTTTTGCGAAATCGGAATCGACCAACGCGAGCGGAATGCAGTGGAATGCCAGGTCCCATGCCGCATACCACGGGTATTCCCACTTGTCGGGCATGGAGATGACGTCGGCGTTATACAAGTGCGTCCACTCATGATTGCGGCCGTGGCGGCGTTCCGAGGGCGGGGGAGGATTGCCCGGATCGCCTTTGAGCCAGTCTTTGATGACGTAGTGATAAAACTGCTTGGACCACAGCATGCCGCCAAAACCTTGTCGCATGACGTTCTGTGCATCTGGTGAGAGGTCTTGCGGAATCACGGTTGCATAGAACTCGTCGGCTTCGTGCTGGCGGAGCGCGAAGGTTTTGTCGAAGCTGGCAAAGGCGTCTTTTCCTTTGAAATCCGAATTGGCAAGGCGGAGGCGGACAACGGTCGTCTCGCCTGCTCCAATCATGAGTTGATAGTGGGCCGCAGCCTTCGTTCCCGTGTGATCGGGATTGACCGTATCCTTGGAGCCGTGGACTATGTAATCGTTAATGCCATCCTTGACATACGGAGTGCGGTTCTCGACCCCAAACAACCGGCGGGCATTAGTTTCGTTCTCGGTGAACAGCAACTCTGGAGAGCCTTCGCAATGCAGCCAGCGATTGCCGGGTTGATCGTGGTTGAGTTCGACCACCGGGTTGGGCGCAGGGCGCGCCTCATGCAGCTCGGGCCGACGGGTTGAATTCCCCCAGGACCACGTGTTGCGAAACCACACTGTCGGCAACAGGCGAATGCTGGCGGCTTCCGGGCCGCGGTTCGCGACCGTGATCTTAACCAGGATGTCCTCGGTATCGGCTTTGGCATATTCGACAAATACATCGAAGTAGCGATTATCGTTGAATACTCCGGTATCGAGGAGTTCGAATTCCTGCTGGTTCTTTCCGCGTTGCCGATTTTCCGCCACCAGCTGTCCATACGGGAACTCTGCCTGGGGATATTTGTACAGATACTTCATGTAGGAATGCGTAGGCGTGTTGTCGAGGTAGAAGTAGCATTCCTTTACGTCCTCGCCGTGATTGCCCTCGTTGCCGGTCAGCCCGAAGATACGTTCTTTCAGGATAGGATCGCGTTCGTTCCATAGAGCCACCGCGAAGCAGATCGTCTGCTTGCGGTCGCTGATGCCGGCGAGTCCGTCTTCATTCCAGCGGTAGGCGCGTGAACGGGCCTGGTCATGTGAGAGGTATTCCCATGCATTTCCGTAAGCACTGTAGTCTTCGCGTACTGTGCCCCACGCGCGCTCGCTGAGGTAAGGTCCCCAACGCTTCCAGTGCTTGCGCCGTGCTCCGGATTCCGACAGCCGAATCTCTTCCTGCGTCATGAGAATTCTCCTAGCGCCCAAACCCGTTTTCGAGAACTGTTGACTCGATCGCAATCGGGGCAGTCTCGGTTTCGACAATTCGCGTGGAAGTCTCGAAGACGAGTACGGGCTCTCGAAAAAGCGAAATCTTCCGGTACTCGAGTTCCAGACGGCGGGTCGTGGAAAAAACCTTGCTCAGGATGTCGTTACTCATCTTCTTGTCCTTGTTACTTTTCTTCGAGGTTCTTTTCTTCGAGTTCTACCGCATGGCCGTCAGGATCTCGAACTACAAAAGCTTTGCTGAATCCCAACTCTCCGGTCTGATTCGCAACCACGCCAGAAGAGACAAAAGTCACGTGGCTGTTTTGCAGCAGCCGAGCCGCGCTTCCTATGCTTCGGGTCACTATGATCGTCTGCCGGTGAACGATGTCGTTGGCATGTTCATCCGTGGGATAGGGCCGCCCGTCGCGAGGTGCCAGGTAGTCCAGCAGCTCGATGCCTGGTCCGCTGGCGCCGCGCAGTGCGGTGATGCGCAAATGGGCGCCAAAAACATTGTTCAGATGCTCCTGCTCGGTACCGTAGTTTTCGCTCTCTCCAGCCACGCGCATTCCGAGAAGGTCGCGGTAGAACCTGATGCTGGCGTCGGTGTCCCACACGACGATCGCTGTGTGATCAATACCGAGAAACAGTTTGCTTGTGGGACGATGCCACTTCTCCTGACCTTTATCGGCAGGGAAGTGGAGGACTTCTATCGGGTGCTCATCGGGGTCCTTGAAGTAGAACGCAGAGATGCCCGCCGCGTTCTTGTTCCAGTCCGGAAGACGCTGCGGCTCCGTGGAGGCATACTCCACCTTGTTCTGGCGCAGCCAGGCGTAAGCCTTGTCCATGTCGCCGACGATGATCGCAATGTGCTGAAACCAGCGATCGTTGCTGCGTGAGTCAACCGGGATCGGACGACCTTTCGGTGCCAGAAATTCCGTGAGTTCGATGAACTCGTCGCCGAGCTTCATTCGCACGACCCGCATGCGCAATCCGAACACACCTTCGAGATGCTCGAAACTCTCGCCCGATACTTCGGTGTCCGATACCTTTTCGAAGGTGAGGACTTTGGAATAGAAATCCACGGCGCGATCCATATCGGAGACGGTGATTCCGACTGCGTCTACTCCGTCTGCGAGCGGAGGAGGCTGTTTGGGGAAGGCTGCCGGAACAGTGAGGATCGCCAACAGCGACAAGATAATCGCTGCGTTACGACTCGAACGAATTGCTTGAGAACTGCGTGTCATAACGATTCCCGTAGCGCCGGCGTCCCGCCGGCTGTCTGGTGGGCGTCCCGCCCACCCTTTGGGCCGGCCGGAGGCCGGCGCTACTATTTCAGGCTTGTGCCAGGACCCGCTCCGGCTGGGACACTCCCAGGCGTTTCATCAGGTGGTCGCCGACGCGCATCGCGTTGGCCATGATGGTCAGCGCCGGGTTGACCGCCGCACTCGACGGGAAGAAACTTCCGTCCACCACGTACAGGTTGTCAACGTCATGGGCTTTGCAGTTCACGTCGAGAGCTGAGGTTTTCGGATCGTGCCCAAACCGAATGGTGCCGTTCTGGTGAGCCACGCCAGCCAGCGGAATACGTTGTCCGACGTACAGGTTTCGACCGAACAGCCCTTGATGACACTCGTGTCCATGCATCGAGCAATTCGTCTGCTTCATTGCCTGCTTTAGCTTCCCTTGAAGCCTTTCGTGTGCTTCGAGATTGTTCGGCGTGTAGGTCAGAACAATCTTGCCGTCGCGTCCGATGGTGACTCGATTGTTCGGATCAGGAAGGTCTTCGGAGGTAAGCCAGAAGTCGAGAGAGTGCTTGGCCATCAGGTCCAGAGTGAAGTTCGGTGCGATGGCCGGCGCTCCGGCTCTCAGCGTGATCGCGTCGAGCTTGCCGACGAACGAGATGTGCCCCATGGGGTACTCGAAGTCTTTTGAGCCGAAATAAAAATCATTCACCCCCAGCGTCTTCTGGAAAATTGTCGGGTTGGGGCATTTCGAAATCGCCATCATTACCGAGTTGGTGTGTCCCATGTAGTGGCGGCCTACCATGTCGGAATTGTTGGCCAATCCGCGAGGGTGTTTGTCACTGGCGGAGCGCAAGAGAAGTGCAGCCGAGTTAATGGCTCCGCAGGAGACAACAATCACATCCGCCGAATAGGTCTCGAGCCTGTCGTTGCGTTCCACCACTACGCTTTTCACCTCGCGACCCGACGAATCTGTTTCCAGGCGCTTCACCAGGGAATTTGTCAGGAGGGTGACATTGGGGTACTTGATGGCTTCATCGATACAGACAACTTGCGCGTCGGACTTCGCGCCGACCAGGCAGGCAAAACCGTCGCAGGTATTGCAGCGAATGCAACGGCTCTTGTGCGGATTCTTTTCGTCCAGCATGACGCCGACCGGAACGTGGAAGGGTTTCAGGCCTGAGCGCGCGAAGTCGTCAGACAGTTGTTGAATGCGCGGTTCATGGCTGACCGCCGGCCAGGGATACGGCGGGTCGGAGGGTGGTTCGGTGGGATCTTCTCCACGGTTGCCATGCACCTGATAGAGGTTCTCGGCCTGCGTGTAGTAAGGCTCCAGATCGTCGTAGCTGATCGGCCAGGCCGGCGAGATCCCCCCGTGGTGGCGCAGTTCGCCGAAATCCTCTTTACGTAGACGGAACAACGCGGCTCCATAAAACTTGGTGTTGCCTCCGACGTAGTAATTGGTGTGTGGATGCAGATCTTTTCCATCCTTGTCGAGCCAGGATTCCTTGGCGTTGTAGTGGGCGTCCACGTTCACGAGCTGCGGGTCCCAGTTGGCTTTCTCGCGGGGAACGTAGTCGCCGCGTTCGAGAATGAGGATCCGCTTTCCCGAAGGAGCCAGGTGGTATGCGAGCGTTCCGCCGCCCGCGCCAGTCCCGATAATGATCACGTCGTAGAGATTGTCGGTCATGATGCGAATCCTCCATTAGCTCCGCAAAAGATGCAGCGTTTATCGTTGTTGTGGTGAAGTTTGCAGCACTGCACTGCCAAACGTCCCTTGCGCCAGAGATAAACTTCAGCCGCGGCCAGCATGCCGAGCGGCGGCGCGGTCAGGTAAATCCACAATCCGTCCCAGATCATGGGAGGAAAGGCCGAACCGAAAGTACGGGCGGGATTCATGCTCATCCCGGAGAACGGCGCTTCCAGGGTGATGTAGGTTGCGACCAGCAAGCCGGCAAAGACTCCGGTGTAGCGGTCGAAGCGGTGATGGTTGGAAAAATAAAGGACGGCAGACATTAAAACGAACGCAATGGAGAACTCCGCCATCAAGGCTACCCAAGGCCCGTCCGGCCCGGGCAGGGTAACGACATAGCGTACCGCCGGATCGGAAAGTTCCTTGCCCAGAAAACGTGCGACCAGAAGCACTCCCAGCACCGCGCCGAGGAACTGTGCCGTTATGTAGAAGAGCGCATCCCAGACCTTAATTTTGCCCAGCCGGAAAAAGGTGAAAGTAACCGACGGGTTGATATGGGCGCCAGACTGCTTTCCCCATGGCGAATAGATGATCGTGATGGCAGTCAGCCCCATCGACACTCCCATTAGCAAGCGCCGTAGGATCGGAGAGAGGATCGCCTGATGGACCGGCGATTGCGGAAACTCGTACAAAGCGCCAAAGACGCATGCCGACACCATGAATGCACCGAGCAATCCCGCCTCCATCAGGTATTCAGGCCAATGGAGGCGAACGGACGCCAGAGCGCCCAGTTTGGGCACCGACGACATTGCGGTTTGAGCCGGCGTCTGCATTCGAGTATCCGCCAGGTTCGGCGTTTCCTGTTTCGATCCATCAATCAGCAGGTTGTGCTCGGTGGCATTCATGATCTGGCAGGTCTGATTCGGATGGCGGAAAGAAGTGACAGCTGACAGTCAGGTTTAAGGTTGACGCAGATGGCGCGAGAGACTGCGTCTTAGAAAAGACTCTATGGCGGCAGCCTGCAGTGCGGGTGCACTCCAGTTTGGCACCTTCTTAGTTCGTCGGAGCGACTACGGTAGGGTTACCAGGAGTATTTAAGAGGATATTTCCGCGGACTTCGGTCTCTACTACTTCTTTCCACTCTCCGCTTGTGACATCACGCGCTCGTAAAGGCGCTCGCTGAACCCTTCGGGCAATTCAATCGCTTGCTCGTCGCCCAGTAACCGCACGACATTTCGCAAACCGTCGTGTACCGCTGCGCAGTGCCGGCAGCCCTTGAGGTGTTCTTCGATCTGTGAACGGAGCTGGGGCGTGAGGTCGGCCTCGAGGTAGTCGGACAACTCTCTGAGGACCTGGTAGCAATCGATTTCTACAACAGAAGATTTGTTCAAGACGAATACCAACGTCAATTGGATGCCATGGTCCAACGAAAGTGACAGTCGAATTTCGAATTGCGTTCGAGGTTAGATTGCAATCCCGTCCCTGAAACCTTCGCAGCACTTCTGAATCCCACTGCCACGTGAGCAGAACGGCACGGCACTTGAGCCCAAATCCAATCGGGTTCGCGAATCGTTAACGATTCATCGCTTCGCGGGGCTGCTCACGAAATCAATCTTCAGGCATGAGGTAACGAAATGAACGTGAATAAGGCAATACAGTTCCTGCTGCGTGGACTGCTGGCGACGACCATTCTGTTTGCGGTTTCCGCAGTCGCTCAAGATGCGCACACTACCGGCCAGTTCCAGGGTCCGAAGGCCAACAAGGGCCACGTGACCCACAGCACTCGCGACGGCAAGAGCGTGCTCACCCTGTCGGACGATTTCGTGGTTCCCGACACTCCGGACCCGCACTGGCAGGTCGTGGATTCGGATGGCCAGGTCTATCTTCTCGACAAACTCAAGAAGAAGGCCCTGATCGGCGACAAGTACCAGAAGGAGATCGTTCTTCCCGGCTACGTGAAGAACGTTTCCAAAGTGATCATCTGGTGCGCCTGGGCCGAAGCCAATCTGGGCGAAGCCAGCTTCAGTTCGCCTGTGAAATAACCAGCGGTCATCCGAAGGGCGCGTGCACTTCTAACCCAGACGCAGCGCCCTTCAACAAAATTCAACTTGAGAGAGAGCCATGAACTATCGCAGCAGATTTGTTCAATACACCGTCCTCATCGTTGCCTTGTTAACGGCAGCGAACGGGCAAACCGCCGAAAAGAAAACTCTTACCCTGCAGGGTGCGGAGCAGGTCATCGCCGCGGCCAAGAATGAAGCCAGAAAGCTGCAGGCGCCTGGTGGAGTCATCGCCGTTGTGGACGATGGCGGCAACCTGATGGCACTGGAACGCCTCGACGGCACGTTCTCCGCGGGCGCCAACATCTCCATCGGCAAGGCAAAGACCGCCGTCATGTTCAAAAAACCGACGCGCTTTTTTGAAGAGCTGATCAACTCGAACGGCAAAGGCCGCACGGTAATGACAGCTTTGGAAAACTTTACGCCACTCATCGGCGGGATCCCGATCATCGTCGATAACCAGATCGTCGGAGGAGTCGGCGTCAGCGGTGCCGCCACTGCCGATCAGGATGAGCAACTGGCGATCGCTGGTTCTAAAGCGTTCGACGCCGGATCGATGAGTATGAGCGGAGACTCTTCGCCGGCAGTGTCGTACTGGGAGAAAGGCAAAGTCGACCAGGCATTCTCCAAGGGCGCTGTGCTGTTCGACGGCAGCGACGGCCGCAACTACATGGTTCATGCCAGCCGTCGCGAAAAGCCAGGCCAGGCAGAGATTCACAGCAAAGACGCGGACATTATTTATGTGCTGCAGGGTTCGGCCACCGTCATCACCGGGGGCGAAGCGGTAGACGCAAAGACCATAGCGCCCGACGAACTGCGGGGCGCCAGCATCCGGGAAGGACAGACCCGGCAAATCGCCCAAGGGGACGTCGTCATCGTGCCTCGCGGTGTGCCGCACCAGTTCGTGGAAGTTACCAATCCATTTCTTTATTACGTCGTGAAAGTCCGATAAGAGAGAACAACTGTGAAAAACCAACTCAATAACGATTGGCGATTGACCGCGACTGCGGCGCTTCTGACGACGATCATTTCCCTTGTAGCTTTGCGAGCAGCAGGCCAGTCGATTCAGGATCCCCCCTTCGGCCGGCCGGACGCCGTGGTGGATCTGGCGTCGAAGCAAGGAGTCGATCTGGTACAAGGCCAATGGCGTTACCACGAAGTAAAAGTGGTGGATGCGGATTCCCGCGCCGTTGGCCCCGATCTGAAACCCAGCGGCGCTGCTACCAGGACTTACGACTACGAACCCCATGCCGGTGTCGCTGAGTTCGACGATTCTCGATGGGAGGCCATCGATGCCACCTCGCTCGATCAGCGCCGATCCACGGCGAAGGTCTGCTTCAACTGGTATCGCATCAACATCACAATTCCGGAAAAGGTTGGGAACCTCAGCACCGCAGGGTCAACCGTCGCTTTTGAAATCGTCATTGACGATTACGCCGAGGTTTGGGTCAACGGCAAGATGCCTCGAGTCCTAGGGCAGCCTGGCGGACAAGTAGTGAAAGGCTTCAACGCCCCGAATCGCGTCATCCTCACGCGAAACGCCCAACCCGGCCAGCACATCCAGCTCGCGGTCTTCGGCATCAACGGACCGATTTCTTATAGCCCGCAGAACTTCATCTGGATCAAATCGGCAACGCTGGACTTTTACAAGTCACCGAAAGTTGCGATCAGCGAAACTCCGGCGCGGATCACCAGGATAGATCCGGCACTGGACGAAATTGTTCCAGCCGGCGCGAAGATCGAGAAGCTGGCCGGGGGATTTTTGTTTACCGAAGGACCCATCTGGGTACCGCGTGGCGAAGAGGGTGATGGCTATCTTCTGTTCAGCGATCCCAACAACACTGTGCTCTATCGCTGGACGCAGGATGGCCAACTGTCCATTTTCATGACGAAGTCGGGTTACCGAGGGATGGACATCGGCGAATATGGCCAACCCGGCTCCAATGGCCTGACTCTCGATAAGCAGGGACGTCTCACCATTAATCAGCACGGTAATCGCCGGGTGGTGCGCCTGGAAAAGAACGGTCAGCTTAGTGTGCTGGCCGACCACTACGAAGGTAAGCGCCTCAACAGCCCCAATGATCTCGTCTACAAGTCGGACGGAGCTTTGTATTTCACCGACCCGCCGTTCGGATTGCCGAAGTTTTTCGACGATCCGCGTAAAGAATTGCCTTATAGCGGAGTGTACCGAGTCTCGCCGGACGGCAAGACCATACAACTCCTGACCAGGGAACTCAGCGGACCGAATGGGTTGGCATTTTCTCCTGATGAGAAGTATTTCTACGTTGATAACTGGGACGAGAAGAAAAAGATCATCATGCGGTACGAAGTAAACACGGATGGGACGCTGGCGAATGGAAAGATCTTTTTCGACATGACGCCAGCCGAAGGCGAAGACGCTCTCGACGGGATGAAGGTTGACGAGAAGGGCAATCATTACGTATCGGGGCCGGGCGGCCTCTTGAGCATTTCACCGGAAGGGAAGCACCTGGGCACGATCGCGGGCCCTGAACATCCCCATAATTTCGCCTGGGGAGATGACGACGGCAAGACGCTGTATCTGTGCGCCAAGACTGGACTCTATCGAATCCGCCTGAATGTCCCAGGGATTCGGCCGTAGACCCGATCAAGGTTGAGAGGCCAGTGGTGTGTCTTGACCCGCGCTTTGCCCAGCACCCTCGCCTTCGCCCAGAGCGGCTTTGATCTTTGCATTGTGGAAGTCCGGCACCGTCCCCAGTCCGAACGCGACGGTATTCGCGAACTGCGCGAAGCCCACGATTACGACGGCCTCGACTATCTGCTGTTCGGTGAATCCATAAGTTCGCAAAGCTTCGATATCGTTCGCCGTTGTCTTGGACGGCTGTTTGTTGAACTTGGCGCAAAAGTTCAGCAGAGCTTTATCGGCCATCGGGATCTTGGCGTGGACATGGTCGATGGCAATCTGTTCGGGGTCGGGACCTTCAATCTTGAGCATGCGAACCATTTCGCAGTGTGCGGTCACGCAATACGTGCTGAGGTTCGCCGCCGAAGCGACCAGGAAGATGTACTCTTTCTGTCGTCGCGAAAGTCCGCCATCTTTCAACAGGATGGTGCCCATCAGCGCGACCTCGGCTTCAATCAGATCAGGCCGCGAAGTTTGCGCAACGTAAAAATTGGGCAAAAATCCGATCTGTTCCCGCATAGCAGTGAACGCAGGAAAATCCTTTTCGTTGAATGGAGAGTTACGCAGGTAAGACATTGGTGTTTCCCCCAAGCGAAAAACGTGGATGAATTATAAGGCAAAGCGCACACTCCGCATCATGGGCGCACACGACTGGGGACGCATTTCTGAGATAACCTAGATCGCTCCTGTTTATGAGGGCATGGTCCCCAAGCCGAAACGACTTCGAAGCCAGCCGCGAACTCGCGGATTTATACGGCTTCGTCCCGAACCTTTTTCGCGTTCAGGAAGACCTCTCCCGTATTGTGGCGGACGAGGCGCAACTGATTGCAACCGTGGTACTTCCTGAGGGCAGGCTAAGCCGGCAACAAAAAGAAAATCTGCTCTATCGGGTGGCTTGCGCGCGTCAAAGTGAGTATTGCATTGCGCTGTATGCGCCAACGCAACCCGGCGGCGACGCCGAAACTCACGCGTTGCTCAACTTTGCCCAAAAGCTTGCCTGCTACGGTCCCTGGATTTCTGCTAGAGACATTGAAGCCCTGGCCCGCTCGGGATTCGACGACCAGGCCATTCTTGGAGTCATAGCCACAACGGCCTTGGGGCAAATGCTATGCACCTTGGCGGAAGGCTTTCAACCTCTTTCCGATCCCGAGCGGCCTCTATCCACTTCTTTCAAACGTGAAAAGCCCCCCGAACCCGGCGAGTGGGTACAACCGGCAGGTCCTTACCTTAAATCGCAACTGCAGCCGCCACCGGATTTCGAGCCCTTTGCCATTCTTCGGGATCAGCTTGGCTTTGTCCCCGGCCTCTTCCGCGCCCAAATGTTGTGCCCTGACCTTGTTGCTGCTGAGGTCAGCTTCTTCGAGCGGATTCTGCTTTCGGAGGACGTGCTCAGCCGCGTTCAGAAGGAAAAAATACTCTTAGTGGTTTCGGCGTCGAACTCGAACACCTACTGCGTCGCACTGCAAAGGCAAATACTGGATGGTCTCGGCGTGCCGCTGGAAGAATCAGACCTGATCGTAGACGACCCAGGCTCGGCGGCCTTCGCGCCGGCAGATAAGGCGTTGCTCAATGAAGTTCGCAAGTTGAATTGTGCGAATACCCTTAACGAGCATCGCTTTCAGGTTAAACATCTCGAAAACCATGGATTTACCAAGCCGCAATGCCTGGAGGCTATCGTTGTGGCGGCTTATGCTAATTTTCTCAATACTTTGCAGTTCGGTTTGGGAGTTCCGCCTGACTTTCCGCCCGCCCGATTTTTCACGCCAAAAGATTTGTATCCCGGCGCGGGCGAAGTCCGTCCTATCCCCGAGTCAGTTTTCGTTTCCGACCCTGACGCCGAACTTGTCCAGCAAGTACAGAGCGGCGACGTGGATATTTTTGAAGAGCTTGTACGCCGCCACTCGAGGCGCGTATTCGGAATTTTGGCCGGAATTCTGGGAAACCTGGACGACGCGCACGACGCCACTCAGGATGTGTTCTTGAAAGCATTCGAGAACATTTCGAGCTTTCAGGGGAGAGCTAAATTCTCGACCTGGCTGATCAGCATCGCCGTTAATAGCGGCACGGACATGCTGCGTCAGCGCAAACCGTTCGAGCCGATTGACGGCATCGATGACGATGAAGACTTTCGTCCGCGGCAGATTCAGGGATGGGCGGACGACCCCGAGCAAATCTTCTCCTCTGCGCAACGGAACGAACTCGTGCGAGAGGGAATCTTGCGCTTGCCGGAAAAATATCGGGTAGCGATGATTTTGCGGGATATCAATCAGTTATCTAGCGAAGAAGCGGCGGCGGCGCTGGCACTCAGCGTACCCGCTCTCAAGGCGCGCGTTCTGCGTGGGCGCCTCATGCTGCGCGAAAGGCTTGCTCCTCACTTCACGCGCGACCGGGGCCGTGACGATGCTTAGCTGCGCTGAATTCCTCACCGAATTTGGAGAGTATCTGGAGGAATCGGCCGATCCTCAGTTGCGTACGCGCCTCGAAACGCACCTTCACGAGTGCAAGACCTGCCAGGTCATTCTCGATAGCACTCGCAAAACCATCCGTTTTGTGACGGAGAGTGATTCTTTCACCTTTCCCGAAAATGCTGTCGAACCTTTCGTCGGCCAGGTGATGGCTCGCATCCGCAACAAGAATACGCAGCGGACCGTGCAAGCCGCCGCCGAGGTCAGCCAGGCGGTCATCATGGGAGCGGCCCAGGGAATCATTCTTTACGATACCGAACTGCGCTATCAACTCTTCAATCCCTTCATGGAGCGGTTGACTGGAAAGAGTGCGGATGAAGTCCTGGGGCGCGTGGCGGCGGAAGTATTTCCCAGACTCCGAACCAGCGGGGTTGAAGACGTGCTGAATCGGGCACTGGCGGGCGAAACCGTCGATCTTCGCGACTTCCTGGTGCCCAAGCATGCCGCAGGAGAGCGGGACGTTTGGGAGTCCTGCATCTTTGCTCCTCATCGCGCCGCCGACGGCACCATCATCGGGGTCGTAGGCCTGGTGCGCGACGTAACCGATCGCCACCTCGAAGAAGAGCGATTCAAATCGATTGTAGTGGGCACCGCCTCGGCCACGGGCAAAGATTTCTTTCCTACACTCGTGCGCCACATGGCTTCAGCGTTGCGAATGCGCTATGCGTTCATCACTGATTGTGCGGATCAGACGCATGCAAAAGTTCTCGCCGTGTGGAAAGGCGATCGCTTCGGAGATCTCTTCGAATTCGATATTGCCGACACGCCCTGCATGAAGGTGCTTAACGGCGAAGTCTGCCACTACAAGGAGGGGCTGCAAGGTCTGTTTCCCCTCGATACCGGACTGGTTGACTGGCAGGCCGAGAGCTATCTCGGAGTCCCCATGCTCGACAGCGACAGCCGTGTGATGGGCCACATCGCCATCCTCGACGATAAGCCGATGGAGCGGGATCCTCATGCGATCGACCTGGTAAAGATTTTCGCTTCCAGAGCTGCTGCTGAACTGAAACGGCAGAAGGCTGAAGTGGAACTACAGGCAGTCCTGGTCCGCGTTCAGAGACTCGAGCAGAAGAACCGCACCCTGCTTGAGATTACGAACACGATCATCACCAGCTTGAGGCGCGAGGATCTTCTCTCCGCAATTTGCTGCGTCCTGAAGGAAGTTACGACGTTTGATTGTGCGGGTCTGGCAATCTATGACCCGGAAGTACGGGATTTGCGTGTTTTTGCGCTGGAAGGCTTGTTGCGTCCCGAGGACATATCGGTCGGCCAGTTGCTCGATGTCGAAGGCCGGCAATCGGGACACCTCTGGGACTTTACCCAACCGGTTTTGCGAAATAACCTGCAGCTCGAGCGCCAGTACACAGTGGAGCACGGTCTTTACTCAGCGGGAATCCGTGCCCACTGCGTTGTTCCTCTTATGGTGCTGGGCAAGACAATCGGCGTAATGGGCTTCGGCAGTTTGAAGATTGGCGCTTACACGCATGACGATTTGCTCTTCTTTCAGGAAGTGGCCAACCAGATTGCAATGTCAGTCGCAAACATGCAGGCCTACGAAGAAATTGCTGGGCTCAAGACCCGGCTGCAGGAGGAGAACGTCTACCTGCAGGAGGAAATCAGCAAAGAGCACAATTTCCACGAAATTGTCGGCAACAGCCGCGCCCTGGTGGAAGTCTTGCACAACGTAGAAACAGTAGCCCCAACAGACTCTACGGTGTTGATCATGGGGGAAACTGGCTCGGGTAAAGAACTGATTGCCCGCGCCATCCACAGCCGGAGCGGACGAAAGAATCGTCCACTGGTAAAGCTGAACTGCGGTGCGATTCCCACGGGACTGGTGGAAAGCGAACTGTTCGGCCACATGAAGGGCGCGTTCACTGGAGCGCTCGAACGTCGTGTCGGGCGGTTCGAACTGGCGGACGGCGGCACATTGTTTCTCGACGAGATCAGCGAGTTACCTCTGGATACGCAGGTCAAGTTGTTGCGGGTTCTGCAGGAACATGAATTTGAACCGCTCGGCAGCAGCAGGACGATGCGTGTGAACGTCCGAATCATTGCGGCCAGCAATCGCGATCTGGACAAAGCGATCCAGGAAGGCCGGTTCCGCGCTGATTTGTATTATCGGTTGAATGTTCTGCCCATCGTGTTGCCTCCGTTGCGCCAGCGCCGTTCGGATATTCCATTGCTGACTTCGTTCTTTCTGGAACGCTACTCTCGTCAACTCGGCAAGCAAGTGATGGGAGTAGCGCAGGACACCATGGAGGCTCTCAGCCGCTACGACTGGCCGGGAAACATTCGAGAACTTCAAAATGTGATCGAACGGGCCGTGGTGCTTTCGCGGGGATCGGTCTTAAGGTTGGGTCGCGATCTGCTCCCGCTATCGGGCGAAGGTGCTATCGACGACGAAAAAGTGGTCACCTCCGGTGGGCACCCTTCAAATGGGGAATCCCGCTCCCTGGAACAACTGGAGAGGGCGCACATTCTTGAGGTCCTCAGCCAGACCAAGTGGGTCATTGAAGGCACGAATGGTGCTGCTCGAATCCTCGATCTTCATCCCAATACTCTGCGCAGTCGCATGAAGAAATTAGGTCTGGATCGAAGCTTGATGAAGACGTCACCGCCTATCCAGTCGGCTTAGACCGCAGGCTCCCCCCGTCAGGATCGTAAGACTCAAGACTCTACCTGCTTGTCCCCGGCATTGCGTCCCGTTCGATCCCTCCTCCTCCCACGACATTTCGTGGCCACGAATCCCGTGCCCCGACAAACCACGAGCCGTCGTGGTTCCGGGGGAGGTGGTGTTTCGTTATGAATCGTTAACTCACATGGATTGAGGAACATAAGTTTGGCTCGCGCCAGGCGCAAGATTGGTACGGCGAGTGCTTTAGCCATGGTGTCGTTGGAAGGAACGCAAGCAGTGCTCAAGATCTCAGTTACGAATCAGTCGAACCAAGCCACGGACTTTCAGCTGGAGGGCAACCTTGTCGGCCCATGGGTCGAGGAACTTCGGCGCTTGAGCGACGCTGCTCTGTTGACGAGCGAAGCCGTGAGGCTGGATCTCGAGAAGGTATGGTTCGTCGATCCACAGGGAATCGCCCTGCTGAGAGACCTGGCGAAAAGACACGTAGCCCAGATCAATTGTTCGCAGTTCATAAGTCAGCAACTGAAGGAGACGGCAAATGACGAGTGCAATGGCTGAAAGCATGGTAATTCGGATCGGCACGACTGTCGCAGACGACAAACAGCCCGCATCACCGGCACAGGGGAACATGCTCGAGCAGGTTCTCATCCAACGGGTGCAAGCCGGTGATGCCGAAGCTTTCTACCAACTGGTCCGGCCGTACGAGCGTGCCGTGTTTCTTGCGGCCGTGGCGATCGTGAAAAACGATGCGGATGCTGAAGAGGTGGCACAAGAGGCCATCCTGAAAGCCTTCAAGGCTCTGGCACGTTTTCGCCAAGAGGCCAAGTTCAGCACCTGGCTGATCCAAATCGCGATCAACGAAGCGAAAATGCGGCTACGCAAGGACAGGCGCTACTTGTACGAATCGATCGAACAGGGACAGCAAAGCGACGACGGGGATTACATCCCAAAGGATTTCGCGGACTGGCGCGAGATCCCTTCGCAGGCTCTGGAGCGCCGCGAACTTCGTGATGCCCTGACCAAGGCCCTGGTGTCTCTCCCCGAGAAATACCGCGAGATATTGATACTGCGCGATGTAAACCACCTCAGTATCACGGAAACCGCGCAGATCCTTAAGCTGTCCGAAGCGAATGTGAAGACCAGACTCTCACGAGCCCGTCTTCAGATGCGTGACGCATTAGCCTCCGGCTTTGGCGGGCTGTGGAGCGGCAGAAGGTGCGAAAAGGTGCAGACCTCGTGAACAAGGTTCACGCAAATCTGACACGAGGAAGTTCGAGGGGGCCAGCTATCGCGGCCACTGACCGGGGCTCAGTCGCTTATGGGAGAATTCTTGCGAAGGTGGGTCACCGCATAGCCAACAGGTAACTCAAAAAGGTGGGGTCAGGCTCCGCTGGACTCAGATCGGCAATAGAATAGTCTAGTCAATAAGGCCGAAGAGAGTATGAGTGTGGTGCCGGGAACAGGACTTGAACCTGCACGCCTTTTGGGCATTGGATCCTAAGTCCAACGCGTCTGCCAATTCCGCCATCCCGGCTTGCGTTTATTTTAACTGATCCATTCGTTCCTTTTTAAGTCTGCGATGGCTCGCGCATATAATGAGCAGTGATGGAGAAACGCGCTTCCAGTGTGCTTGCGGTACTTCTGGTGCTGGGGTTGGCGACGGTTTTGTTGCCCTGGCAAGAAACCGGGACCATGCACGCCGGGACCGTTCCTGCAGGCGGTTGCCACCAGCAGGGTGCGACGTCTCCTGCGCCGACGCCATCCTATCGATGCTGCCAGGTTGGGCATAATTCTGCTCTGCTACAGATTGCTGCAAATCCGCGGCCGCCTCTGGTTGTCGGGGTCGCGGTTCATCGTCTACCAGCTGCGTTGGTGATCTCTACGCGTAACGATTCTGGTAGTGCAACAGTCTCGTCCTGATCCCCCTCGTACGATTCCTCTCCGCGTCTAAACCTGACCAATTTCCATCCTGCGGGCCGGAAGGCCTGAACGGCTTTTTGCTATTAA
>Ga0157378_10002457_pt1 | contig 16485 bp, 13 predicted proteins | sample M65metaG_FD_115309 | JGI IMG/M metagenome (GOLD analysis project Ga0157378, IMG submission 115309) | Miscanthus rhizosphere microbial communities from Kellogg Biological Station, Michigan, USA - M6-5 metaG | ecosystem: Host-associated > Plants > Roots > Rhizosphere > Soil | place: USA: Michigan...
TACTCCCGAGCTGTTTCCCATGCCCAGGGACTTCTTGACGCCTACGTGATGCTGGCGTTTTAGAGTCTCGAGCAATTCGTCGATCATGCTGAACTGCAGACCCAGCAGGCTGCCGAGCTCGCGCCCCAGCAGCTCTCCGCGAAAGTACAGGAACTTCAGAATCAGCTGCTCGATCACGGAAACCGGAATACCCGTATCGTCCAGAGATTCGGGCATGGGCGGAACGACGCTAGTGTCCTCGTCCGGGGCACGATGTTCAACCGGTTTTGCCACAGGCGCGGGATCCACACGCGGGGCCGCAGGCCGGGGAATGTTGATCTGAATGCCGCGCAGCGCCGAGGCGTTTGGATCGGTGGTTGAACTCAAGGATACGTCCTCCAGATGACCAGGACCCCGCAACGAAAGGGGAACTAAGTTAACTATCGGAGACCGATGAGCAGATCTGCACCTTAGATCGTGGTTCTAGTACCACGCTCACGGAGTACGGGAGTGCAAGCAGACAGCGTGTACGGCGAACCGCTTAGGCGCGCTCCGCGTTCTCTTCGACGATGCGTCCATCGAACAGATGGATGGAGCGGTCGGCGTAGAGAGCGTAACGCGGATCGTGCGTCACCATGCAGATGGTAGCGCCGCCGCGATGCAGATCCCGCAACAGTTCCATCACGGCCTCGCCGTTGGTGCTGTCCAGGTTGCCGGTGGGCTCATCAGCGAGAAGAATGGATGGATCGCCTGCTAGGGCGCGGGCTACGGCCACACGCTGCTGCTGTCCGCCGGAAAGCTGCGAAGGATAGTGTTTCACGCGATGACTCATGCCTACACGTTCCAGCGATTCGTGCACGCGCTTCTTGCGCTCGGCGCCAGGCATTCCGCGATAGGTGAGAGGCAGCTCCACGTTCTCGTAGACGGTCAGATCGCCGATCAGATTGAAGGCCTGGAAAATGAAGCCGATCTCACGATTTCGGATCCGCGCCCGCTCGCTCAGCTTCAGACCTTGCACGGGCCGGCCGTTGAGCTCATAGGTGCCATCGGAGGAGGAATCCAGCAATCCCAGGATCGCCAACAGGGTTGATTTACCGCACCCGGAAGGACCCTCGATCGAGAGATATTCACCTTTCTTGATGTCGAGATGAATGCCCGCCAGAGCATGCGTTTCGACTTCATCGGTCACGAAGACCTTCTTTACTGCGTCGAGATGAATCAGTACTTCGGCCATGGTATGCTCCTGTCCGATTACGCGCTTAGTCCAGACGTATGCGGGGATTCTGATCCTGCGCCGACATGTCGGATAAAATCACCTGGTCGCCGACATTCAGTCCTTCTAAAACCTCGATCGTATTCACCGAACTGCGTCCCAGCTTGACCGTCAATCGCGAGGCCCCTTTTCCATCCGGTTCCACTTTGAACAAACTCACCGAGCTGTTGGGTTGGCCGAACACCGGCCGGCCGATATAGACCACGTCCGCCAGCCGCTCGATTTCGACCGTCCCATCCACGCTAAGGTCGGGGACGGCGCCGCTCGGCAGCGGTCCATCCAGCTTGCAGTCCACCGTCCGGGTTCCGTTCACCACGTTCGGATCTATTCGAATAACGTGCGCGGGAATGATTCCGTTCCGTGTATCGACGGCGGCCTTCTGGCCCAACAGAATATCTTTGGCCTGAGTTTCTGCGATCTTGAGCTCCGCCCGTAGTTTCCAGGGCTGGGCCACCCTGGCCACCACCGTGCCAGAGGTCAGCCGCTGGCCCACCTGCAGAGTCATTTCCTGAACCACGCCATCGGTTCCGGCGCGCACCGTCAGTTCCGTGATTTGTTGCTTCTTGCGTTCCCAGGCGGCTTTCAGCTTATCGATCTGGACGCGCTGCGATTCCAGCTGGGCGTCGTGCGATTCCTTCATGATGCCGAGCTTTTCCTTCTCGGTCTGAAAGCGATTGGTGGCCTGTTCCCAGTTGGCCTGCGTGAGCTTGACGTTGAGCTCGGTTTGCAGCTGCAGCTTAAAAAGCTGTTCGTCCTTATCCTTATTGAGCGAAGCTTGCTTGAGCGCGTTTTCCGCGCTGGACGCCGCCGCTTGTTGATCGAATCTTTGGCTTTGCAGGCGGACCCTCAGGTCGGCGAAATTCGCCTCGGCCTGCTTCACCTGCCATTCGAGATCGGTCGCCGCCAAGTCCATGTCCGGATTGATTAGTACTGCCAAAATGGTGTCGGGTTTCACTTTTTCGCCGGATTTCACAGGAACCTTGATCACCTGGCCCTCCTGCAATGTGGGAATCACCACGATGTCCTCAGGTACCAGCGTTCCCAAGCCCTTCACTTCGCGCAGCATGGGGCCGCGTTTGACCGAATCGATCCACACAGTGGCGCGTTCCACGGTGGGTGCGGCCGGTTCGAGTTTGGAGACTCGCCAGCCCGCGGCTCCCAGTAATGCGGCGCCCAGAATCCCGTAAATCCCGTACTTGATGTGTTTCTTACGCGCGACTCCCTCGCGTTTAATATCCATGATGCCTTGATACCTTTTCCAGTGCCCGGTGGCTTTTTAGCGCACGCTTCCTGCCATTCGGACGCTGGCGAAAGTCCCTATGCTTACAAAGGTTTAGTAGCCGTGAGCGATTGTATCACGCGGGATCGGTGTCCGTTCCTGGGACGTTGCTGTGCGGATCGGGGCCGCTATTTGAATGTGGGGCTGGATTGGAGCGGGAGACGGGATTCGAACCCGCGACATCAACCTTGGCAAGGTTGCACTCTACCAGCTGAGCTACTCCCGCGCCTGCGGAGGGAAGGACTTGCGGACAGCTTTTATTGTCGCGCTAGCCAGCGGCGAAAGTCAAACGCAGGACGAGGCCGGTAGTGGCTCAATTTGAATTAACGTGGCTTGCGCGTGGCTCTCAGGTAGTCACGGGCGTTCTTTGGTCGAAGGCCATTTGCATTTCTGCCAGAATCTTTTGGGCCGCTTCCCTCGGTGTCGAATCGTCAGGCTCTGTAATCGGCCTGCCGATGACTAGATAGTCTGCTCCCGCATTTATAGCGTCCTGAGGTCGCATGACGCGCTTCTGATCATGGATGGGTGAGCCGTCCGGCCTGATTCCAGGAGTTATCACGAGGAGCCGGTTACCCGTCAATTCCTTGATCTGCTGAGCTTCCTTGCCTGAGGCGATCACGCCGTCGCATCCTGCTTCCAGCGCTTTTTTGGCGCGATAGATCACCAGTTGTTCCACCGTCTGGTTGGTGTAACCCAGCTCATCGATATCGGCCTTGTCCATACTTGTAAGCACGGTGACGACGAACAACTTCAGGTTGCTGCTGCCGCGACCCTTAATGGCGCCTTGAATGCACCCGCTGCTCCCGTGCAAGGTGAGAAACGAGACGCCCAGATCTACCGCACGCGCCACCGCCTTGGTAAGCGTAGCGGCGATGTCGTAGTATTTGTAGTCCAGAAAGACCCGCTTACCGCTCTTAATAAGATCGCGGATTAAGCCCTCGATCCCTGGCGCAAGCTGGAGGGTCAGTCCTATCTTGAAGAAAGTAACCACTCCGTCGAGAGATTCGGCCATTTCCCGGGCCTGCTGGGCGCTTTCCAGATCCAGAGCGACGATCAGACGGTCCTGCGCGTTTACTTTCTCAGGCATGTTTGCGCTATTTTAGCAGAGCGATCCCCCGTTCCTGCCGTCCATTTGGGGTGTCCTTCCCGGGGTAAAAAGGGAGTAATTTGAACTCGTGGACCCATCCAGGGGTAAAAGGCAAACGGTCTGTCATCGAAATGTTTTGATATCCGGCAGCCTGTGGATGATGTTTCTAATCCACTGAAAACGCTGAGGATAAAACGCAAAACTTTCTCTTGATCCCGAATTTTTTTGTGCTATTCTTAGATCCGCGGTCAGGCACAGTAATCCAGGCAGAGCGATTGTGCCTCATTCAGCGAACGCGGATTTTTCCCCCGGATCACAGAAGAAAAGCTGACTGATTTCCACAGATGTGGAAATTGTGTGGGAAACTTGCGGCCGGACGGATTCAGAGTGATGGAGGATTACGAAGTGGGTGGAAACTGGGAAGCAACCGCAGCGGTGGTCGAGACGGCGGAACTGAATCCGTGGGATTTGATCAAGGCAAAACTGGCGGAGCGCATCGCTCCCCAGGAATTCCAGAACTGGGTGATGCGCACGGCGCTCGACAGCCTGGATGGAGGCTCCTTGAGGGTACAGGTCCCGGATCAAGTGACCAAGGATTTCATCGAGCAGGAGTACGCCGAACACATCCACTCGACGATTCTGGAATTGAATTTACCGGTGGAGAGAATCGTTTACCTGCCGCATTCCGAATCCAGGCAAGATTCCGAGTCCCGACGGCCGGAGATCGCGGCTTCGTCGTCGGAACCGGTGTTCGCCTCGGCGGCGGGACAGTTGAACTCACGCTTCCGATTCGACAACTTCGTGGTGGGCAGCTGTAATCAGTTCGCGCATGCGGCGGCGCGGGCCGTCGCCGACAGTCCCTCACGCAGTTATAATCCGCTGTTCATTTACGGCGGCGTGGGGATGGGCAAGACTCATCTTATGCACGCGATCGGGCGCCAGTTGCTGGATAAATACCCTTCTTTGCGCGTGGTGTACACCTCTAGCGAACGGTTCATGAATGAGATGATCCAGTGTCTGCGTACGAATCGGATGCCGGCCTTCCAGCGTCACTTCCGGTCGGCTGACGTGCTGCTGGTAGACGACGTGCAAATCCTGGCAGGCAAGGAGCGTATGCAGGAAGAGTTTTTCCATACGTTCAATGAGTTGCACGATCACCAGAAGCAAATCGTGATCTCCAGCGATTCGACGCCGAAGAGCACGCCGGGCCTGGTGGAGCGTTTGCGCTCACGTTTCGAGTGGGGATTGATGGTGGACGTCCAACCCCCCGACCTTGAAACAAAGATGGCGATTCTGGACAAGAAAGCCGAGTCTGAGGGCGTCGCTCTTCCCGAAGAAGTACGTATCTACATCGCCACCAAAACCAAATCCAACGTTCGAGAACTGGAAGGGGCGTTGATCAAGCTGATCGCCTATTCTTCCATCACGGGCTCGCCTATCACGCTTCAGATGGCTCAGCAGGTCCTGAAGTATCTGATTTCGACCGGTGAGCGCCGTATCTCCATGGATTCGATCCTTCGCGCTGTAGCCGAGAAGTTCAACATGCAGCCGCAGCAGCTGAAGCAGAAGTCGAATTCGCGGCAGATTGCCTATCCCCGCCAGATCGCGATGTACCTGATGAAAGATCTGACGCAGGCTTCCCTGCCCGAAATCGGTCGTGTATTCGGCGGCAAACATCACACCACCGTTCTCCATTCGGTCCAAAAGATTGAACGGCTGCGCCAGACCGACACGGATCTCAACAGACTGATCCACAGTCTAATCGACTCAGTACATTAGTCTTGTTGCCGTCATCCACACCCGGCGTTTTCTTGGCCTGTGACATTCTGTGCAAACCACGTCCCAACCCGAATCCGTCCTGCTGGACGCACCGTATTTCGCACAGCTTGTGATGGTTTTAACCCCTCAGTCTTGCTATAATTTAGAGAGAAATCAAGGTTTCAACAGGGACTACTACTACGAGTTCTCTACTCTTAATAGAGAGACCTAGTCAAAACAACCTTTCGTTATGGAATTCACCGTCAGTAGAGCTGATCTGGTTCGAGAACTGAACCTTTCGCAAGGAGTGGTCGAGAAGAAGACTACCATCCCGATTCTGTCCAATATTTTGCTCGAAGCAGACGGCGATCGATTGCTGCTGACGGCGACAGATCTGGAATTGGGAGTTCGGTCGTCCTGTGCCGCCAAGGTAAAGAAAAAGGGTGCGGGGACAATTCCAGCGCGGCGTCTGCTGGATTATGTTCGTTTGCTGCCTGAGGGCGACGTACAGGTCAAGATCCTGGAGAACCAGTGGGCGAGCCTGGTGAGTGGACGATCCAAGACTCGTATTGCGGGAATGTCCCGCGAGAGTTTTCCTGAATTGCCTGCGATGCCCGCAGTGCTCGCGGAGATCCCCATCGGCATACTGGCGGGGATGATCGCGAAGACTATTTTTGCGATTTCGAGTGAAGAGTCGCGCTTCACACTCAACGGCGCTCTGCTGATTTTGAAAAAAGGCAGCTTGTCGATGGTGGCTACCGATGGACATCGGCTGGCGATGGTGGAGAGCTCGGGAGATCTTCCCGGCGTCACGGGCGCGTATCGGGCGCTGCTGCCCCGCAAGGCCATGGCTGAGCTTCAGAAGCTAGCCGGAGATTCCGACCCCGCCGCCATGCTGCGTTTTGCCGGCGATGAGAATCATTTATTTTTTGAGCTGGGCAGCCGGCTGCTGCTTAGCCGCAAGCTCACGGGCAACTTTCCGGATTTCGAGCGCGTGCTTCCGAAGGAGCATTCCCAATCGGTATCAGTCAACCGCGAGGATTTTCGCGGGGCGATCGAACGTGTTGCGCAGTTCTCCGACGAGAGATCGCGCGGCATTCGTGTTCAAGCGGCGGCAGGTGAGCTGAAGGTCCACTCCTCCGTATCAGAAACGGGTGAGAGCGAGGACAGCATTGCCGCGAAGTATGACGGTCCCGCGGTTGAGATCGGATTCAACGCGGAATACCTGCTGAACTTCCTGCGGGTGGTAACCACCGACGAAGTCACGTTCTTGTTCAAAGATTCACATAGCGCGGGTGAGCTGCGGCCGGGCGGCGAGAAAGCCGAAAACTACCGCTACGTCATCATGCCGATGCGAATTTGAGAGAAGGTTTTCTAAAAGAAGTATGGCCACAAAAGATACCGGCGCGGTCTACGATTCCTCCAGTATTAAAGTCCTGGAAGGCCTGGAAGCAGTGCGTCTGCGCCCGGCAATGTACATCGGATCCACGGGCGATGCGGGACTGCATCACCTGGTCTACGAGGTAGTGGATAACTCCGTCGATGAAGCCCTGGCGGGACATTGCACCGAGATCAATGTCACCATTCACGACGACGATTCCGTTACGGTAGTCGACAACGGCCGTGGTATTCCGACCGGCATGCACGAAGAGGGCGTTACCGCGGCGGAAGTGGTGATGACCAAGCTGCACGCGGGCGGCAAGTTCGATTCGAACTCGTACAAAGTTTCAGGTGGATTGCACGGTGTAGGCGTAAGCTGCGTGAACGCCCTGTCGGAAGCATTGCATTTGGAAATCTGGCAGAAGGGCGGCACCTTCGAGCAAGAGTACGCCAAGGGGATTCCCAAAGGACCGCTGACTCAAACCGGAAAGGCCGGCAAGAAGACCGGTACCAAAATCACCTTCAAGCCCGATACGTCCATCATGGACGCCTCGAAGTTTAACTTCGACACGCTCGCGCAGCGGCTTCGCGAGCTCGCGTTTTTAAACAAAGGCCTTAAGATCACGCTGACGGACGAACGCGAAGATCCGGCCCGGTCATCCGAGTTCCAATTTGTCGGCGGGATCGCCGAATTCATCAAGCACCTGAATAAAGGCAAGGCGGTTCTGCACGACAAGCCCATCTATTTCGAGGGTGTACGCGATCTTCCGAACGGCGGCCAACTGACCATGGAAGTGGCGCTGCAATATAACGACACCTATGGCGAATCGGTATTCAGCTTCGCCAACAACATCAACACGGTGGACGGCGGCTCGCACCTGAGCGGCTTCCGCAGTGCGCTCACCCGCACCATCAATGCCGCGGGCCAGAGCGGCGGCCTGTTCAAGGACGTGAAAGAAAACCTCACTGGCGACGACGTGCGCGAAGGCCTCACGGCGGTGGTGAGCGTGAAACTGCCGCAACCGCAGTTCGAAGGCCAGACCAAGGGCAAGCTCAACTCCGATATTCAGGGATACGTGGTCCAGCTCATCAACGAAAAGCTGGGCGAGTTTTTCGACAAGAATCCTCCGGTGATGCGCAAGATCGTCGGCAAGGCGATCGATGCGGCGCGCGCCCGGGAAGCGGCTCGCAAAGCCCGCGATCTTACGCGGCGCAAGGGAGCGCTCGATTCCGGAGGCCTGCCGGGGAAACTGGCGGATTGCCAGGAGCGCGATCCGGAACGCTGCGAATTATTTCTGGTCGAGGGCGAATCGGCCGGCGGCACTGCCAAGGGCGGCCGCGACCGGCGCTACCAGGCGATTCTGCCGCTGCGCGGCAAGATCCTCAACGTGGAGAAGGCCCGCTACGACAAGATGCTGGGGCACGAAGAAATCCGCGCGATGATCACGGCGCTGGGTACCGGCATCGGGAAAGACGATTTTGACGTCGCGCGCCTGCGTTACGGCAAGATCATCATCATGACGGACGCCGACGTGGACGGGTCCCATATTCGCACCCTGCTTCTCACGTTCTTTTACCGGCACATGCAGGAGCTGATCAAGCGCGGGCACGTTTTTGTGGCGCAGCCGCCGCTCTATCGCATCAAAAAGGGCAAGAGCGAAAAGTACATCAAGGACGACAAGGAATTCACGCGCGAGATTTTGCGCCGGGCCATCGAGAATCTCAAAGTGGAGAACGCCGATAAGGTCGCGCTCGAAGGTACGGAGCTGCGAAATTTCCTGATGCAACTCGACGAGCTGCAGGTGATCTGGCGTCGCCTGGAACGGCGCCTGCGCGAACCGCGCGTAGTCGAGATTCTGGCTCGGCCCGAGCTGGCTATCGACACCAAGGTTGATTTCCAAGACAAGGCGAATCTGCAAGCCGTCTACGAAGCACTCAAGGCCCAAAAGATCGAGTGTGAGCTGAAGTCCGACGAGGAACACTCCGCTTGGGGAGTGACCTTCAAGGATCCGACCAACGCCGAGCGGTCGATCAACATCGAGCTGGCGACCCAGCCCGAGTATCGCCGCCTGCGATCGTTGGCGAAACAGGCCGGCAAGCTGAATCGTCCGCCGTTCGCAGTGGTCAAGGATACCCAGCGCGACGTGCAGGAGACCTGGCGCGATCTTCTGGCCCACGTCAAGAGCGAGGGCACGCGCGAAGTCAACATCCAGCGTTACAAGGGTTTGGGCGAGATGAACGCCGAGCAGCTATGGGAAACCACCATGAACATCGAGACCCGGACGCTGCTCAAAGTCCAACTCGAAGACCTGGTGCTGACCGACGAAATCTTCACCACGCTGATGGGCGAGGACGTCGAGAGCCGGCGCAAGTTCATCGAAGAAAACGCGCTGGACGTGCGTAATCTGGACGTCTAGACATTTTCACGCCGCCCGCTGAGAGTACTGGTACCTTTATAGGGGTACCAAAGGGTTCAATTCGTAGCGTGGGGCTTTCTCGCCTCCGCCAAAGTAGGTATACTACCCTTCCTAAGCTTTCCCGTAAATTGATGGAAGGCCAGTTATTAGACAGGAGGATGATCCTTAATGGCTCGAGGTTCTGTAGTCAACGTTGCTTCTCTTACCGCATGCTTAGCCCTGCTTCTTACGCTTCCAACCGCTAACGCCTCCATTGCACTTACGGCCGCCGGCATCACGGACGGATTTTCGTTATCTAGCGTGGTTTCCGGAATTCCCACGAACGTGTATGGACCATTGGGTATGGCGATTGCCCCGAGCGGAAACTTAGTGGTCGACGTGATTGGCGAAGCCGGTGGATTCCGCAACAGTGTTTTTGCCGACGTCAATGGCCAGACGTATGCGAATAAGCTGAGCACCACAGGAGTAATCGATTCTTTTCCACCTGCGTACGCAACCTCGAATGGCTCATTGTGGGGCAGCGGTGGCGCCTCCGGATCGAACGCTGGAAAATTGATCAAGTTTAACAATGACGGCACGATCAATACCGTTTACAACATTGCGGGGCTCAACATCCAGTATGGTCTATGGACCAATCCAGTAAACGGTCATTTGATCGGGGAAGGAGCGTTCGGGCTAGTGGATGTTGATGTTTCCACCGCTACGCCAACTTTCCGACAGATCAATAACGCTCCATCTGACGGCGTGACCGTATCGCCTGACGGGACGATCGTTTACACGTCTCAAGTGGCAGGGTACAACATCGCGACCGGCGCACTGGTCTTCGGACCGATATTCATTAGTGGCGCAGACGGCATGGGGATCATAACCAGCAACAATGCCCTCAACGGCAATATTATCGTGAACACTAACTTCGGGCAGCTGATCATGATTAATCCCCTCACTCAGGCGCAGACTATTATCGCTACTGGTGGTACGCGCGGAGATTACACAACCCCCGATCCTAACGGTTCGCTGCTGTTCACGCAAACTTCCGAGATTTTCCGGCTCAGTTGCGGCGCGGGATGCGCTATTGGAGGCGGGCCCAGCGGTGTACCGGAACCGTCTACCTGGCTACTGATGTCGGGTGGATTGGCCGCGTTGCTGTTTTTCGGCTGGCGCAGGCAAGTTCAACCCTAAAGCTGACAGCGGCACTGCTTCGCGCGAGATTTTAGTCTCATCAGGCTCCCGTGAACCGTTTGGTTCCGGGGGCTTGATTTTTTCAGACTGTGGCCATCCAGCATGGTAAAACGCGAGCCCTGTTATGCTGTTCTAGACGAGGACCCGGTGAGCCATGGTCGGCTTCGGCCTATCAGACCGGCGAAGACCACCTGCCGACCTCCAGGAACAAGTTGTGGGGCTGCCTCGAGCGCCCTAAGCTACTTAACCAACTAACGGAGAATACCAATCATGTTCAAGAAAATGTTCTACGCGGCTGCGGTGCTTGCGTTCACCGTAAGCCTCGCGCTTCCCCAAGGAAAAGGCGGTGGTGGCAAAGGCGCGCCCAAGGGTCCAGGAATGGCGCTTTCTTCGCCCGACTTCCAGGATGGCGGCATCATCCCCGACAAGTTCACCCAAGCCGATCCCATGCCGGTTTCGCCGCGCCTGGAATGGACCAATGTGCCCGAGAACACGCAGAGCTTCGTGCTGATCATGCATGATCCGGATAACGCGCTGAACGGCGGGACCGACGACGTCCTGCATTGGATCATGTTCAATATTCCGGGAACCGCTCGCAGCCTTGCCGGCGGTCTGCCGAGCGACGCGCAGCTACCCGATGGGACCATCCAGGCCAAGGGAATCCGCAATGTGGGCTACATGGGACCCGGCAACGCGGCTATCAATCCGTACCATCACTACACGCTGGAGCTTTACGCTTTGAACGCGAAACTTACACTGGGTCCCGACGCCACACGCGCAGACATCATGAAGGCTATGGACACCCACACCGTGGGCAAAGCCGTTCTGGTGGGCCGTTTCAAGCGGCCGCAGTAAGTCAGTTTGCTGGTGCGCGCGGGTTAATCGACGTAGACGCGCTTGACCCGCGCGCTGATTCCGCACAGAACACCGTAAGAAATCGTACCTGCCACGCGCGCCATCTGTTGCGCGTCGATACTGACCTCGCCTTCCGATCCCAGAAGCGTCACCGCGTCTCCGACTCGAATCTCAGGCGAAGCAGTTACGTCGATGGTGGTTAGATCCATGGAAACCGCCCCCACGATGGGAGCCAGTCTTCCGCGCGCGATCACTTGACCGCGATTCGATAGCCTGTGCGGAATGCCATCGGCGTAACCCGCCGCCAGAACTGCGATGCGCATCGCACGGCCCGCGCGGTGCATTCCGCCGTATCCAATCAAGGCCCCTGCTTCCAGGTCTTTCACCGCCAGCACCGAGGCCTTCCAGGTGAGCGCTGGTTTCACGTCCAGCCGGCGCTTGGGGGCTGAGCCACGCGCGGGCGACACGTATCCGTAGATGGCGTGCCCCGGCCGCACCAGATTCCACCAGGCTTCGCGGCGATGATACGCCACCGGGATGGTACCGGAAGCATGCACATAGCGCGGGACCAGACCGGCGGCGCGCAGGCCTGCGAGGACACCTTCGAAATGCTGGATCTGCTCGCCGGTCTGCGAGCTTTCGTAATTCGCCGAAGATGCGAAATGGGTCATGACGCCTTCGCAGGGCGAGGGCGCCGCAGCGACAGCTCGAGCCACTACATCAGGCTGCGCCCGCGTACCCAGGCGACCCATGCCGCTATCGATCTTCAGATGATACGGAACCCGCGCGGCCGGCAGATCGTCGAGGGAGTGAATCACGGGCGTCAGCTCGAATTCTTCCAGACCGCCCCGCTCTTCCGGGAGAAAATCCGCCATCACCAGGATTCGCGCGCGGACGCCCTGGCGCCGCAGGTACGCGCCTTCTTCCACGTTCGAAACCGCCAGCCAGGTGACGCCTTCGGCCTCCAATGCGCGCGCGACTTCCGGCGCGCCGTGACGATAGGCGTCAGCCTTGACGACTGCCATGACGTCCACTTTGTCGCCCACCGCTGCGCGCACAGCGCGATAGTTCGCGCGAATTTGCCCGAGGGAAATTTCTACCCAACTTCTCATGACTTGTGATCCGCTCGTGCACTAGCGAGCCTTGTCAGCAGTTTCTCATACGCGTCGGTCACCCCATCCCAGCTATAACGCTCGCGGACGCGTTCGCGAGCCCGGGTTCGCAGCATTTCACGCTCGGACTCAGGCATATCGAGTGCGCTTTGCATGACCTGCGTTAACGTGGAGCGCTCAAACGGCAATCCGGCGCCGCCGGCCACTTCTGCGTTCTCTGGTGTATCGAGATAAAGCGTGAGCGCCCCGCGACCCATCGCCTCGATCAATGCGGGATGCGTGCCGCCGACCTCGGTGGCGTGGATGTACGCGAAACAATGCGAGCCCAGCTCGCGGTAGCCTTCGCCGTAGATCGCGCCCGGGATCACGACGCGCGGATCACGGGTATCCCGAACGCGGGCAATGTAGTCCGCCGCGTAAGGAGCGTCGCCGATCAGAGCCAGCTTCATAGGAGTCTGCACTTTTTCGAATGCTTCGCGTACCAGTAAAGCGTTGTTCTCCGGCTCCAGGCGGCTCACATACAAAAAGTAGCAGTGTCTTTGGAGGCCGAGCTTTTCCAACACGGCAGAGGTCGCCACTTGGCCGATCTCCGCGCCATAGGGAATCATTTCCGACGTTCGCTGGTACTTCTCGCGATAGTAAGTTGCAATGGCCGCGGCATCGGTCACCACCGCGTTGGGCATCCACGTAGCCAGGCGTTCGGAAACGCGATACCAGGCCTTCGCCAGCGCATTCCATTTCTTACGATGGCGCTCCAAGCCGTCCACATTCAGCGCAACAGGCATGCCGAGCGCGCGCGGAATCCATGTGAACATCGCGTTGGCGGCGTTGCAGTACAGCACGGCGTCCTGACCCCGCGTTGCAGCCAGATACAGCGTGGAGAAGAACGTATGCACGATGGTGTCGAAGTATTTATGCCGGATTGTCGGCAGGTATTTCAATCCGACGCCGCGGTAGGTTTGCTCGGAATGCGCTTCGCGGCAGTACACGGTAACCATGTGCCCGCGGGCAGCCAGGCGTGTGGAAAGCTCTTCGGCGAAGGTTTCGAAACCGCCATAGCGCGCCGGGATGCCGCGAGTGCCGAGGATGGCGAAGCGCACTCTTTAGATTCGCCGATTAGCTGCGAGCAGCGCGGCCGCGAGCTACTGCCCGGGCGGTTGGACGGGGCGCAGGCCTGCTGACAGGCTCGTAGGAAAACCAGCTTGAGATGTAGTCGTCCTTGACTCTGCGGCGCTTCATGATCTCGCGGCGCTTTACGATCACCCGCCGCCAGTTGCGCGCAAGATACCAGAAAGCTTTGAGCGATCCGTGCTCGTGCACTATACACGCGCCCACCACCACCAGATCTCGTGCCGTGATAGACATCCAATTGCGACGATACAGATCCGGCGTCATGTTCTTCAATCGCAGCAGGAACCGGTTCTTGACCGAGTGCATATTGATCACAGCCGGCAGAGCGCGCCGATTTCCCGGCAGCACGTTGCGTACATGATAGCCGCGAGCCAGAGGTGTATATATGCAACGCCAGCCCATCAATTGGGCACGCCAGGCCACATCCGCGTCTTCCCGGTATACGAAGAAATCCGGATCGAAAAACTCGCCGAGTATGGCAACGTCCTCGATCATGGAACGCCGGTACAGCGCCGCGGCCGCCGTTGCACCGAACACATACTCAAAATTCAGGTAGTGGCCGTTGTCCACTTCCTGGCTGCCGCGATCCAGGTGGCGCAGCATAGGCGTGAAATAGATGCCTGTGGAATCCACCAGCTGCTTGTCGGGCAAATCGAAAGTCGCGCGGATGGTCAGCAGCTTTCCGCAAACCGAACCCACCTTTGGATCCACCTGGCCGGCGTCCACCAGGGCCTGTATGAAGTTAGGCAGCAGTAGCACGTCCGGATTCAGGGTCAGCACCCACTCGCCCTGGGACAGCGCGATCGCCTGATTTTGCGCAGCCGCGAACCCGAGGTTCTCGTCGTTATAGTAGATCCGGCACTGTTCGGCGAACTGCTCCAGCAGATCTACCGTACCGTCCGTAGAGGCGTTGTCGATGACCACGACCTCCATATTCGAGTACTTCTGTTCGAGGACCGATTCCAGGCAACGTTTGATGAACCTGCCGCTGTTATACGTGACAATTGTTACGGATACTAAGTCTTTGAGAGCCATCGCGTCCGTTTTCTTTATATTTTTTTATGATTCCCGGACTGCAGTGTCCGGGGCGAGCGCAGGACCAGGCGCTTTCCGGCGAACCGCATTATTTTGTAACAACTAGCGACAGGGCTGAGGTTCTTCTGTCGAATCATCCCCGCGACCATCCGCGGAACCGCGCCGACCACCGCCGCCAGGCAAACTCCCCGGAATTGCCAAGGGCGAAAGTACTTTCCAGCATATCTTATAAGACTATCATACCAATACTCTTGCATGCGAACCGGCGGAAGCTTCTTCACTGAGTGCCCGCCCGTATGCTCGGCCCGAACCTGTGGTACGTACTGGATTTGATAGCCCGCATCTACCGCCCGGCGGCAGAAATCCACATCCTCGAACCAAACCGGATGGAAGCTCTCATCGAACCCGCCCAGACGTTCCCAGACGTCGCGGCGGATCATCAGGAAGGCGCCCGCCGGCTGTTCTACCGGACCCGTCTGGTTCAGATCCCGATCCAGGTATCGATAGCCGCGGTTGACCGGATTATGCGGCCACAACCAGTTGAGTCCCAGCAGCTCGAAAATCATCGAGGCGGGCGTCGGTAGGCGCCGGATCGTGAATCCAGCCTGGGGACGGCCATCCGCATCCGTAAGCTGCCCTGCGGCCAGGCCGTGTTCCTGGCAAGCCTCGACTAGGGCGACCACCGACGTTTTCAGGCGGACATCCGGATTGAGAAGCAGAATCTGGTCGGCTGTGGATTCCCGGAATCCCTGGTTTGAAGCGCCCGCGAACCCGCGATTTTCCTGGTTGGCGATGACCTTGACGCCGGCGCGTTGCCCCACGTTTTTCAAAGTCTGATCTGAAGAGGCGTTGTCTACCACCGTTGCAACAACACCGGGAGCCATCTCAGCGAGTGCGTCAAGGCAGCTCAAGATCACCTCCGCCGAGTTGTAGGTGACAATTACGGCCCCGACAGCCAGAAATAGGCCCTCCAGTAATGGTCGAACCCGGTCTGCCGCTGGATCTCACGAATGGTATGATCGCTTTCCCTTACGAATGCTTCAATGTTTTTGGACGCCGAACCCTCCGCCGGTATGGTTCGAGCGAGCCGCATGCCCGCAATCTTACCCTGAAGGTAAGCGCCTGCACACCCGTGGCGGAGAGCTACCAATCCCCACAGCAATTGCCCCGCCACGATCGGCCAGCGGGAAAAATCGCGGAAGTACTTTGCTGTCAACAAGACTTGGTTGCGTGCCATTAGCCGCACTGCGTATTTATTCCACGCTCCCCATGTCGAACTTCCCAAATGGTAAACAATTGCACTGGGAACGTAGACGCCCGATCGTCCCTTTGCCGCGCATCGAATTCCGAAATCGACATCTTCAAGGTAGGACTCGAAGGTCTCGTCCAGCGAACCGATTTCCTCGAATAATCTGCGCCGGAATAAGGCTGCGGTCATCGGCGCCATGCGGATCGGGCGAGGCTCGTTCCAGAACGGCCCATCCGGCTTGCCCGAGCCGCAGCGGTAAGCGCACGCTCCCCGGGATATCGCATCGAACGCGCCGTCGATGATCGACGGATCGGCCGCCGTCAGCGTTTTGCCGGTGGCGAACCACACCTCGTTATCCTGCACCGCGGCCAGCAGGTTCGCAAGCCAGGCCGGATCGAGAGTCACGTCGTTATTTAGAATTCCGATCCAGTCCGCGTCCGTGGCCGCGATACCGCGGTTCACCGCGGCAGCGAATCCGAGATTGTTTTCGAGGCGAATCACTCGAGCGCCGGCGCGCTCCGCCAAGGCTGCGGAATCGTCCGCCGATCCGTTATCCACCACAATGATTTCGTCGAATGCGCGCGTCTGTTCGCGCAGATTGGCCAGCAGCGCCTGCAGAAGATCCCTCCGGTTCCAGTGAGGAACTACGGCGGCCACCTTCATGAGAACCGCTTCTTGACCAGGAACCACAAGTTATAGAAGCCGTCGCGCCAGGGATTCAGTTTGATCTCCCCTAGCCGGGAGCTGTATA
>Ga0157378_10002460_pt1 | contig 16464 bp, 16 predicted proteins | sample M65metaG_FD_115309 | JGI IMG/M metagenome (GOLD analysis project Ga0157378, IMG submission 115309) | Miscanthus rhizosphere microbial communities from Kellogg Biological Station, Michigan, USA - M6-5 metaG | ecosystem: Host-associated > Plants > Roots > Rhizosphere > Soil | place: USA: Michigan...
CGAACCCCGATTGAGCGGTTCAGAGCCGCTTGTCCTACCATTGAACGATCTCCCAGGATTGCGGCAGGGCGTGGATGCTACACGGCGCGAAACGCATCGGTCAACATCCTCATTCCGGCTTCCATCGCCCGGCCTTCGCGCGGTTTCGTGCGACAATCGCCGGGCGAGGATGAGATCGTGTTACCCGAAGTTTTCGAGTGTCCGCAGTGCCAGCGGCAGTTTGTCTTCGAGCTCGTCGAGAACACCGACGACCGCTCGATCTACTGCCCGCAGTGCAAGCGCTACCTCGGCGAGAAAGACCTCAACTTCATCCTCATCTCCGAGATCGAGGAGCTGACCGAGCGCCTCCGCTTCGAGCGCGAACGGCTGGAGAAGGACGAAGCGGTCTACTCCATGTCCGACTGCGACGCCGAGCTGAAACTCTACGGCACCGAGGTGCACAAGATCGTACACATTCTTCGGAAGGCAGTCGCGGAGCTGGATGCGCTGAAGGAGAATTACCGGTGAGGCAGGGATGAGGGAGATGAGGCAGGGACGAGGGAGAAGAAATATCCCGCGTTGCTTGCCTCATCCCCTCGTCCCTGCTTCTTCTCCCTCGTCCCTGCCTCTTCTCCCTCGTCCCTGCCTCTTCTCCCTGACTCACCACAGCAAAACCGTGTGCTTGGCCAGGTAGTACCAGAGGCTGGCCGACGTCAGCAGCGTGAACCATCGCGCGGATGGAAATGACGGGATGATCAACGCCGCGCTGACGACGAAGAGGTCGGCGAAGATGCGCAGGAAGCCGAAGTCCTCCAGCCAGATCGTGTGGGGCAGGATCGAGAAGATCGCCAGGTAGCCGAGCCAGGCCAGCCGCCACTCCAGCGGCGCGCGCGAACGGCGCCACACCACCACGATGACGATGACGACCGCGGCGAGGAAGAGGCTTTCGAGGAAGTAGAGACGCTGCAGGTGATCGCGGCGATACGAGGCTGCGGCAAGGAATCGGGCGAACTCGACGAAGGGCAGCTCCCTCTTCGGCGCGCCGGCGCGGAGTGGTGAGACGCCCCATCGAATCGCCAGAAAAAACTGCCAGATCGCGTAGACAGCGATTGGGACGGCGAAGGTGACGATGGCAATTCGACGCTCGCGCCGCATCAGCTTCTCGATCAGCCACGCCGCGGCCAGCGCGACGGCGAGCAGCAGCGTGGTCTCCCGAGTCAGCACCGCGCACGTCAGCAGGATCGCGGCGGCGGTGTTTCGCCGCGAGGCGATCGCCCAGATCGCGCCCATGGCGAACATTGCAGCCACGATCTCGGCAAGATCGCGCGAAAACGTCAGCACGAAGCCGGGATAGAGCGGGACGATCGCGCCCCACATCGCGTTCAGTCCGAATCGTTTGGCAAAGGCTCCGGCGAAGGCTGCCATCGCCGCCGCGGCAACGATGTTCACCGCCACCAGCAGCGCCGGAATCCACGCCGAGTTGCCGAGCGACAGGATCCAGACGATGAACGGATAGCCGATCCGCTGCTGCCGGTACGGCGGGTTGTCGAGCCGGATCCCGTGCGCTTTCTGTTCGCCGCTGAACGGATTGAGCGCCAAGCGATAGAACGTCAGCCCGTCGTAGCCGCCGATGTTCGGAATCACCGTCAGCCCGGCCGGCACCTTCGAGGCGTCGACGTTCTCCCCGCCGGCGATTACGAAGAGGGAAACGTCGCCGTTGCGCGTCCGGAGCAGCAGCACGAAGAAGGTGATGTAGCAGATGGCGATGATGACCGCCGGCACGAGCGGCGAGTTGATCCATCGCGGCGTCTTCATCGACGGCGATTATCCACCGTAACTTTTCGCTGCCTCGGCGGTTTAATGAGCGATTCATGAATCCCGCGGACCAAATGCACGAGCGGCTGCTGATCGAGGCGGCGCAAAAGGACCCGAGCCGGTTCGCGGAGCTGTACGAGGAGAACTTCGGGCGGGTGTGGGCCTTCGTGATCCGGCGCGTACGCGATCGATCCGTGGCGCAGGACATCACCTCGGAGGTTTTTCATCAGGCGCTGGCGAATGTGCAGAAGTTCGAGTGGCGCGGTCTGCCGTTCGCGGCCTGGCTCTATCGCATCGCCGCGAATGCCATCGCCGACCACTTCACGCGAACGGCGCGCGAGCAACAAAGCGGCGAGCGTGAGATTACGGTCGCGCCTCGGGAGATGGAGACGATCGAACGGCGCGCGTCACTCTTCCGATTCGTCGATCGCCTTCCGATCGATCAACGGCGCGTGCTGGTGATGCGATTCGGCGAGGAGCGCAGCATCCGCGAGATCGCCTCGGCAATCGGCCGGAGCGAAGGAGCGGTCAAACAACTTCAATGGCGAGGCCTGCAGACGTTGCGGACCTCCATGAGCAAAACAGTGGATGGGAACCATGGCTGAGCGCGATCTGATCGAACGGCTCGACGATGCGATCGAGTCCATCCTGGCCGGCCGGCGGGATGGACTGGCGCTCGCCGATCCCGAGCTGGCCACGCTGCTGATCGTCGCGGACGACCTGCGCGATCTGCCCGACCCGAATTTCCGATCGAAACTGAAAGCGGCGCTGCTGCCCGCACTGGAGAATGACATGACCACGATGACCGAGGAAGCAACGACAACTACCACTACGATCACTCCCTACCTGCTCGCCAACGGCGCCGACGACCTGATTGCCTTCATGCAGGACGCGCTTGGAGCCGAGCTGCTGGCGCGCCATCCGGCACCGGACGGCCGCGTGATGCACGCGGAGCTGCGCATCGGCAATTCGACGATCGAGTTGGGCGATCCCGGCGATGCCTACGAGCCGTTCGGAAGCGCAATGCATCTCTATATCGATGACATCGACGGCGTGTATGCACGCGCGCTGGCTGCCGGCGCCACCATGACTCATCCTCCGACTGACCAGCAATATGGCGATCGCGAGGCCGGAGTGAAGGACCGTTGGGGCAACGTCTGGTACATGGCCACACATCAGGAGGACGTGTCCGAGGAGGAGTTCCAGCGGCGGCTGGCCGGCGGCGGAGGCAAACCGCACAAGGAGCCGGGAGTCGGTCCGCGCCCCGAGGGCTACTCCACGGTCACGCCGTACCTCCACGCGAAGGGAGCGCGATCTCTGATCGCCTTCATGGAGAACGCGTTCGGCGCGAAGGTCGAGCATCTGACGGAGATGCCCGGACGCCAAGTGGCCCACGCCGGCATTCGCATCGGAGACTCGATGATCGAGCTCGGCGAAGCGCGCGAAAGCACGGGGACGATGCGCGCCGCCATCCACCTGCACGTGCCCGACGCCGACGCCACCTACGAGCGTGCCCTGCGCGCCGGCGCGAAGTCCGTCACTCCGCCGGAGGACAAACCGTACGGCGAGCGGGCGGCGTTCGTCATCGATCCGTTCGACAACCACTGGTACATCGCCACCACGAAGTCCTAAAAGCATTTCACGCGGAGGCGCGGAGACGCGGAGTCTTCTCTGCTCCTCCGCGTCTTCGCGTCTCCGCGTGAAACCGTTCCCCAAATCATCCGTAGCACCACCGACAAAATAGGATCGAGGTGTGTTCATGCGGATGATGAAGGTTGCAGTGGCGGTGGTCGTGTTGGCGCTCATGGCGAGCGCCGGTCTCGCGCAATCGAAAGAGCGCGCGGACATTCCGGAGCAGGCGAAGTGGCGGCTGACCGATCTCTATCCCAGCGATGATGCCTGGCGCGCGGCGAAGGAGAAGTTCATCGCCCGCGTCCCCGAGGCCAAGAAGCTCAAAGGGACGCTCGGCCAGTCGGCGGGGCAGCTCGCGGCCGGATTGACTCTGCTCAGCGATCTCAACAAAGACTTCGGCCGCTTCTACATCTACGCGGGACTGACATCCGACCAGGACACGCGCGACACCAAGTATCGCGCCATGAAGCAGGAGATGGATCAACTCGGATCGTCCTTCGGCTCCGATACTTCCTTCGTCGAGCCGGAGATTCTGAAGATAGATCGCGCCACGATCGACGGTTACATTGCCAAAGAGCCGAAGCTCGCGCCGTACACTTTCTACCTCCACGATCTGCTGCGCCGGCAGGCGCACACGCTCTCCGAGCCGGAGGAGAAAATCATCGCCGACGCCGGGTTGATGTCGTCCACGGCGAGCGACGTCTACGGCGTCTTCACCAACGCCGACTTCCCCTTCCCCACCGTCACGCTGGCCGACGGTACGTCGCGCAAGCTCGACCTGGCCACCTTCTCCGTTTCGCGCTCGCTTCCGAGTCGTGAGGACCGCAAGAAGGTCTTCGAGTCATTCTTCGGCGCGCTCGGCGACTACCGCGGAACGATCGGTACCGCGCTCAACGCCGAGGTCCAGAAGGATCTGTTCTATCAGCGGGCCCGGAAGTATCCGACCACGCTCGAAGCCTCGCTAGACGCCGATACGATCCCTCCCTCGGTCTACACGAAGCTGATCGAGGGCGTGAACGCCAACCTGCCGACGTTTCACCGCTATCTCAATCTCCGCAAGCGAATGACCGGCATCAGCGATCTGCACTACTACGATCTCTACGCGCCGCTGGTGGCCAACACCAAGCTGGAGTACTCGCTCGACGAGGCGAAGAAGAACATTCTCGGCGCCGTCGCGCCCCTCGGCACCGGCTACACCAGCGTGATCGAGCGCGCCTTCAACGATCGCTGGATCGATCTCTATCCGAACGCCGGAAAGCGCACTGGCGCGTATTCGAACGGCGGCGCGTACGACGTGCACCCGTACATGCTCATCAACTACAACGGCCGCTACGACGACATGAGCACGGTGGCGCACGAGCTCGGCCACACGATGCAGAGCTACTTCTCGAACAAGACCCAGCCCTTCCCCACCGCCGGCTACCCGATTTTCGTGGCCGAGGTGGCGTCGACGTTCAATGAGGCGCTGCTGAACGACTACATGCTCAAGCAGATCAAGGACCCGGCCACGCGCCTCTCGCTCCTCGGCAACTACCTCGAGGGGATGAAGGGCACCGTCTTCCGCCAGACGCAGTTCGCCGAGTTCGAGCTGCGCATCCACGAGGCCGCGGAGAAAGCGAGCCGCTCACCGGCGACTCGTTCGACCAGATGTACCTCGACATCGTCAAGCGCTACTACGGCCACGACAAGGGAGTCTGCATCATCGACGATGTGATCAAGCACGAGTGGGCCTACATCCCGCACTTCTACCGGACGTACTACGTCTACCAGTACGCCACGTCCGCCACCGCCTCGGCCGCGCTGTCGGAGAAGGTGATGTCCGGCGACGCCGCCGCAACGAAGCGCTACCTGGCCTTCCTCTCCGCCGGCGGCTCGAAGTACCCGATCGATCTGCTCAAAGACGCCGGCGTCGATATGACGACCTCCGAGCCGCTCGACCTGACGATGAAGAAGATGAATCGGGTGATGGACGAGATGGAAGCGATTCTGAAGCAGATGGGGAAATAGCGCGCTTTGCGCGCGTTGTCTGCGTGCCGCGTTGTCTGCGCTATCGCGCGTTGTCTGCGCCTGCGGGCGCGTAGGCGATGCGGAACTGTCTGCTAAAGACCACGCGCCCGGCAGGCGCAGACAACGCAGCGAAGCATGCAGACAACGCGCGACAGCGCAGACAACGCGGCGAAGCCGCAGCTATCCCGGGAACCTTCCCCGCCCGCCCATCCCGCCCCGTCCGCCGCGGCCTCGGTTGCCGCCGCGATTGTCGCGATCGGGACGATTGCGGGAGGCGGCCAGCGCTGATTGCAGTGCGTTCCACTGCGTCTGCGTCAGCAGCGTGCGCTCGGCGGCGAGCAGTTGCACGCGACGATCGAAGAGTGCATCGCGGATTCCGCGGAGCCGCTGGCCGGCGCCGGTGATGTCGGCGGCGGCCGGTTGGCTGGATTCGACTGTCTCGCGCAGCTCGCGCGCGGCCACCATGCTGTCGCGCTCGAGCTTGGCGATCTCGTCGCTCTGCTCGTGACTGATGCGATCGAGCGACGCGATCTGATCGCTGGTCAGCGTCACGGCGACGCTGATCTGCGGGTCATGCCACCAGTCGCCGGGCGGCATCATGTCCAAACCATCGGATGTCCCACCGGCGCGTTGGAAACCGCCAGCCCGAGGATTGTCGGGAAAACTGCGGGGGCGGCGATCGGTGTCGCCGGTATCCGAAGTACAGGTTACGAAGGTCAGCGTGATCAGCGAGAGAAGGAAGGCTCGAGCGATTCGCATGCGCTTCATGGTTGCCACCTACGCCGTCCGATGCAAACTGTTGAAACCGTTTCCCGCCCTTTGTCTTAGAATCGTTGCAGTCCACCAATCCGGCAGAAAACGAGGTGTCAATGCGATCGATCATCGTCGCGGTTCTCTCCCTGTTCATGGCCACTGCAGTGCTGGCGTGGGAGCCGAAGGACGCGCCGCCGCGTCCTCCGGACAACGGCGGCCCGCCTCGGGTTTATTACGCGCACTCCCACTACGCGGCCACCCCACAGCTGGCCGGCCTCGACGACCGGCTCTCCATTCACGTTCAGAATTTCGGCACCCTGCTGAAGAACGCGAACGGCAATTGCCAGGGCATCGTCCTCTTCCTCGATGGGATGCCGATCAAGGGAGACAAGGCCGAATCGTGTGATCCGGTTGCCGGCGTCGTGCGCTACCGCCTCCTGCGAGCGAAAGATGACGACGTCGCCTGGCACACGCTCCTCGGCAGCCCCCCCGGCTATGCGCACCCGGTCGACGTCAGCGTCGGATCCGATGCGCAATTTTCGATCCCGAGCACCGCGCAATTCATGCTGGAAATCATCCCCCACACCCAGTTCCTGATCTTTCTCCTGCTCCTCGCGATCTCCCTGGCCATCTTCATCCATCTCTGCCGGACGACCAGTCTCGTACGCAGCGGGACGCATCCCGAGCCCAACAAGAGGCCCTATTCGCTGTCGCTCTTCCAGATGTCGTTCTGGTTCTTCCTGGTCATCGCCTCGTACGTCTTCATGTGGATGATCACCGACGAGCTGGACACGATTACTGACTCGGTACTGGCCCTCATCGGCATCGGCGCCGCCACGGCCCTCGGCGCCGCGCTGATCGACAAGAACAAGACCGCCCCCGCGCCCGACGAGCCGGGCGGAACATCGCGCGGCTTCCTCAACGACGTGATGAGCGACCCGACCGGCGTCAGCCTCCACCGCTTCCAGATGTTCGTATGGACGCTGGTGCTCGGCGTGATTTTCCTCGGATCGGTCTACAAGAACCTGGAGATGCCCCAATTCAGCGCCACGCTCCTCGGCCTGATGGGCGTCAGCTCCGGCACCTACCTCGGCTTCAAAGTTCCGGAAAAACAGGGCAGTGATACGCCGCCCGGAGCAACGACGCCGGAACCGGAGCCGGAAAAGGCTGCCTAGCGGCGTTGTCTGCGCCTTCGGCGCGTTGTCGGTTATCTGCGCGCTGCGGCGCGCGTGGATGAGTTTTCAAATGCCGCGTCAGCGGCAACGAAGAAGGTAGCGAGGGGTTGCGAGCGCTTTTGGCGAGCAACCCCTCGTGTGCGGATATTGAGAATCGTGCCGCGTCAGCGGCTCCAGATCGTCAAGCCGAGGATGTTTCGCGATTCTCCAGTGCCGCTACGCGACACAAGACAGGGCGATCGTTTTCGGCCTTTGTCCACGCGCGGCAGCGCAGACAACCGACAACGCGGCGAAGCCGCAGACAACGCGCGAAGCGCAGTATCAGGAGTCCAGCAACCGCAAGATCGCCGTCAACTCCCGCTTCACATCCACGAGCGCTTTGGAAACGCCCATCGATGGCGGGGGCGCGGGCGGCGTGACTTCACCACTCGGTGACGCCAGCTCGAGGTCGAGCTTCTTCTTCGCCCCGGCGATGGTGAAGCCCTCGGAGTAGAGCAGCTGTTTGATGCGGAGGATGATGTCGATCTCGCGGCGGTTGTAGAGACGCTGTCCGCCTCCGCTCTTGTTCGGCGCCAGCGGCGGAAACTCGGTCTCCCAGTAGCGCAGCACGTACGGCTGCACCTCGGCGATCTTGCAAACCTCGCCGATCTTGTACAGCCGCCCTTCGTCGTCAGCAGACATCGAGAGCCGATTATAGGAGCCTATTCGCTGCCGAACGCCACCGCGCCCGCGCCGTCGGTCTCGATCTTTCCCTCGATCTCGTTGAACAGACCGACCGACGCGGCGAAGACATCGTCGACGGTGATCTCGTTCATGCAGCCGTGATGCATCAGCGGACACTCGCGTTTGTAGCAAGGCTGGCAGGCGAACGGTTTGCGGACCACGCGCGATGCGCCCGGAATCACCGTGCGATCGGGATCGGTCGGTCCGAAGATCGACACCGAGGGGACGGCAAGAGCGGTGGCCAGATGCAGAGGGCCGCTGTCGTTCGTCACGACGACCGAACAGTGCGAGATCGCCGCGGCAAGATGCAGCACATCGCCCTCATCGCCAATGATCGGAAGGCCGCCGGTTGCGGCCGAAATCGTATCGGCCTGATGCCGCTCGCCGGGGCTGGTCAGCAGCACCACCGAGAACCCGGCACCGCGCAGCCGCTGCGCCAGCTCGCCGTAACGATCGTCGCCCCAATGCTTGGCGCGCCCGTAAAGCCCGCCGGCATGCAGACCGAACACCGGCTCGTCGAGACGGACGCCGGCATCGCGCAGCAGCCGTCCGGCGCGCTCGCGAATGTGCAGAGGGATGGACATCGTCGGAATCTCGTCGACCACACGCGGGGCATTCATCGCCGCCAGGAGCGTCGTGTAATCGTCCAGCTGATGGCCGCGCGACGGATCGCGGCGCACGCCGTGCGTCAGCAGCATGCCGCGAGCATCGGTGGCGTAGCCCCAACGCTCGCCGATACCGGCGGCGAACGCCACCATCGCCGCGCGGAACGAATTCGGGAGGATCACCGCACGGCGGAAGCGGCCCGCCTTCAGCAGCCGGATGCGCTCGCGCGTATCGCCGTTCCAGGGAATGACGTTGCGGAAAATGCCGGCCGAGGCCAGCAGCGAGGCGATGTGGCGCGGCGCGGCGACCGTGATTCCCCCTTCGCTGCGATAGCGATGGTGGAGCGCCCGGTAGGTAGGGAGCGCGAGGACGTTGTCCCCGACCCAATTGAGGCCGACTACGACTGTTTCACAGGTCATCTGTTGCTTCGACTTCGATCTCACCCGACGCGTTCCCCTTCCAGCGGTCGTGCATCCACAACCATAACTCCGGACGATCCGCGATACGGCGAGAAATCACGTCGTTGATGCGCTTCGTCAGCGCCTCGGCGTTCTTCTCGTCCTCGCCCAATTGCTCGATTCGAATCGGTGCCTCGAACTCCAGGTAGTGCCCGGAAGCGTCGGGAATGCAAAAACCGAACACAATCTCTGACTCCTGACGCAAAGCCAGTTTTGCGGGGGCATCGGTGGTCCACGCCGGACGCCCGAGAAAGGGGACCAGAATGCCCTCGCGCGGCTGCACGGCCTGGTCGGGAAGCAGGACGATCGTGCCCTTCCGCGCCAGCGTTTTCAGAAGCACGCGCGCGGCCCGTTTGCGATCGACGACCTCCGCCCCCGTTCGCGCGCGCAGCGCGGCGAGATCGCGCTCCAGGAGCTCGTTGTCGAGCGGCCGGGCCACGGTGCTGACGTTTTTCACCAGGGCCATGATGGCCAGTCCCGCGATTTCCCAGGCGCCATAGTGCGCACTGATAAGAATGAGGCCCCGGCCTCGGGCGATGGCGTTTTCGACGAGCTCCACGTTGACGAACCGGCAATGCGACGGGATCTCCTCGATCGGCAAGTGCTGCATCCGGACGGTGGCCAGTGCCACGCGGCCGAAGTGTCGCCAGCATTCATCGATGATGCGTCGCCGCTCTGCCTCACTTTTCTCCGGGAAGGTCGCCGCGAGATTGCGCATCGCCAGCCGGTCGCGCCCGCGAAGAACGAGTCGCCCGAGGTTGCCGAGCCGCGTTCCCCAGCGATTGAGCGATTCGTGGGACGCCGAGCGAACGGCGCGGGCGACGGCGCGATACAAAACGTATTCGACGCGCTGCTGGAGCGCGTTCTTGCGGCGGCGGCTCATTGGGAAATGCGGGCGGCGATCGCCTCGAGGACTTCGGGCTCGACGATCATCTCCGCGACGATGGGGATGATGTCACGGTCGTCGATCTTGACGGCGTCTTTTTCGGTGGTGACGATCGTGGCGTCGCCGGCGGCGTTCCTGATGGTGGCGAGATCAGCGGCGGTGTAGCGATGGTGATCGCGAAAGCTCATCGTGCCGGTGACGTTCAAGCCGAAGTTGCGTAGGGAGTCGAAAAACTGCTCGTTGTTGGCGAGACCCGCGAAGGCGAAGACGCGGCCAACGTTATCCGGGATGGTGATGCGCAGGTTGCGTTGAATGACGAAGTCGGCGTCAGCGAGTGCGGAGCGCCCTTCGCGCATCACGCCGTCCGCGGTGTCGATGACTACGTCGACGTCGCGCGCGAGCTGAAGATGCTGGAAGCCGTCGTCGAGCACGAATAAATCGCAATCGTTCTGACTTAGAAACCGTATCGCATTCTCGTATCGTTTTGATCCGACGATTACGTCTACATTTTTCAGCTTGCTTTTAATGAGCACCGGCTCATCGCCGAAGCGGGCAGCGTCGAGCGACGTGACGACGCCGGCGTCGTTGCCGGCACGGCCGTAGCCCCGCGTCAGAATCGCCACGCGGAAGCCGCGCTTGATCAGGTAACGGGAGATGGCGATGACCGCCGGCGTCTTCCCCGCGCCGCCGGCGGCGAGGTTGCCGATCGAGACCACCGGCCGCGGCAGCCTCTTCCCCTTGAAGATGCCGCGGCGGTAGAGCGCGCGGCGCAGGCGGTTTACGCCGCGCCAGAGAAGCTCGACCGGTTTCAGAAAGATGTTCACGCCAGCAACTCGACGATGCGCGCGGCGGTGCGGGCCGCCGCGCCGCGGTTCTGTTCGACCGTCCGCCGCGCATGCTCGCTCATGGCGCGTTGGGTCGCCGCGTCGTCGAACATCTGCGCGGCGAAGTTGCAGACGCCATTCGCATCGCGCGCTTCGACCGCGCCTCCGTCGCGCAGAAAGACCCGCGCGATCTCGCGGAAGTTGGACATGTGCGGCCCGAAGCTGACCGGAACTCCGACGGCCGCCGGCTCGATCGGATTGTGTCCGCCGGTCCGCACCAGGCTCCCGCCGATGAACGCGGCGGTGGCGAAGCGATAGACCTTGGCCAGCTCGCCGAAGGTGTCGAGCAGCAGGACGTTTGCCGGCCCGTCGTTCCACTGGCTGCGGCGGATGAATGGGATGTTGGTCGCCGCCAGCAGGTTGGCCACGATCTCGAACCGCTCCGGCTTCCGCGGCGCGATGATGACGAAGGCGTCGTGCCCGGCGATGAAGCGCTCCACCTCCGGAATCAGCGCCTCATCCTCCCCTTCCATCGTCGACCCGAGAACCAGCACCTTGCGGCCGGCGATCATCGACTCCAGTTTCGGAGCAATCTCCAGCGGCCGGTCGTCCGGCACGTAGTCAAATTTCACGTTGCCGCTGGTCTCGACAACGGACGCCGGCGCGCCGATGGCGATGAAGCGCTCGCGGTCCGTCTCCTCGCGCGCCAGGATGCGGTCGTACTGCCGCAGCACCGAGGCCACGAAGGGGCGCAGCAGGCGATACCGCGGGAAAGAGCGATCGGAAATCCGCCCGTTCGCCAGCAGCAGCCGAAGCCCGCGCGCACGCGAAAGGCGAGTAGCGTTCGGCCAGATCTCGGTCTCCATCGTGGCGAAAACGCGCGGACGATGTTGTCCGAGGAATCGCTTCACACTCGATGCGAAATCGAATGGAAAGTAGGTCACCGTGGCCTCGGGGAACGTCCGCCGCGCCTGCGCCTGGCCGGTAATCGTCGTCGTGGTGAAGACGATCGTCGTCCCCGGACGCTGCCGCAGGATCTCATCGACCACCGGCCGCGCGGCCAGCGTTTCCCCAACTGACACCGCATGAATCCAGAGATCGTGCGCCGCCGCCGGCGTGCGATAGAACCCCATCCGCTCAGGGAAATTAGCAAGGTACTTTCCGCGCAACACGCCGGTGAAGAGAAAGTACGGCAGCGCCAGGATGAGCACGAGGTAGAGCAGCACCTCGTAGAGGACGAACATGGCGGGCATCATAACTTTCGAAGGAGCGCCAGCGCGCGTAGCGCCGTCGGCTCGACGGCTGTACCGCCAGCGGCTCGCTGGCGGTCTTTCGGTTCACGCGCCGCCGGGCCGGCGGCGGTCCAGCCGTCGAGCCGACAGCGCTACGGACGCCAGCGCTCCATCACGTAGTGGTCGTCGGCGGTGGCGCGGTTTCCGTCTCCGTGGGCGGCGGCGCGGTATCCGTGGATGTTGGCGGCGGCTCTGGCGTGGCCGTATCCGTCGGCGGTGTCTGCTCCAGCGCGGTGTCGGTCGTGCCCGTCGTCTCCGTCGTCGTCGGCGCCGCCGGCTCCGGCTTCTTCTCCGTCAGCACTTCCTTCTCGAAGAGGTAGCCCCAGCGCTTCATCCGCGAGAGCACCATGCGCTGCCGAAAGCGCAGCCGCTTGTTCGGCGACGCGGGACTCATGATCCTCGGATTCGGCAAGCAGCCGGCGAGCAACGCCGCCTGCGATGCCGAAAGGCCCGACGCCGACGTGTGAAAGTACGCCTCCGACGCCGCCTCGGCGCCGTACACGCGCTCACCCATTTCGACGACGTTGAGATAAAGCTCGAGGATGCGCTTCTTCGACAGGTGGCTCTCCAGCGAGCGGGCGATGAAGTACTCCTTCACCTTTCGCAGCGGATTGCGCGACGGCGAGAGGTAAAGGTTCTTGGCCAGCTGCTGGGTGATCGTCGAGCCGCCGTGCGTCATCTTCTTGCGCGCCCAGTCCTTGCGGATCGCTTCCTGGAGCGCATCGACGTCAACGCCTCCATGCTCGTAAAACGTGTCGTCCTCGGCCACGAGCACCGCGCGCCGCAGATATGGCGAGATGCGCGCGTACGCCACCCAGCGATAGTCGATGGCGTCGCTCTTTCCGGCGGCGCGCAGCTCGGCTTTGCGCTGCTCCATGAAGGCTGTCGTCGCCGGCGGATTCGCCGCCAGCGCGGAGACGTCGGGGAAGGTGATCCATTCGTACCCAACGAGCACGACGATGGCGATGACGAGAATCAGGAAGAGGCGCCGAAACACGGAGCGGGGATTCTATGATGACGGGCGATGACTCCCGTGATCGTCCTGACCACCGTCGGCGCCGATTTCGATGCGCGGCCGCTTGCACGCGAGCTGGTCGAGCGTCGGCTGGCCGCGTGCGTAAACATCGTGCCGGCGGTGACATCGATCTATCGCTGGCAGGGTCGAGTCGACGAAGAGGGCGAACAACTTCTGATCATCAAGACCGTCGATGCGAATGTCGATGAACTGCGCAATGTGCTCTTTGCGAGCCATCCGTACGACGTGCCGGAGTTCGTAGTGCTGCCGATCGCATCGACGTCAGACGCGTACGGCGCCTGGCTTCTGGAATCGACGGCGAGCTAACGCAACGATCACCAGCACCCCGAGTGTGCCGAACGAAATCGCCCGCCCTCGAGTGAACGACTCGGGCAGGTACTGAAGCCTGACCTGGTGCCGACCCTTCGGCACGAACACGCCGAGAAATGCATGATTGGCGAAACGAACCTCGACGCGGCGGTTGTCGATGTAGGCGCGCCACCCTTTCCACGCCGACTGCGATGCCACTACCCAGCCGTCGGCGGCCATGTCTGCATCGATGGCGAGACCGAAGCCGTCCTTGTGCAGCGTCAGAGTGCCGGGACCATTCGGCACCTCGTGCGGCGTCATCTCCGACGCTTCGATCCAGGCGAGATCGGAAAAATCCTTCGCCCGCGACATCCCCTTCAGCACCGGCTCGCCGCGCCGCTCGTAACGGATGCGCCGCGGAACGAAGGCGCGCGGCAGAGCGCGCGTGTTCTCGAACAGCTTCGCCGTCCGATCGCGCATCACTTCGCGCCAGCCGTCGGGCGGACTCATGCTCGTCGGAACAATGGCGTACCTGACATTGAGAAACGAGAGAAACGGCCGCTGCAGATCGCCGATGGCGTTGAACGAGACCGGTTGCGCGATCGACCAGAGCGGAAAGGTGTCGGCCAGCCGGGCGAAGGTCATCGCTTCGTACCCGCGCGGATCTTCGAGCTGGTAGAGCGCCGCCGAATCGGGGATGAGCACGAAGTGCGCGCCGGCCACGCGGAACGGCTCGGCGCTCTCCTTCGGGATCGCGTTGAGGATCGGGATCCTCGGATAGAACGCGCGCCGCGGCAGCGAAGGATAGATCGCGCCGTCTTCGACCATGCGCTGCCCGAGGAGGAGGATGAGGATGAGTGGAAAGGCACGGAGCTTTGTGAAGAGGAGCACGGCCAGAATCGCCAGCGGCAGCAGCTCCGCCAGCGCGTTGATGCGAATCACGTTCGCATCGACGCCAACTCCGAGCTCGTGCGCCCAGACCGCGTACGTGCCTGCGGCGAGGGCGACGACAACGACAGACACGATGACCGCTGCCCGCCTGCGGTTCTCGGCGATGCCATCGACAGCCAACCCCGCCAGAACCGACAGCGCGCACGCCGCGGCGAACGCCAGCCGCTCGTTGATGGCCATATCGAACAGCGGCAGTCGATGCAGAACGTTGCTCACCGGTGGTGCGCCAAACGCCGCACAGAGACAGACGAGCGCGAGACCGAAAAAGAACCACGTCTCCCTGCGGCGGCGCGCGACGACCAACGCTGCAATCGCCAGCGTCAGGACGATGCTTCCGACGCGCGCCGACTGCGGATCCCACTCCGCGGTCGTCGAGCCGCGCCACGGCTGGCCGCCCCAGAACGGAAAGAGCATCATCGCCGCGCGGTGCTCGATGTGCACCGGCCCGAACGAAATCGGCGTCGCCCGCATCTGGCGGCGCCCGTAAATCTCGACCGTCTGCTGGGAGGCCTCCAGAAATGGCAGAAGGAAGATTGCCGTGAGCAGCAGCGCGATCACGCCAGACGCGACGGCGATCGCAACCTGGGAGCGCAGGCGTCCCGCCTGCCGAGCTCGCGACACATTGAAACCGAGAACGGCGGGCGGGACGCCCGCGCCCCCAGGAAGGCGCGTCACCGCGATTTCGAAAACCCCATAAATCGTTCCCACCGCTGTCACATGCAGCAGCGACTCCGGATGCCCGGCGAGCACCAGCAGCGTCAGTGCGATCGTCAGAATCACCCCGCTGCGCACGCTCGCTTCGCGCACCACCAGGCGGACCGCGAAGAAAAGCAGCGGCAGAAACGCCCACGCGCGAGCCAGCGGCCAACCAATGAAGAAGGCCATGTTCCCGCTGAACATCCAGCCGGCCGCCGCCACCAGAGCCGCCAGCTCGCTCGTGACGAGTGACCGAAGGAAGACGAAGGCGCCAAAGCCGGCCAGGAAGAACGTCATCGCCGCGGCGAAGGTAAGGCTCGGCGCCAGCGGGATAACCATCCCGATCAGATTGAACGGATCGTACGGAGCCGGTTGCGCCGCCGCGGCCAGGATGTCGCCGCAGAGCATGAACGGGTTCAGCAGCGGCCACTGTCCGTGCGAAATCGCCGTCCGCACCGCGCTTCGCCACGGGATGATCTGGCAGTAGAGATCGGAAAGCGTTGCGTTATGTGCTTTCGGGACGCCGAGCTCGGCCGCGTACGCGTTCAGCGGCTCCGACAGATACGGCAGATCGATCGGCGCATAGACGCGCCCGGTGAGCAGAGCACGGCCCGTAAAGCAAAGAGGGAGAAGGACAAGCACGATCGCCGCGGTGCGCGACACCGGCTGCACGAACCGCCGCCACGCAACGATCAGCGCAATCGTCGTGGCGAGATAAAGAAGGAGCGCGGCCAAGTCGCGGAGCTATACGCGAACGCCCTGGGAGCGTCAAGTTTCCTACATGCAGTAGAACGGGAAGAGGGGTTCGGGGAGAGGAGTTAGAGTTGGTTCTGCGGGTTGGTTGGGTTGCCAAGTTGCCAGGCCGAGTTGCCGGATGCTGAGTTGCTAGGTTGCTGAGTTGCGTGGGTCGTCGTAAACCCTGCAACTCAGCAACTCAGTAACCCAGCAACCAAATCGGCAACCTGGCAACCCGGCAACTTGGCAACTTGGCAACCCCAAAACCAACCATGGAATCCATCATCATCCGCGGTGCCCGCGAGCACAACCTCAAGAACATCGACGTCGTCGTTCCGCGCAACAAGTTCGTCGTCATCACCGGCGTCTCCGGATCGGGAAAATCGTCGCTGGCGTTCGACACGATTTTCGCCGAGGGCCAGCGGCGCTACGTCGAATCGCTAAGCGCCTATGCCCGGCAGTTTCTGGAGCAGATGGAGAAGCCCGACGTCGACTCCATCGAAGGGCTCTCGCCGGCCATCTCCATCGAACAGCGCACCACCTCGCGCAACCCGCGCTCGACCGTCGGCACGGTCACCGAGATCTACGACTACCTGCGCCTGCTCTAC
>Ga0157378_10002462_pt1 | contig 16458 bp, 11 predicted proteins | sample M65metaG_FD_115309 | JGI IMG/M metagenome (GOLD analysis project Ga0157378, IMG submission 115309) | Miscanthus rhizosphere microbial communities from Kellogg Biological Station, Michigan, USA - M6-5 metaG | ecosystem: Host-associated > Plants > Roots > Rhizosphere > Soil | place: USA: Michigan...
GATCGCGATAACCTTTACCACATGCTTCTCGGCGGGCAGGTCCGGCGAAAAAAGCGGTAGCTCCTGGCCTTTCTTCAGGTGCCCGACATATTTTTCCGGCAACGTGAACCGGATCCGCAGCGGCCCTTCGGCAGTGACCCAGAACAGGCGATCGCCTTTCGCCACGGATTGGCCCTCGCGCGTGTAGCGGCGCGCCACGACGCCGCTGAAAGGCGCCATGATCCGCGTTTTTTCCAGTTCCAGCTCCAGCGAACGCTCTTCCTGCTTCGCGGTGTTGAGTTGCTCCTTCACGCGCAGGATGTCCCATTTGTCGGACTCCACCTTGTACTGCGCGTGCTGCAGTTGTTCTTCGGCGATGAGTTTCTCGTTCCACAACCGCTGCGCGCGCACGTAATCGGCCTTAAGCACTTCCATTTCCGATTCCCAGTTCTTCAAGTCCGCTTCAATGCCCCGGGTTTTCGCGCGCGCAGCCTCCAGATTGGAGGTCAGCTGGCGATCGTCCAGCTGCGCCAGGACTGTTCCGGAAGCCACATGAGTCCCGGCCTCCGCGGAAATGCGCGACACGATTCCGTCGCGCTGCGCCGTGACATCCACTTGATGTTCTACGATTAGCGGGCCGGTCACCGTCAGGCCTTCATCCATCGCAGCCGGAGCGGCAGCGACTGGTTGCACCGGGCTCTTCACTGCCGCGGGTTTTGGTGCCGCCGCCGAGACTTCGGACCGCTGGTCTCCGCAGCCGCACATCAACGCCGTTGCCGCAACTCCCATAAACAAACATGGCCAACAGCGCTTCATCGATTCCATCCTTACCAGCCGAACCAATTCCAGATCTTCGCGTATATCCACAGCGCCGGCCGCCGAAAAAGCACATAGCCCGACGTGCGCCATCCTGCGGAGACTTTTGCCCGGCCTTCCATCCCCGCGCGAATCGCCGCGTCGGGATTGTCCACCGCCACGCGTGCGAAGAAGTAGCGATCGCCGTTCTGAACCTCGCCTTTCGGGCTTACCACCTTCACCGTGCCGTGGAACGTCCGCGTCGGATAGCTGTTCAGTTTGACCGCCGCATTTTGCCCCACACGCAGCAGGCCAACGTCCGCAGCGTCGATTGCCACATCCACGACGGCGCTGGAGGCGTCTACCACTTCGGCGAACGTGTCGCCGAACTGCATCCGGCGGCCCGCAAACGTGTCCACGTGGGGTGTGGCCACCACGCCATCGATCGGAGAGCGCAGTTGCGCGCGGTCCAGCATTTCCTGCGCGTGCGACACTTCCGCTTTCCAGTAATCCGCCTGCACCCGTTGAATCCCGGCTTCCGCCCCGTCGTTCGAGGCCAGCGAATGGTCCATCTGCAACAGCGCCGCCTGATACTTGGCCTGTGTGGCGGCCACCGTGGTGCGGCGATCCCAGGCATCCATCTGCGCCAGAACTTGGCCTTGTTTTACTGCCTCCCCTTCATGGACAAAAACCTTCTCGACCACGCCCTCGAATTCTGGCTGCACTTGTGCCCGGTGTCCCGGCGCCACCACTGCATCGCCGTCCAGCCGCATCGGCAGCGGCAACAGCACCAGAAAGATCACCGCCGCGATCGCCGCGACGCTGATCATCGTGCGCCGCGTTTTCTCCAGCGCCATGAACTTCCGTTTGCGTTCCAGCACCGGCTCCAGCACGGAAATGAACGGAACCTCCTTGTACATCTGCGCGTTCCGCAGCGCCACCGTGGCCTGGCTTGCCAACACGTCCAGAAGCTCGATATGCACCTGGGTTAGGAAATCGGGATCGCTGCTTTCTAGGCTGAGAATCCCCACTCGTCCGGTGTCGTCGTTCAATGGCACAGCGTAGAAGCCTCGCATCCCGCTGTCGGCAAAATATTTCTGAAACTTGGCACGCGTTTCCTCGCGATCGGATTCCACTTCGTCGCCGTGTTGCCGCACGTTGACCACTTCTTCGGCCAACGCCGCCCATTGCAGGATTCCATTGAGCGGTGCGATATCCGGCGCATCGGCATTCACCTGGCTCACGCCCGTCACCGCGCTCAACTTGAAGCGCCCGCGCTGCTCCAGCGCGATGGCCGCCCGGTCGTAAGGGATCACCGCGTGCGGCGCGGTCACAATCGTTTGCAGCATGCGCTCCAGATTCAGCGTCGAGGTGATTTCGTGGCTGACGGTGACCAGCGTCTCCAGAATCTCCACTTTGCGTTCCGCCAGCAGCATGCTGGCGTTGTGCAGTGCCGTCGAAGCCGTTTCCGTCACGCTCGTCAGGGCGAACAGATCGTCGTCGTCGAAGGCTTTGCCGTCCAGTCTGTTCACCGCCTCCACCACGCCCACTAGCGCGCCCTTGTCGATGATCGGCGCCACCAGCAGCGTATGAACACCGCCTTCCGTTACCGAGGCGCTGCGCGCTGCAAGCCGCTCGTCATCCGCGTCGGTAATTAGCACCGCTTCGCCGCTGTCGGAAACTTGGCCCGGAATGCCTCCCTCAATTTGCTGCACGCTTCCCACGCCCGGTGTTGTCGGATCGCTGCCCGACTGATACATCATCTCCAGGCTTTCGTCGCCACGCAGTAACCACACGTTGATCGCCCGGCATTCCATCACTTCTCGGAATTTGTCCCCAATGATCGGCAGCAGTTCGTCCATCTCCAGCGTGGAGGAGAAGGTTTTTTCCAGATCGTACAGCTGTGTCAGTCTGGTGATGGAAGACAGCGACTCGTTTCGCTCGTTTTCGTAATTCCGTGCTGTGGCCAACGCGGCTGCGGAGATTGCCGCGAAAGGCCCTAGTAACTCAATCTTTGCGATGGTCAGTGCGCTATCGAAGCTCAGAATTTCTACCAGGCCGGCCAGCGTGCCTTTGCTCTCCAGCGGAACATATGCCAGCGAGCGCAGCGTTCGTCGCACATCCAGATGCGCGTACTGTTCTCGGGCAATCCTGCTGGCGTCGAAGACCACCGGTTCCCGGGTCTCCGCAGCCTGCCCGAGCGTGCCTTCGTTGATCGCCAGGCGCGCCGCGCGCACCGATTGCTCGCCGGACCACGCCCGTGGCATCCACACTTCCTCGCCGTTATGCAAGCCCGGCGCATACACGTTCACCGCCGCGCCCGGCAATACTTGCGTTAATGCCTGCGCGATGATCCGTGCTCGCGGAATGACTTCTTGCGCCGAAAGCAATTCGGCGGAGAATGCTGTGAGGTCAATATTCAATCGAAATTAATGTGCGGCCACTCGCCAAGCCGTACTGCTACAACTGGGACGCGGCGGCGGACACTCCTTGGCTTGCAAAATTGCCACCATTCCTCTAATTTGTGCGCGAACTGTAACAAACCCAAAAGGGTCACGCAAGTAGCACCACAGTCATTGGCGGGCGCTCTGCCGCGGGAGATGCGAGTGGACATCGATGTTCGCACACAGGATGGCGTGAAGATCATCAAGCTTCGCGGAAAGCTCAGTATCGGACCATCGCTGGACCGCACCAACGAAACCATCAAGGATCTTTTAAACGCCGGCGAATCCCGTTTCTTGCTCGACCTCGCCGAGGTTCCTATGATCGATTCCAGCGGCATCGGCATATTGGTCCGCCATCTGACCGCCGCCAAGCAGCGCGGTGGCTCGCTGAAGTTGTTGAACCCCACGACGTTCGCGCTGCAAACTCTAAAGCTCGTTCGCGTTTTGAATTTGTTTGAGGTGCTGCAGGACCAGGAAGCCGCCATCAAGTCGTTCCAGTAAGCGCAGTTCCGGATCGTGGCTCCGCGATGCGCTATTCCCCAATGTCGGAACGTACGAGGGAATTGTGCGCCGGCAATCAATTGGGCTTGAGCGCCTCGCTCAAACCGGTAGTTCCGCCGTCGCTCACTTGCACGGTCCTCTTGACCGGCCTGAAGCCATCCAGCTTCAACGTCACCGAATGGATTCCGATCGGCAGCTCCACTCGCGCCGGCGTCGCCTTTCCGGTCGGCGTGCCATCCACAAAAATCTCCGCGCCCTTCGGATCGCTATTCACTTGCGTCCACGCCACGCGATTGTTCACTTTTTCCGTGAGCTTGGTGACCACCTGTGTCTGCGCGTTGTCTTTGACTTGCACGGATCCAGAGTATGCGTCGTATCCCTGATGTCGCAGCACCAGATTGTACTGTCCGGGAGCCAGCGGCAGCGTAACCGGCGTCTGCCCGGACTGCTTCGCGCCGTTGATGAACACCTCGGCGCCGTTTGGCTCGGAGCTGACAAAGAGTCCGTTGGCCAGCGACTGCAGCGAAAGCTTCTGGTCGGAAACCGTGTTGGCTTTCACCTGCAGCGCGGTCTGCACTGGTTGGTAGCCTTCCTTCTTTACTTCCAGGCTGTACTGCACCGGCCAGAGATTATTGAAGCTGCACGGCGTCTGGCATTGGTTGATCACGCGGCCCGCAGGTCCGTGCAGAATCGCGGATGCGCCGATCACGTCGGTGACCACGTGAATCGCGCCGCGTCCAGAGGCCGGCACCGGATGGCTGTCGTCTCCTCTTCCGGCGTCCGCGGTCAGCGGTGCGTCGTCGTATTCAATGTGGTCCACGATGCGAACTTCTGGCGGAGCATCGCGCAGGAGTTTGAGAAGCGCGGCGTGCTGAACAGGATGTAGTTTGCCGGCGAGGATCAAGGTGCTGTTGGCGCCTGTGACTTTGGCCTTGCCAGCCAGGCCGCGCTCGGCAATCGCTTGTTCGATGTGCAATTTGAATTGCGCAGCTTTCGGAGTCAGCGCCGGCTCGACCTTTTTCGGGGCGGCCCGCTCGATTGGCGTTTCTTCGGCCCTGGTTTCAGATGCGGCCACAGGCGGAGCTGAATTTACCGGCGGAGTCGCGGCCGTCGAGTCTGCAGCGCTGCCGCTGACGCCAGTTTCGGAGGGCGGCGCGGAGCTTGTGGAATTGGCATCGGCTGCGGGCGCCGGGGAATTTCCGACGCTGGGCGCGTTCGGCGCAACTGTGGGCTGCTTGCGCAGCTTCTGCATGTCGTCATAGACGGGGCGCAGTTTGTATCCGCCGTAGCCGATCACGGCAAGCAGCACCAGCGCGCCCACAATCGTTCCAAGCAAGCTCTTCTTTTTCGGTGCTTCGTAAGGCGCCATCGATCCGGTGCGCCGCACGCCAGGCGTCTGCAATGGATTGCCGCCGCTGGCCGCGAGCGACCTGCCGGGCGCAAACGTTGTGGGATCGGGGTTGTGCAATCCGCGCAAGCCGCTGCCGCCTGATCTGCCATGAACCGGAAGGCCGTTCATCGCCAGCGTGGCGGACGGCGAGAGTTGCGGGCCGCCCATCACCATCGTGGATTGCGGGCTCGCATTATTGGCCGCAACGTTGCGGTAGTTGCGCAAATCTTCGAGCAGTTCGCGGCAGCTGTGATAGCGTTCCTGCGGATCTTTCGCCAGCGCGCGCATCACTGTTGCGCTGATTCCCGGATGAATCGTCGGATTGAGCTGACGCGGAGGAACCGGTTCTTCGTTGACGATTTTGTAGATCACCGTGGTGATACTCTGACCGGGGAACGGCTTTTCGCTGGTGATCATTTCGTAAAGCATCACGCCCAAAGAGAAAATGTCGCTGCGGCCGTCGACCGCGCGGCCCTTCACCTGTTCCGGCGACATGTAGCTCGGCGTGCCCATCACGTGGGCGGTCTGCTGCACGGTGCCGAATTGCAGGATTTTCGCGGTGCCGAAGTCGGTGATTTTCACCGTATCGTCACCGGTGAGCATGATGTTCGCGGGCTTGATGTCGCGATGGACCACGTTGCGTTCGTGCGCGTACTGCAGGGCGCTGCAGGCCTGCTCCATGATGCGCAGAACGCGTGGCAGCGGGAAGGCGTGGCCGGCGTCGATCAGCGCCTGGACGCTCTTGCCTTCCACCAATTCCATGGTGATGTAGTACTGGCCGTCTTCCTCCCCGGCGTCGTAGACGACAACAATGTTGGGATGCGTGAGCAAGCCGGCCGCACGTGCTTCGGTCTGGAAGCGCTGCAGGAGTTCGGGGCGAGTCAGGCCGGTACCTTCTTCGCTCAGCTTAATAGTCTTGACGGCGACGGGACGACCGATGACCGGGTCGGTGGCCTTGTAGACCACACCCATAGCGCCGCGGCCAAGTTCGCCGACGATTTCGTAACGTCCGGCCTTCGTCGTAGTCGTCATCGTTGCAAGGCAAAGGTAGTCGCGCCCGCAAGATCCGGGTTTGCGCCTGCGTGGTTTTCCAAGCAGTGCGCCGAAAAGCGCGCCGCTGACACCCGTACTCCCATATTCACGGTAGCGATTGAAGAATCCGAGGGTCAACGTGACTACCGTACTAGTGTGGCGCAGTCGCCAGCGACGAACGGGCAACTGTACGTGCGGACAGGAGACGGCATTTGCGACAGAAAGAGACGACGTTTCGTGTTGTTATTCTCGCCCCATTACTCGTGGCGTAGCGCTTCTACGGGCTGGACCTTGGTGGCGGAGCGAGCCGGAACGGCGCACGCGACCAGCGCGGCGAGCGCGAGGGTGCCGACTACGGCAGCAAGCAGGAGGGGGCTGGCGGCCCCGATGCCTTCGAGTTTTCCTGCGAGCGTGCGGCTTGCTACGGCGCTCAGGATCGCTCCCAGGATGAAACCTGCGACGAGTACTGTACCGGTCGAGCGAAAGACGAGCTTGAGAACGTTGCCAGGGGTGGCGCCAAGCGCCATACGAATTCCGAATTCCCGCGTGCGTCGGGAAACGGCGTAGGAAACGACGCTGAAGATCCCTGTATAGGCCAACGTAAGGCCAATCATACCGAAGAGGCCAAACAGAAAAGTGGCGAAGCGCGGATAAGCAACGGCGCTGTTGAGCATTTCTTCCAGAGTCCTGACAAACGCGATGGGTTGCGTGGTGTCGACGGCCATGACCGCCCGGCGCGCCGCATTGGAAATGGTCAAGGGGTCTGATTTGTCGGTGCGAATCGCGAACATCATGCCCGGCGGGTATAAGTGCGAGACCGGAATATAGACCGCGGGTTCGGGCGCGTCGCGCAAGCCGGAATTGCGTACCGTACTGCAGATTCCGACGATTTCGTAGGCGTCCGAAGAGTGCTCGGGTTTTACGAAACCAGGGGGCAGGCCGTTTAAAGGCAGAGCGATGCGAAGCTGGTGGCCGATCGGGTCTTGCCCCGGCGGAAAGTATTTTTTCACCAGGTCTTCGGTGACAACCGCGACGGCTGCGGCTCGGGTGACGTCGGCGGCGTCGAAAAAGCGTCCCTTACGAAGAGAAATGCCGATGGTGGAGAAGTAGCCTTCGCTGACCAGATTGACGCGGAGAGGATTGCCGGTCTTGGCGAGGCCATCCATGTCGAACTTGAGTCCAGCGCCAGAATAGGGAGGAACGCCGGTAGCGGCTGCAGTAACGGATTGCACGCCAGGGATTTTGCGGAATTGCTCGACGATGTCGTTGAATAGGGCGCGACGTTGACTCCATTGCGGGTAACGATTGGCGGGCACGGGAGCGAAGACAGTGAGGACGCCTTGGGGTTGGTAGCCGAGTTTTTGTCCCGTGAGTTCGAGCATGCCTGACGCAGCGAGGGTGGCGCCAGTCAGGAGCAGGAGCGACAGGGTGATTTCAGCAACGATCAAGGCATTACGCAACCGAAGGCTCGCCGAGCCGGCGGCCGAGTCGCGTCCAGCGGATTTGAGGAATGCGTTCTGATCCTGGCGGGAGAGCTGGAGCGCGGGCGCGAGTCCGAAAAGGATACCCGTGAGAACAGAAACCACCACGGCGAAAGCCAGCACCGGGACGTTGATGGCGATGACAGCCTCGTGAGGCACGGAGAACTCTGGCATTAGTGCGACGACCGCCTTCACGCCACCGTACGCCAACCCGATGCCCAACAAACCACCACTGAGGGAGAGGAGCACACTTTCGGTCAGCAATTGCTGAAAGATGCGTTTTCTGCCGGCGCCCATAGTGATGCGCACGGCCATCTCCCCTTGCCGAGCGCTGGCGCGGGCTAGCAAAAGGTTGGCAACGTTGGCACACGCGATCAGCAGGAGAAACCCGACCGCCGCGAGCAACGCCACGAGTGTATTTGCGAATTTGCCGAGGATGCCTTCGTTGACGGAGCGGAATTCGGTGCGGAATGGAGCTTCGGGAAAGAGGTAGGCCGGAGCCGTCTTGACGAATTTTTCGTGGAAGGCCTGAAACTCGGCGTTGAGCCGTTCGCGCGGCATGCCTTCCTTGATTTTGAGAATCATGCCGTAGCGCTCGTCGCCGCCGGGCTGGACCGCGAGCGGCGTGTAAATGTCGGCGTCGTTCCAGGTGAAGCGGACGGGAAGGACACCGATGATTGTGTAGAACTTGTCGTTCAAGCGGACTTGCTGGCCGAGAATGTCGCGGCGTCCCAGGAAATGGCGCTGCCAGAAGAGGTAGCTGAGGACCGCGACGGGCTCGACCTTGGATTCGTCACCGGCATCTTTCGGAGTGAAGGTGCGGCCGAAAAGAGGTGGGACGCCAAAGAATTCAAAGGCGTTGGGTGAGAGGTATTCCTGGTTCACGGCTTCGGGCAGCCCGTTCTCGGTCATCACCACGCTGAGGCGCTGGTTGAGAACGATGCCATCGATGCTCCTGGCGCGGGCCTTCATTTCGACATACTCGGCGATGGTGTATCCAGTGCCGTAGTCGCCTTTGGCATTGATCAGGTGTGGTCCACCGATGCGGTCGGCGTTGGCATAGGGGTATGGATCGACCAGGACGGCGTAAACCACACTGAAGATGGCGGTGGTAGCGCCAATACCGAGCGCGAGCGACAAGATGGCGATAGCGGTGGAGATGCGGGACTTGGCGAGCAGACGCAAAGCGAAACGCACATCCTGGAGGAGCGTCATGTGGCCTCCTTGGTGAAAAGCGATTGTATGGGGATTGGACGTTCGGCGGTTAGGAAATGTTCCAACCTGGAGAAAGGGCGTTGCTTAAGATCACTTGAGGGTGAGGACCAGGACGGAGTCGGAGTTGAGGGATTGCGGCGTCAGGTTGGCGTTGTTTTTGTCACGGAGTTCGATGCGGAGAGTTTTTTTCTTCTTGGCGCGGAAGTCTGTGCTGACGATGTTGGTGATTTTGCGGGTGGCGCCGAGGCCGGCTACGACGCGAAATTCATGGATGCCTGGCGGGGCGTAGAGATTGTCGAAGACGGTTTGGGGTTTCACGCCGCGCTCGAGGTAGATCTTGCCGTCCATTTCGACGGTGAAGCCGAGGCTGGCGGGGAAGCGGTCGGCTTCGATGCGCAGCCTGGCGCTTTCGTTGGGTTTTAGCGTGGCAGGATCGAAATCGACGCGGCCCGGCACGGCTTCGGGTGGGGCGGCTGCTGGGACTATCGGTGCTAGCGATGGTGTGGCTATCGGAGCTTCACTCGCCTTTGTGGCAGCGTCGGATGTCGTAGGTTGCGCCTTCGTGATGTCCGATTTTGCCTTTTTCGGTGTGACGGCCTTCGCGGATTCGGGTTGGGCAGGCGTGGCTGATGGCGCGCTGTCGCCTGTCGCGGAAGTGCCGGATGGCGGAGGCTCAACTGTTGCCGGCAGGGGCGCGACTTTGGCAGCCGTCGTGGAATCTGTGGTAATCGCCGTCGCTGCGGCTTGTGTCGAACCCGCGCGTATCCTGGCGCGAATGACGAACCAGCTGCCAGCCAACATCACGATGGCGGCGGCAATTCCGATCATCAGCCAGTTTGGCCCTTTACGCACCGCCGCTGCTTCGACGACGGGCGGTGGAGTCACCGCGGTTTTGTGGCTGGTTGGCAAGCGCACGTTGCGCAGGCCGAGATCGGAATCGAGCGTCGCACCGTCCATCGCCGTGTCAGCCGAAGGCGCCGGCGTTCCAGCGTTTCCGGAAACATAAGCTGGAGCAATGCTGGATGGTAGCGCCGGGGCGGCGCGTCCCGCGCGGACCGCAACGAGATGCTGGGCAAGATCTTCGCCGGTCTGATAACGGGCCGCCGGGTCTTTTGCGAGGCATCGCAGAATGGTTTGCTCGAGTTCGGCGGAGATGGCGGGGTTCAGGCGCCGCGGAGGAACCGGTTCGGTGTGGACGACTTTGTAGGAGACGGCGGTGATGGTTTCTCCGGGGAAGGGCTGATCCCCGGTGGCGAGCCAATAAAGGATGACGCCGAGGGAGAAGAGATCGCTGCGGCCATCGATGACCGCGCCGGTGAATTGCTCTGGCGGCATGAAGGCGGGCGTGCCGAGAAGCTGGCCGGTAGTGGTGAGCTGGGAGGCGGCGAGTTTGGCGACGCCGAAGTCGGTGATCTTGGGGCGCTCGATTCCGTACTTTTCTTTGGAGGTGAGCAGGATGTTGGCGGGTTTGATGTCACGGTGGACGACGCCATGTTTGTGGGCGTAGCCAAGGGCTTCGGCGATCTGCTGGCCGAGTTCGCAGACGCGCTCGAGCGTGAGGCGACGGCCGGTCTTGGCGGCGTCCGCGAGAGTTTGTCCCTCGATGTATTCCATGACCAGAAAGGGAAGACCATCCTGCTCGCCGACGTCGAAAACCGGAACGATGCCGGGATGCGCGAGGCGGCCGGCGGCGCGGGCTTCGCCGTAGAAGCGCTCGCGATATTCATTGCTTTGCGGGCCGCTGAGGGCGATCGCGTGAATGGTTTTCAGGGCGACGATGCGATCCATGGCGGGATCGCGTGCGAGGAAGACGGCGCCCATGGCGCCATGGCCACGCTCCTCGACGATCTCGTAGCGGCCGATTTTTGTAGCTTGGGGCATAACGGTACAAATTCAATTTAGCACTCACGGTCATTCCGTGATTCAGCAGCGTTTGGAAGCGTTGCGCGAGAGTAAAGAAGGGGGGGCATTACAACGGATGGCGACAAGGATCTAGAGAACGGTATGAATCGGCGGTCGCATTATCCACTGCAGCGAAGATTCCGAAATTTAGACCCTTAGCGAGCCACGGAACGCCCTAGCGGCATAGTAAGATTCCGCTCCGTTGTGATAAACGAAAACACTGTCGTAGCGGCGATCACAAAAGAGGGCGCCGCCGAGTTTTCTGATATCAGAAGGGGTTTTCACCCAGCTCGACGTTTTCGTATCGAAATTTCCAAGTTTCTGCAACTCTCGATACCGTTCTTCCGTTAAAAGCTCAATGCCCATGGCAGCTGCCATATCAACGGCGTTATCTTCTGGTTTATGTTCTTTCCTTGACTCCAGCGCTTCGCGATCGTAGCAAACACTTCTGCGGCCTTTAGGACTCTCCGCTGAACAATCATAAAAAATGTATTCGCCCGTGTTTTTATCATGACCAACAACGTCCGGGTCCCCACCAGTTCTTTCCATTTCACGGAGTGACCACAGTTTTTCAGCATTAGCTTCCAGCCTTGCTTGCACTTGAGCCCATTCAAGACCTCTATGGCGGTTCATGTTTGTCTCAAAACGGGCTTTCCATGTTTTATATAGTTCTTTACGTTGATCCAGCGATAAGTCGTTTTTGTAGGTATTCGTGCTTCGCGTTTTTGCTGCTCTCATAGTTGTCGCTTCCTGCGTTTTCTCATCCGGAGTTCCCGCGCCGTTCGGAATGCCGGTCCTCGTTGCAGCTGTCGTTTTGCGCATCTGAAACCGACCCATCAGGCCGATCTTAATCCGCCCTGCATGGGTAGCTACATCTTGACTTACTTTGAAGAATAACAGAACAATACGTGAGTGAAGTCACCCGAGCCGGCGTCCGCAGCGATTCGTGCCCTTCAATTTGCTCGGTTGCATTGGGCTATGATTCTCGGGCTTTCGGGACTATGCCTTGTCCCGTGCTACTGGCATCGCCGGATCGAAGCTGGTGATCTCGGCAGTCATGAATACAACGCCTGGTTGGCCCTGCTCGCCGAGCATGGGCGGGCACCGGGCCTTTACCTTGTGCGGCAATGGAATAATGTCCTTGTTGATGTAGGCCTGTCATGGCTAGGCAGCTTCGTGGGATTTGCCGTTGCCGAAAAGGTGGTCGTTTCCACCTGCGTTCTTTGTTTCTTCTGGGGGGCCTTCGCACTGATTGCTGCCTTTACGCAGCGGCCACCCTGGGTGCTCCTTCCCGCAATCGCGATGATAGCGTACGGCTACACTTTCTATGCCGGCTTCATGAACTACTATCTATCTGTGGGACTGGCATTTTGGGCCATGGCATTGTTCTTGCGTGGTACGCGAATCGAGTGGATCCTCGGGGCGGGTCTGGCAACCCTCGCCTTCATTGCCCATCCAATTGGATTCGGTGTATTGCTCGCCACCGTAGCCTACACCCAGCTCGCGGAGATGGCGGGGGGCCGTTATCGCTGGTTTGTCCTGATACTCGCATGTTTGATTCTGTGTGGGGTTCATTTCTGGCTCCTCAGGTTCAGGACTGAGCCAACACTCGGTGCTCATGGTCTTCTGATGACTGGGGCCGATCAGCTCATGCTGTTTGGCACGCGCTACAAGTTCTTCTCGAGAGTGGTGTTTTTTCTCGGTAGCCTCGGATTTGTTGTCGCTGTGATCCGTGACCGTCAGAAGTTATCATCGCTTCTGCCAAGGGTGTGGACTCCGCTTACACTCTGGGGCCTATTCGTCGCGAATGCGGTGCTTTTACCCGGAGCAATCTGGCTGCCTCAATATGTCAACGCAATCAGCGCCACTGCCACCCGAATGACCTCTGTCACAGCCATCTTCGCACTGTGCATACTTGGTTTTCTTCGGCCGCGCAGGTGGATACTGGCGGGGGGTATTGCTTGTGCAACAATTTTTTTCAGCTTACAGTATCAAGACACAGGCACACTAAACAGGATGGAGCAGCAAGCTGAAACGTTGGTGAGCACATTGCCTTACGGTTCGCGCGTCAGCTACACGCTCGAACTAAGCGAGCCGAGTCGCGTGAATTTTCGTCATTTCGTGGACCGCGTTTGCATCGGTAAATGCTTTGCCTACTCAAACTACGAGCCCGGCAGTGGACAATTTCGCATTCGCATTTCGCCGACCGGGAGTTCCATCGTGTCGACTTCAAGTCTCGCCATGGAACTCGGTGAATACGTTGTTCGCAGTGCTGACCTGCCGATGGCGCAAATCTATCAGCCAGACGAAGCAGACCTGACGAAGCTGGCAATCCGTAACCTGACCCCCGGGGAGAAAAATGGCCGTTTAGGGCACCATCCCGCGCCCTCGGAGATCGTAGATCGCCTACCTACCCCTTCCAAGTGATTGTGAGCGGTCGCCGACGTATTCGCTGCCAGGAAAACCAGTGACAGCGAGGGCTCATCGCGCGAATTTCGCGAGCTTCTTCAAATCTGCGATGAAGCGTTCCATTTCTGCGCGCCGGCTGGCTTCGTCGGACGCCCGCAGGATCGATGAAGGATGCACCGTGGCCATGATGTAAGGAGCCAGCGGTGACTCCATCAACTCGCCGCGACTTTTTGTCACCCGAAAATCGAGCCCCAACAATGCCTGCGCCGCTGTTGCGCCCAGGCAGACAATCACCTCCGGCTTCAACAGCGCAATCTCTGAATCCAGCCATGGCCGGCACGCAGCGATTTCCACGCCATTCGGTTTTTTGTGAATGCGTCGCTTCCCGCGCGGTTCCCAGCTGAAATGCTTCACCGCATTCGTCACATACGTCTTCGCGCGATCGATTCCCGCTTCTTCCAGCGCGCTATCCAGCAGTTTCCCCGCCGGCCCCACAAAAGGCCGCCCCTGCAAATCCTCCTGATCGCCCGGCTGTTCGCCCACAAACATGATCCTCGTATGAGCCGCGCCCTCGCCAAACACGGTCTGCGTCGCATTCTTGTAAAGGCCGCAAGCCTTACAGTGCTTCGCCCGTGCCCGCACGTCGTCCAGGGTCTCGCTCAGAGGAATCAGCGAAGGCTGCGTTGCCGCACCAGTCGATCGTTTCGCCATGGGTTTTGGATGCTGTCCGCTAGGCGAAGGACCGCCGTACAGCGTTGACGGGGTAGGCTTATGCGGCCGGGAAAAACTGCTACACCTCTGCTCAGCTTTTCTATGCACTTGATTGCATAACAGTATCGGTTCCCTCGATCTGAGTACACGTTGGTTGACGACCAGAGACTCGGGAGGAAGGAGCCGGAGTTCGGCTCGTACGCGGGACAGCTCGGTACCGGACATGGCGTGCGGTAAGCGTCGTCCACTTGATGGAGCATCGCGAGCGACTTGGTCTTTGTTTTCAATGCAAGTCGGGTTCGACTTGAGTGTTGCGTCGACCCATTGAGATCACCAATGGTTGCATCAAGGGTCGACGCATCACAATTAAGATGAGATCCTGACTTGCAGTGGCGGTCCTAAGGCAGAAATTTGTAGCCTGCGCCATGAACGGTTAGGAAATGTGCGGGTTGTGAGGGGTCTCGTTCGAGTTTCTGGCGGAGCCTCAGAATGTGGTTGTCGACGGTGCGAGTACAGGGATAGTTTTCGTAACCCCAGACTTCGTTCAGCAATTGATCGCGCGAGATAACGAGTCGCGGATTCTGAATCAAAAACTTCAACGTCTTGAACTCCATATTGGTCAGCCCGACCGGTTTGCCTTTGCGGTAAGCCGCCATCTCTGGAAAGTTGATCCTGACGTCACCGAAGACAGATTCACTCTGCTGGTTCGGCGATCGCAGTTGATCCAGGTTTCTTTCGGGCAGCCGTAATGGCTCTGTTTTGCCGACAACGTTTCGATTGGCAGGTGGAGTTGCGATTTGGCTCGGGGCAATTTGGTCCTGAGCGTAGGACTTGGACACGAGCACGACCAGCGACACGAGTCGCGATAGCTCTGCGAGTTCGTTGAGATCCAGCATGTGAATCTGGGGAGAGGAATCGAGGAAGACCGCGCGTATCCGCGGCAGTTCGGTGGAATGCCTAATCGGTTGAGGAAGGCGAGCTTTTGCGGTTGCTGCCATCATTCTGGTACTCCTTTATGCCTTACGTGCACCGGTCCGGTATCTGTGTGCTTTCAAATACGCTTCCCAGCAATCGCTGCCTCGAAAGCGGCAGTGGAAGTAGTGATAGCCCTCGGTACCGGGAACTTTGAAGCAGACGAAGCCGATGTCCTCGCTTGAGGCGATTGGCTGGCGACACTCGGTGCACTGAACGACATTTGCAGACTTCACGAATCACTTCCTAAATTCTGCTTCCTGCGAACGGCGCGGGCGCTTCGGTTCGCCTTCTGGACCGGGGTCTGCTTTCTACCTGTGTCTTCGCCCTGTTTGCCTGCTGCTGTGGTTAGATCGAAACGGTGGCCTAAAAACTTCAGAAGCTCGCCTGTGGAACGGAACCGCAACTCCGTGCAGGAGTCAACTTCTTCGACCCAGCCTTCGAAGAAGCCATCGGCTGGACGAGTGTCGTTGCCAAGTCGAAGTACGAACGCGAGTCGCATACCGGGAACAACCTTTCCAAGTCAGGTGACGGATTCGCGGCGGATCCACCCTGCCAGAATTGAGCGGCCAAGAGGCGAAAGCCCAAAAGGTTTCGCCCCTTGAACGGAGTGCGTGCTGCTTACCGAAGGCTAGTCTTCGGTATGGCGCTCGCCTGCGGTTGCGATCCAACGGCCAGCTGCACCGGCTGGGGCCGCAATTCGGATCAGGAACAGGGGATTTTCGCACGAGGCCGGGACGCCTGAGATCTGGCCTGAGAAGTGAGCGTCACCCTGCGAGTTGATCGGAACGGAGGTTGTGTCGAGAATGGAGGGCGTCGCGGTGCCGGCATTGCAAACTAGGGTGCCGGTGACGGCCGTCACCGGGCCCGGCGTGCCGCTGGAATTACTGCCATTGAGGACCAAGCCATCCACGTCAAAGAACGTGTTCCCATTGGACAGGTTCACGCGTGCGTGCCCGTTGCGGACAGACCAGGGGCCCGCGCCGGCATGGATGCCTGCAACTGGATTGTCAACGCCGGGAGCGGTAATCACGCCGACGATGCTATTCCAGCGTACGAAGGTAGCGCTTTCGACCCAGGCAAATGCCGATGTGGCGCACAAGGCCAAGGGAAGTAGTACAGCGAATACTCTCTTCATTTGTCGTTTCTTTCCTTTAGGTTGAACGCCGGTTTGGCCCACAGGCCGACCGGCTATGTTGGCAATTTAGGGGATGAGGGCGGTCAACGGGTGACGTGCGGGTGACGTTTCGGTCCTGTCTTGGTCACGTCTGAAACGGCGATCGGGGCGAGAACGTCGATCTTGTAACGCTCGAGCGCTTTGCTGAATCGAAGTTGCGGCCAACCGGTGTGTTGGCGAAAGACCAGTTGCTACCTTAGACTCGTCGACAGCGTTTCGCATCAGGCCCTTACCCAGTGGGGAGAGGAACGGCTCCCCAAAATTATGAAGTCATTCCGAGCCTTTCGACTCGACACTGTAAACCACTGCCTGTGGCGTGGGGACAAGCGTGTGTCGCTCGCGCCAAAGGCGTTCGACGTCTTGCGGTATCTGGTGGAGCACGCGGATCGGCTGGTCACTCAGGACGAGATACTGGAAGAATTGTGGTCGGAGACCTACGTAAATCCCGAA